>Ga0181407_1000665_pt1 | contig 11526 bp, 10 predicted proteins | sample 30SPOviralmetaG_FD_130136 | JGI IMG/M metagenome (GOLD analysis project Ga0181407, IMG submission 130136) | Marine viral communities from the oligotrophic San Pedro Time Series (SPOT) site, San Pedro Channel, CA, USA - 30 SPOT_SRF_2012-01-26 | ecosystem: Environmental > Aquatic > Marine > Strait...
CCACTACGTTTTAATAAGACCTGTAAAAAACAGTTCTTGACATATGATGTGACTTTTTGGTATAATTCTAATTAAGAGTAGAAATATGAAATTAAAAAGAGATTTAGTTAAATATGTACGAGACAAAGCTAAATCTAAATACAAGAAACAAAGTAGTTGTTATATTTGCGAGAGCAATATAGACTTAGACTTTCATCACTACTATGGACTGACCGAATTACTAGAAACTTGGTTGAAAAAAGAAAAATATATTATAGAGAATGAGCAAGACATACTAGCACTTCGAAAGTCCTTTATTGATGATAACTGGGAAAAAGTGTATGAATATACAGTAACCCTTTGCCATAAGCATCATTTACGATTACATTCAATATATGGAAAAAGACCCAAATTGATCACAGCAGAAAAACAAAAACGTTGGGTCGAGAAGCAGAGAGACAAATATGGCATGGTATGACAGAATATTAGGTAGAACTCCCGATACTGAGGAAAAACTCAATCCTGCCCAATATGTTATTTCTAGAAACGAAGGTCTAACTGTAGATTCTCGTGAGATTGTAAGCAATTATCAAAGTGCATACGAACAACTAGAAATTGTAAATAGAGCAGTTAATATGATTGTTGACGATGTCTCCGATATACCTTTTACATTAGGAAATCAAACACCAGGTACAAACAATATTGTAAAAAATATAAGAAGATCAAAAGTTGATCTTTTAATTAATAGAGAGCCAAATCCTTTTCAGGATATTAATTCTTTTAAAAGAAACTTAATTATTGACTTGATGATAGATGGCAATATCTTTATTTATTTTGATGGAGCACATTTATATCACTTACCAGCAGATAAAGTAAGAATAGAAACAGATCCAAATACTTTTGTTTCAAAATACACATATGAAAACAGCTTAGACTATAGTCCTAGTGAAATCATACATATAAAAGAAAATAGTTTCAAATCAATTTACAGAGGTGTACCAAGACTAAAGCCTGCATTTAGAACTATGCAACTTTTATCAAGCATGAGAACTTTCCAGGATAACTTCTTCAAAAATGGAGCAGTTCCAGGACTTGTGCTAAAATCACCAAATACACTTTCAGAAAAAATTAAAGAGAGAATGTTACAGGCTTGGGTTGCACGATACAATCCACAATCTGGCGGTCGTCGTCCATTATTCTTAGACGGCGGACTAACAGTTGAGAACTTAACAGAAGTAAATTTCAAAGATTTAGATTTCCAAGAAGGAATCAAATCAAACGAAAGAATAATACTAGAAGCAATGGGAATACCACCCATTTTACTAGATGGCGGTAATAATGCAAATATAAGACCTAATCATAGGCTTTACTATTTAGAAACAATTTTACCAATCGTAAGAAAATTAGGGTATGCGTTAGAGCGATACTTTGGTTTTGCAGTATCTGAGGATGTAACAGGAATACCTGCTTTGCAACCAGAACTAAGAGATCAAGCAGCATATTATGCTACTCTTGTAAATACAGGGATTATGTCCCCAAATGAAGCAAGAGAAGCTTTAGGAAAAGATCCAGTTGATGGATTCGATACTCCTAGAGTTCCAGCTAATATAGCAGGTTCAGCAGCAAATCCCGAAGAAGGAGGTAGACCTCAAGAGGCTGCCCCAAGCGAAGAGGAATAAACAAATGACAAAGAATATGATGGCTAAAGCATTATCTGACTTTCTTGTAGAACAAGGGGTCGAAACTATGGATTTAGCAACCTATAAAAGTCATGGTACAGATGCTCCTGTTAAAGATTACTTGCTCAGAAGAGCATTTGGATCTTGGAGCAGAGTTTTATCAGCCATGAAGAAAAGACATCCAATTACTGCAGTAGTAGCTCCAGAATCTTCTCCAGCACCAAAAGCAAAACCGAAAGCGCCTGCTAAGAAAGTGGAGAAAAAAGATGTCAAATAAAATTTATCATTGGACTAGCACTTTTAAATCACTAGGCGAAAACGAAGATGGTGGTGTAGATATTAAAGGATCAGCTAGTACTAATGCTCTTGATAGAGCAGGCGACATAATCGAAGCCGATGCTTGGACAAAAGGTGGATTGGAAAACTATAAAGGTAATCCAATTATTTTGTTCAATCATAATTACGACAAACCGATTGGTCGAGCAAAAGATTTAAAAGTTACAGACCAAGGCTTAGAAATATCTGCAAAGATTTCTAAAGCTGCTGGAGATGTAACACAATTAATTAAAGACGGTGTCCTTGGAGCTTTTTCTGTTGGTTTCAAAGTCAAGGACGCTGATTATATGACTGAAACTGACGGATATAAAATAAAGGACGCGGAGCTTTTTGAAGTTTCTGTTGTATCAATACCTTGCAACCAAGGGGCAACTTTTGGACTAAGCAAGTCATTTGATTCTATGGAAGAATACAATAAGTACAAGCACACTTTTTATACGGCTAACTCAAACGATTCAGCAGACGCTGTTGAAATTGAGCAGCCAAGTACGGCGAAAGCCAAAGAAACGGAGACAAATATGTCAAAAGAAAATAAATCTCCTGATAGCAACCCAGAGTTTAATCTTGAGTCATTTGCTGCTGAAGCTGCTGAAAAAGCAGTTGCACAATATGCAATGAAACAAGCCGAACTTAAAGCTGCTGAACAGAAAGCTGCTGAAGAAGCTGCTCAAAAAGCAACTGACGAAGCCGAAGTTCAAAAAGCCTCCGAGGAAGCAAAACAGGAAGAGCAAAAAACTGTAATCCAAGCCGGATTAACAGGTGCTGAAAAATTAATGTCTGACGTTGAGACTAGAGTAAACGAAAACTACACTAACTTAGAAAGTGTTGTTAAGTCACTTGAATCACAACTTGCTGAGAAGTCTGAAGAAATCATGAATATTCGTGAGTCAAAAAGACATTTCTCTGACAGACAAAGTAACGGCGATTGGAAAAAATCATTCGAAAGCGACATTCTTGACGCTAAATTTGCTGGTCTAGCGACTGGTAGAGGATGGGACAACCCAATGGCAAAATCTTTGATGGAAAAAGTAAATCAACATTCAGGTGTTGAAGTTTCATCTGCTGATTTTGAACAAGTCGTTTCAACAAACATCGAAAGAGATATCGAAAACGAATTAGTTCTAGCTCCTCTATTTAGAGAAATTGCTATGACTTCTGCGAATATGATTATCCCAATCTTACCAGATGCAGGTTATGCAGAATTTACTTCTAGCCAAGCTGCTTCAGGTTCCTCTCCTTATGGTAACTTAGATACCAGAGGCGACGGAGTTGGATCACCTTATACTGGTGTTACAATGACAGAAAGAACTCTTTCAACTAAAAAATTAATCTCAACTTCATACTTAGGTAATGAAACTGAAGAAGATGCAATCCTACCGATTCTTCCTTTAATTAGAGAGTCTATGGTAAGATCACACGCTAGAGGTATCGAAAATGCTATCTTAGCTGGTGACGATGCTGATGGTGTTTACGGAACAAGTGGTGCTACTTTTGAAGGACTCCTTCATTTAGCAAGAAATGACAGTGATTTCACACAGTCAACTACTGCTTTCGCAACTGACACTGTTACAGCTGCAGAACTTCTTTCAATGAGAAAAAATATGGGCAAATATGGTGTTAACCCAGCAGACGTAGTTTATGTCGTTTCACAACGAACATACTTCGAATTGCTAGAAGATCCAGAATTCCAAGATGCTAATTTAGTGGGCGACATGGCTACTAAACTAAGTGGTGAAATCGGACAAGTATTCGGATCAAGAGTACTATTATGTGATGAGTTCGCTACTCCAGCAACTGCTAAATTCGCAGCTATCGCTGTTAACCCTAGAAACTTTGTATTACCAAGATTACGTGGTGTAACCGTGGAATCTGATTACGAAGTTGCTGCTCAACGCAGAGTGCTTGTTGCTTCACAAAGAATTGGCTTCACCGATCTTATCGATGGTGTTACTTCTAAATGGGGACACATGTACAAAGCTTCTTAATTTAAGCTTAGACAGGATTCGTGGGGCGGCCTTAATCGCCCCACACTTTTAATAATTATGGCAGATTTAATAACAGTACAAGAATATAAGAACGCAGAAGGATTAGCCAGTCAAAAGGATGATCAGCGTCTTGATATCATTGTACCACAAGTTAGTGATTTAGCCAAGAAGTATTGCGGTACTTCATTTGTTGATTATTATAGTAGTGATAAAACCGAAACTTTTTCAGTTAACGACAACTTTACCAGTACTATGATCGTCAGTGAAAGTCCACTTATAAGTGTGACTTCCGTAAAAGAAAGAAGCACATATGAAGCTTCATATGAAACTCTTTCAACAAGTGACTATGAATACTATGTAGATCTTGCTTCAGATTCTATAGTTAGAACAACAAAGAGTGGAACAAAAAAAGCGTTTCCACAAGGAATGGGTAGTGTACAAATTGCATACCGAGCAGGGTACAGTACTACTCCAAAAGACCTTAAATTAGCACTTTTTGATTTAGTAACATACTACTTAAAAGACGAACACAAAGAACGAAGAACAATAGCAGGAGCAACATTACAGAATCAAGGAACATCTGGAGTACGAGATAATACAGATTTTCCAGATCACATAAAGAGAGTACTTGATTTATATAGAGTAATAATCTAATGGGACAAAAGGCACTTCACGACTTTTTAGGTAGAGCTTTAGGAACCATGGACTCTATGACTGGCCCCAAAGGTAGAAGAAGAGAAGTAACAAAATTTATAGGACAAGTAGTAATAACAGAAAACAAAAGTATAAATTTAGAAACAAGAAATATTATAAAAGCGTTAGGAGGATTACCAGAAGGAGCAAACTCTACCCAACTCCAAAGAGAAGCTAGAAAAAAGATTGACGAAGTTTTACGCTCTATGGATAAAAGATTTAGAGCAAAAAATAGTGAAAGACATGCAGAATTGTTTGAAAAAATAAATGATATATCATTTAAAAAGAAAGCAGGCATAACTTCTCAATCAAATGTTTACATAATAGGAAACTATGAAGCTTTAGCAAGTTCAAAATCAAAAGGAGCTTTACGAAAAGGCTTAATAGAAGTATATAAAAAGTACTTTAATGATGCAACTGATGATACTATAGGAAGAATGGTTGGAGGAGCTGCAGCAAAAGGCTCAAAAGCAGAAGGTCTAACAGGATATCAATTAGGACATGGAGAAATAGGAGCTCCAGTCTCGGGACTAACAGCAGGACAAATTAAACAATCAGCTTTAGATGATCCTGACTTATCTCCAGAACAGAAAGAAAGACTTGTTAAGATATTTGAAGATCCTAAGTTTGCAAACTTAAAACTACATATAGATCATACAAATAATTTTACCAAAGACGGAAAATTAACAAAAAATTATGTACTTATAATAAGTTTACAATCTGCAAAAGCAAACCAAGCAGATGCGACTCAATTTGATAAGAAAACAGGCGCTCTTTCAGAAGCAAAAGCTATAGCAGCTTTCGAAAAAGATTTAGATAGCCTTAGAAGATTAGTAGAGGGAGAAAGTTCAACTCCGATTATAGAGATGGTACGACAAAGCATCTTATCGAGCATGACAATGTCTCCTTTTGTAAAAGGAAAGAAAACAAAAGAAACATTTAGAGAAAAAAGTAGAGCAACAAGACCAGGTAAGTTTAAGTATACAACACCTCCTTCAAATATAGTAAAAGTTGGAAGCTTAATGGACGGTGTAAAAAGAGCAGATGTAAAAGCTAAAAAAGGAAGTTCAAAAGGAAGAACAAATGTAAATCCTATGCAATTACTGAAACAAATAAATGCAAGATTACCAGAAAAAGTAGCAGGAAACATGGAACCTCCCGCATTAGAAAATAGAACGGGAAGATTTGCTGCAAGTACAAGAGCAGTTAATGTAGAAAGAACTGCAAAAGGATTTCCAAGTGTATCATATACTTACCAAAAAAATCCTTATCAAATTTATGAAACTTCTACAGGGAAACGACCTTGGTCAAGTTTAGAAAGAGATCCAAGAACTCTAATAGATAGATCAATTAGGGAGATAGCTGTAGAACTACAACTTGGTAGATTTTACACAAGAAGGGTTTAATTATGGCAGCAAGAGAGTATACAACTAGAAGAAGCAGCATAGTAAATGCATATGTTGGACTATTAAATACTGTAGATGGCACAGGACAATTTAAAAGTGCTATTGCAGAAACCTCTGGCAGAATAAAATTCTGGGATGAAGTTTTAGAATTTCCAGCAGTACATGTTAGTGCTGGAGCAGAAAGAAGAGAATACTTGGGAGCAGGACAAAAATTTAGATTTCTAACTCTAACTTTTCGTTGCTATGTAAATGAAGAAGATTCTGTTACAGCATTAGAAAAATTATTAGAAGATGTAGAAACAATACTAGAGGGCAATAACCCTTTAACTTATACAGACCCTTTAGGTGCTACAGTAAATACTATACAAACAAGTATACTTAGTGTAGACACAGATGAAGGAGTTTTAGAACCATTGGGCATAGGCGAAGTTTTAGCTGAAGTTCAATATTAAATGAAAACGGATAAGCAGACAAAAGTCTTGCTGACCCCTTTTCAAAGCAAAAATAGGAGAATGTAAAATGGCAGATACATTTTATTTTTCGAGGGATACCTTAGTCCACCTTACTGATAGCGCAGGAGCAATCTATAAGATACCAGTACTAGATGGATTTAGTTTTTCTCAAGCAACCAATGCAACAGAAGTTACATTGAACGAAATGGCAACCGCAGCAGGTGTCAGTAGAAGAGCGAGACAAATGTTTACAGATTCTTACGCTCCTGCAGAATGGTCATTTCAAACCTACATCAGACCTTTTAAATCTGGTGGGGCAGGATCAGGCGGAGAACATTCAGCAGTAGCTCATCACATGGTTGAAGAGCCTCTATGGAATGCTTTAGCAGGAAGTGGAGCAGTAGGCGCATCTGGAACAGCTTTAACAGCTGATGGCACAGACGCAAATATAGCTTTTACAAATTCAAACAAAGTAGCACTAGATACCTTTGACTTATTCTTTGAAATGGGCAGTGGTAAAGCTAGTTCAACTATTTACAAGATAGAAGGCTGTGTTGTAAATGAAGTTTCAATTGATTTTGATATTGACGGTATTGCAACAGCAAACTGGTCAGGATTTGGTAAAATTATTACTGAAGAAACTTCAATGACAACTGCAACTAAGTATGAAGGAACAGCAGCAGCCGATACTAACAACTTTATTAGAAATAGATTAACAGATTTAGTCTTAACTAATGATGTTGTAACAGACACAGTTAACGGAGCAGTTTCAAGTTCTGCATCTGTTACTTTGGATAATGGTAGTTCATTAATCAAAGTTGGACAGGTTGTTTCAGGAACTGGAGTAACTGCAGGCACAACTGTATCTGCAATATCAGGCACTACTTTGACACTAAGTGCAGCAATGTCTATCGCAGACGGAGCAACACTTACTTTCTCAAATGTAGGTATGACTGATACTTATACATTAACATTAACTGGTGGAAACGTTAGTATTTCAAATAATATTACTTTCCTAACACCAGAAACACTAGGCATTGTAAACCAGCCTTTAGGACATGTTACAGGAACTCGTTCTGTATCAGGTAACTTTACTTGTTACTTAAATACTCCTTCATCTGGTGCATCTAGTGCAGATTTATTTGAGGATCTCATTGAATCTACTTCAGTAATAACAAATTCATTTGATTTGACATTTACTGTAGGTGGAACAGGAAATACTCCAAGAATGGTTATGAATATGAATAATTGCCATCTTGAAGTACCTACACATTCAATGGAAGATATTGTAAGCTTGGAAACAAACTTCCACGCCTTACCAACCTCAGTTGACGCTGTGGACGAATTAGATTTAATCTTTATTGGACCAACAGTAACTTAATTTTAGAAGGGAGGGGCAACCCTCCCCTCATTTAACCAGGAAACAGAATGACAGAACAAGAAAACAAATCAGTATCACTAGCGAGTTTATTAACTCCAAGCAAAACAGTTTCAGTAGACTATCCAGGAATGGCTGGATTTTCAGTTGATCTTTGCTATTTAGCAAGAGAAGAACTACTAAAATTACGAAATCGTTGCTTATCTCAAAAGTTTAATCGTAAAACAAGAGCTTTTGACGAACAATTAGATGAAGATAAATTTTTAGTAGAGTATGTAAAAGCTGTAATCAAAGGATGGAAAGGCTTAAAATATTCTTACCTCGAAGAGCTTCTATTGGTGGACATTAGTAGTCTTAATCCCGACGATGAACTTGAATTCTCTCAAGAAAACGCTGAAACGCTGATGAAAAATGCAGCTGATTTCGACACTTGGGTTACAGAAGTAACAGGTGATTTAGAAAATTTTACTCGAGTCAAGTAGAAAAAGTTTTAGAACTACTTGATGAAACATACAGAGACGGTCAGATATCTTTAGACGTATATTTAGATATATGTGAACAAAAAGGTATAGATCCCGATCCGAACGAAATGCCACCAACTCGTGGGGATTTTCCCCTTGAAGTTCAGGTGGCTTTTTTATTGCACGATCTTTTACCCGATAGATGGGATGGAATGAGTGGATCGTATTTCGGAAAGGACTTATCTGCTTTAGGAACTTTACTAGATGTCTGGGAAGTAGACGATAAGCAAATAGTTTGTTATTTTTTGAAGAATATAGAAGCAAGATACGCAATGAAATTGAATAAGGATTTAGAGCGACAAAGAAAAGCTCGTGAGAATAAAGGAAAGAATACTCACATATCCTCAGCAAATATTAAGAAAAAATAATGGCAAAAAACGAAGTAAAAATAAAAATCAACGTTGATGGTAAGGAATTAACTCTTACTAAAAAACAAGCAAAAGCTTTAGGTAAGCAGTTAGACAATACAGGTAAATCTGCCCATACCGTTGATAGACGCTTAAAAGGTGCTGCTCAAGCATCTTCCAATACCACAAAAAACTTTTCAAAAATGGCTCAAGGAGTCAGTGGTGGTCTTGTGCCTGCGTATGCTACTTTAGCTGCTCAAATGTTTGCATTAGGAGCTGTATTTAGAGGATTACAACAAGCCGCAGACTTTCGTGTATTAAATCAAGGTATGAGAGCATTTGCTGCTAACTCTGGAGTTATGGTAAAAAGTTTATCAAAAAATTTACAAGAAGCAACAGGACATCAATTAGACTTTAGACAAGCAGCACAATCATCTCAAATAATGTTAGCAGCTGGATTTAGTGAAGATCAAATGGGAGCAATCGCAACGGCAGCAAGAGGAGCATCAACCGCACTCGGTAGAGATTTTGAAGATTCTTTTAATCGTCTTGTTCGAGGTGTTACAAAAGCTGAACCAGAACTACTCGATGAATTAGGTATTATTCTACGATTAGAACCTGCTACAAAAAAGTATGCACAAGCAATAGGTAAATCTGCAAAAGATTTAACCACTTTTGAAAAATCACAAGCAGTTTTAAATGAAGTTTTAACCCAATCAGAAGAAAAATATGGAGCAGTAGGAGATGCTGTTCCCGTTAACCAATTTAATAAATTAATTGCAACTTTTATTGATTTAAAAGATAAAGCAATGGAATTTATCACTCCAATCGCAGAAGTACTTGCAGGATTCTTTACCGAAAATATAAAATCAGCAGTAGCAGTACTTGCTATTTTTGCTTCTACACTTTTAAAATCAGTGCTTCCAGCATTTGATGAACTCTCTGCAAAAATAGATAATAGTAGAATAGGAAAATTTGCTGCAGGAATAGGAGATAGTTTCGGAAGCATGAAAGGAAGTGCAGCTGAATTTAAAAGTCAACTCGGAGGACAAGGAACAGCAAAAGCCAAAAAATTATCACAAGGATTTGATAGTAAGGCAGCTTTAAAATCGTCAGGTATAAATGCTTTGAAAAAAGGTGAAAATCTAACTCGACAACAAATGAGTGGATTAAAAGGAGCCTTGAAAAAAGCAGAGGCAGAGTACAAAAGGCACGGAAAAATAACAACTGGTATATTTGCAGGAGAAAATATCAAAAAAGTTCGTGGCTTTAGAAGTTCATTGAAACAAATGGAAATTGAAAGCAGTAAAACTAATATGACTATGAGAACTGGTCTGAAGTTAACAGGAATTGCTATAAAAGGAACTTTCCAAGGAATGGCAATAGCTGCAAAAGTAGCATTTAAAGGAATGGCAATAGCTGCAAAAAGTGCAGCAGGAGCTGTTAATTTAGCTTTTAGAGCTGTAGCTATATTTGGTTTTATACAACTAGCAATGGATGGTTTAAAAGCTTTACAAGCAAACTTTGATAAAGTAATGCAAGGATTTGCAACTGCAATACGATTCGTAGGAAATGGAATTGCAAAACTAGCAAACTTTTTAAGTGGAATCCCACTTGTAGGTAAATTTTATAAAGCAGGCGGAGAATTTGCACAAGAAAAACTTGCCGGAATCGCAGATAGTATTGAAGGACAACTTGAATCTGGGGAAGGTTTTATTGGAGAAATGGCACATAAAGCAAAGAAAGAAAGACCTGGTTCAATACTTGCAGATCAATTTGAATCTGCTCAAGAAAAATTAAAAAGTCTACATACTGAGTTCAAAGAAATGATATCTGCTAGAGAAGGACTTGATCAATCAGCAGGACAACAATTCGAAGCAAATGTAGCAACTGTAGCAAGTTCCGGAATTCAAGGGGCAGCTGCAAGACTTAAAGGAATGGAAAGCAGAACAGGAGAAGATGCATTTACCGCCGATCAACTAGAAAAACAACGAAGCGCTTTAATTAAATACGGAAAAGATTTAGGGGGAATAAACCCAACAATTGCCGACTTATTTAGCCAGTATGAAAAAGGCGAGATATCTACAGAAAAACTAACAGATGGACTTAAAAATGTAACTCTAAAAGCAGGTGCACAAAATACTGCTTTTAAACAAATAAATAATACTATTTCAGGATTTGTACAGCAATATGGTAAAATTAGTAAACGAAATCCGTTAGATGAACTTCTTTCAAGTTATAACAATTTAGATCAAACAATAAAACTTACAGGTGATAACAAAGAAAGTGTTGTTCAAAAAATTTACGAATCCGTATTTGGATCAAGAGCAGAAGGAACATCGCTAGATGATATGACAGCAGCACTTGATAGATTTGCAGTAGGCCTACAAGGAGTAATAGATACAAGAAGAACATTAGAAGGAGATGCTCTTGATAATAAACTAAGAGGAGCAGCAAATGCCCATAAAAAAGGAGCTGCATCCATCTTTGCAAAAGAAGATATAAAAAAAGAAGATTTAAGAATAGCAAGTGCAAAAGCACAGAATAAAGTAAATGAGTTAGCACTAAATAAGCAAATGACTTTAGAAGATAAACATCAATTTGAAATGGCGAAGAAAAAATTAGCCGTAGCACAGGAACAAGAAAAAGCCTATGCACACTCAATAACACTTGCTGGAAAACTACAGAATACTTTCTCACAAGGAATACAAAAAATGTTTGAAGATATAGCAACTGGTTCCGCAAGTGCA
>Ga0181407_1000668_pt1 | contig 11473 bp, 13 predicted proteins | sample 30SPOviralmetaG_FD_130136 | JGI IMG/M metagenome (GOLD analysis project Ga0181407, IMG submission 130136) | Marine viral communities from the oligotrophic San Pedro Time Series (SPOT) site, San Pedro Channel, CA, USA - 30 SPOT_SRF_2012-01-26 | ecosystem: Environmental > Aquatic > Marine > Strait...
AAATATTTAACAATGAAAATATACGAAATTTTAGATACACTTCCAGAAAAAAATTTAGATAATAAAGGAACAACATCTTTAAAATGGAAAAAAGATTTAATAGATTTCTTTCTAGATAAAAATTTAGATAGGTGTTTAGAAATAGGAACCCACAAAGGTCATACAACTAAAGTTTTAAGTAAACTATTTAAAGAAGTTTACACTATTGAATACCAAACTAAATTAGTTAATAAAGCAAAAGAAGTTTGTAAAGATTGTAATAATATTCAATTTATTGAAGGAGATGCTTATTTAGATAATACTTATTATAATTTACCTAATACTTTTAACGTTGTGATAATTGATTGTATTCATAAAATGGACGAAGTTTTACAAGATATACAAAGATCTTTAAATTATTTTAATGAACAAACTGGTTTATATATAGTATTTGATGATCATGGTCACCCTGAAAGTACTGAAGTTAAATCAGCTATTGATCATGCGATAAATAAAGGTCTAAAAGTAGAAAAATATATAGGTGAAGACCCAGGCTTTACAGTTACAAGAAACGATAATTCTACTTTTACTTTAATACATAAAGAAGGTATAATTTTAAGTTACGGAATATGAAAAATATAGTTTTTATACCTAATATAAATTGTGGGGATAATAGAAGTACTCCTTACCATTACTCAATAAAAAGTTGGAAAAAATGGGCTGAACAATATGATAATATTGAAGTTATTGAATGGGCTGATCCTATCTTTGACCCTAAAGTATTCCCTATTATATATCAAAGAGAATGGGTATTTGATATATTAGATCATAATGATATTAAATATGACCAAGTTTTAATAGTAGATTCTGATACTATAGTTCATCCAAATTGTCCTAATTTTTTTAAAGAAACCAACCATGAGTACGCAGCTGTAGTTAGTAATGGTTGCTATGAATGGGTTTTACGTAGTATAAATGGATGGGGTGAACACTTATTTCCTAAAGAAATAAAACCTAAAGTTTGGGAATATTTTAATACTGGATTTATTATAGCAAATAAAAAACATAAACCGTTTTTTAATATAGTTAAAGATCTTTATAAAAATAATATAGATAAATTAAATGATATAAGAGAAAACGCTAAATATAATAATCTTTCAATTCCTAGTACAGGTCAGACAATAGTAAATTTTTTAACTATAAAGCATAATATAAAAGTTAATTTATTACCTGAAAGATATAATATGACTGATTTATTTAGAAAAAATCTTCTTCATATTCCAGGACATAGTTGGTGGCCTGATGAACTTTCTTTTTTAGATACTGGATGGGTATATCACTTTTGTGCAATACCTGGGAAGGGTCAACAACCTAGACATGTAGATTATTGGATGGAAAGAACTTATAAAGAATTATATGATTAAAGTAGGCCAAATAGGAAAAGGAAATTTTGGTAAAAAAATATTATCTAAATTAAATAATTTAGATGGTATTTCTATAGAATGGGTATGTGGTTCTCAAGATAAATGGTGGGATCAAGGAAAAGTTGATTGGGTAATAGTAGCTACTCCTAATGAATTTCATTATGAACAAGCTAAGTACTTTTTAAAAAATAATACTAATGTTTTTTGTGAAAAACCAGGAACGTTATGTTTAGATTCTTTAAAAGAATTAATTGAATTATCTTATAAAAATAATTTACATTTTTATGTAGATGATGTTTTAATTTATGAAGATATAAAACCAATTAATAATTTTGTTTATAAAAAATGGGGAGGGCCATCAACTAATATAATAGATAGAATGGCATATCATCATTTTTATTTATTATATGATGTATCTCTTTTAGTTGATACTGTAAAAAATGAAACTCCTTTAGTAATAAATGTATTTACTAATAAAATAAACCATAAAATATTTGAATTAAAATTTACTAATAAAACTTATAAATTTGAATATAATTTTAATTGGTATAAGCAAAAAACCCATAATATAGAACCACAATATAATGGAGATGCTTTAACTAAAATGTTACAACATGTATTATTAAAAAAAGCTGATTTTGTGTTAAATCATCAAAGAAGTTTATTTGCTACTCTTATAAGTGAGAAAGTAAAAACCCATCTATATGGAAAATGTGCTGTAGTAGGAGCAGGAATTTATGGAATTACAGCTGCAACTAAATTAAGAACTAAAGGTTATAAAGTTGATTTATTTGAAGCAGAAGATGATATTTTAAAATCAGCATCTGGTATTAATCAATATAGAATTCATAGAGGTTACCATTATCCACGTAGTTTAGACACTATTAAATCATGTAAAAATAATGAACAATCATTTATAAAATATTATAGTAAATCTATATTAAGTAATAATAATAAACATTATTATTCTATATCAAAAGAAGATAGTTTGACAACCCCCGAACAATATTTAACTACATTAGATAAATCTAAATTAGAATGGGAAATAGTTGATACTTTACCTAATTGTGATTTAACTATAAAAGTAAACGAAAAATTATATAACCCTACTATATTAAAAGATATATGTCATAACAGAATAAGAGGAAATGGTATAAATTTACACTTAAATAAAAAAATTAAAGAACCTCTTCAAGATTATGAATACACAGTACATGCAACATATTCATCATTAAATGATTTAACTGATAAAAAACAAAATTATCAATTTGAGTTATGTGAAAAACCACTATTTAAATTGCCCCCACAATATAAAAATAAAAGTTTAGTAATAATGGATGGTCCTTTTATGTGTTTTGATCCTTTTGCTAATACAGAATATCATTTGGGGGGTAATGTAGTACATGCTATACATGTTCGTAATATAGGAGAAAAACCAGAAATTCCTCCTGCTTATAAAAAATATTTAAATAAAGGTATTATAAAAAAACCTAAATATACTAATGTAAATAGATTCATTGAATCTGCTAAAAAATATTTTCCCGATATAGAATCAGCAGAACATTTAGGTTCTATGTATACAATTCGTACAGTATTACCTAATAAAGATAATACTGATGAAAGACCTACAATTGTAAGCAAACAAAATAATAATTTCATTCTATTTAGTGGAAAAATAGGAAATTGTGTAGAAGCAGCTAATAAAATTGAAGAATTAATTAATAATGAAAGTAACAAATAAATATTATATAGGAACTCACGTTATGTTTTATGAAATTAAAGTATTACGTGAAATGATTCAAAGTTATAAAAATGCTATAGATATAGTAGAGAATAAAGAAAATATAACATTTGAATTATTCTTTAATATGTCAGAAGCTTTTGAATCTATTGATACTGATCAAATTTCAAAAGAAAAGTTATTAGAAGAATTTAATGATATATGTAATGATTTAGAAAAAAATAATTATCCTATTACTAAAATAATATATGATAGTAATAAACCTTATACTATAGGAAGTTATAGAAGGGATTTAAATGATAAAGGATGTGAAAACCATGATTATGTTATATGGGGTGAAACAGATTGTTTATTCCCCAAAGAAATGTTTTATTGTATAGAAGGTATTAGTAATCATGCTTCTAATCAAAATATAAATAGATATTGTATAACTTTTGCTATGAGAAAAATGTGGGATAACTCATGGAGTGTATTAGAACATAGTAAATTTACTTCTTTACCTTTTATAGAAGATTTAAATACAACCGAAATATCTAGTATATGGTCTTATATGGATATTGATAAAATGAACCAAGTAAATAATGAAACTGAAGATATAGATCTTCAAATAATAAATTATCCTAGATTTGATGGGTCATGTTTAGTTATATCTTCTGATTTAATACAAAATGGAGTTAACATTCCTAAAGCATGTTGGGCTTGTGGTGAAGATACTTCTTTACAAACTATGATTAAATTAATAATGGGTGACTCTTATAAACAGTTTATTGTAAAAAACATTTTAAAAGCACATAATAGAAACCATCCCCATAAAAGAGAATATGTAAAAGGAGAAAATCATATGAAGGGGCAATCTGTTAAACATAAAAGAAGAACTAATGAAAAATGGAATAAATTACATAAACTTGCTGAAAGTAATTTATATAACTTGGGTTCTAATCAAAATAAATTTAATAAATTAAATCAATTATAATGACTAAAAGAAAATATTTACCTACTTTATCCGAATTAATTGACCGTTTATCAATTGCTCAATTAAAAGAAGTATTCATACCTGAACATAAAGGAGAATATTCTAATGAAATTCAAGATATTCTACATGATATAGATTTGGTTTTACAAGAAAAAAATACTACATTAGATGCAGATACTATTAGAGCAATAACAGTATTATCCCAAATGAATTTACATATTTGGCATAATGAATCTAATTATCGTAAAGGTATTAAAGATGGGAATAATTTAGAATTAACCCATGGTTTAAATGGTATTAGAAATACAGCTAAAAATATAATCCAAGAACAAGTAGGTGGTCGTAAAGATTATAAAATAGATTGTTTAGCAGCTGATTTTAAAGATTGGGAAATATCATGGAAGAAAAAATAATATGGACTAATGGATGCTTTGATGTATTACATCGAGGTCATATAGAATTATTTAAATATGCTAAATCATTAGGTACTAAATTGTATGTAGGTATTGATTCAGATGAAAAAGTAAAAAAGGATAAAGGTAATTCTAGACCTTATAATAATTTAGATGATAGACATTTTTTATTAGAATCTATAAAATATATTGATAAAATATTTGTATTTGACAATACAGCTCATTTAGATTGGTTAATAAAAAAAGTATCACCTTATACAATGGTTATAGGTTCTGACTGGAAAGGAAAAACAGTAATAGGTGAACAACATACAAATAAATTAATGTTTTTTGATAGAATAGGAAATTATTCAACAACAAATATACTAGAATGGAAAAATTACCAAAAATAACACAAGGTAAATTTGTTAAAAAAGGATGGGGTAATGAATTACACATTGAAAATAATCATGATTATTGTGGTAAATTATTAGTTTTTAATAAAGGTAAAAAATTTTCAATGCATTATCATGTAGAAAAATATGAAACATGGTATATTCAAAAAGGTAAATTAATTTTTAGATGGATAAATCCCCAAAATGCAGATATAATTGAAGATAAACTTAAAGAAGGCGATATAGTAACAATTTATCAAGGTATATCCCATCAATTAGAAGCATTAGAAGATAGTATAATATTTGAAACATCAACACAAGATAAAATAGAAGATAGTTATAGAGTATGGAAAGGAAACAGTCAGAAATAAATATTTTAGTTATAGGAGATGGTTGTATAGATGAATTTATCTATTGTGACATAGAAAGAATTTGCCCTGAAGCACCTGTCCCTGTTTTAACTCCCACCCATAAAACAGAAAATCCTGGGATGGCAGCTAATGTATTTGCAAATGTAAAACGATTAGGGGGAAATGTAGATTTAATTACTAATCAAGAGTTAATTAAAAAAACCAGATATGTTGATAACAGATCAGGACAAATGGTTATTAGAGTAGACCATAATGATAAGTGTGAAAGAATTAATTTTCCCCAACAATTACCTCAATATGATGCTGTAATAATTTCAGATTATTGTAAAGGTTTTCTTACTGAAGAAGATATAAGATATATATCTAATCAATTTCCTTTAACATTTTTAGATACTAAAAAACAATTAGGAGATTGGTGTGATAATATTGATTTTATAAAAATTAATGAATTTGAACATAAGAAAAATTTTGAAAGAATACCTAACTATCCTAATTTAGAAGATAAATTAATAATTACCAGAGGTAGTAAAGGATGTGAACATAAATCAAAATTATATTCTGTTCCTGAAGTATCAGTTAAAGATGTATCAGGTGCAGGTGATACATTTTTAGCTAGTTTAGTAATAGCTTATATAAAATCTCAAGACATAGAAACAGCTATTAAATATGCAAATGAAAATGCTACAATAGTAGTACAAAAAAGAGGTGTAGCAGTAATATGAAAAAAATAAAGTATATAGATTGGGTACTTTTATTAAATGATTTAGGTCGTGTAAAACTTGTAGATGATCCTTTATTCCTTGGGAATAAAGATAATCAAACGAGAGCAAGTGTATATCTAAAAGAAAATAGAAGAAATATATCAGATAAAACATGGATTAATGAATATTATTTACCTAAATTAATAGGAAGGACATTATTTGTAGGAGTTGCAAAAAACCAAAAATATCATAGTTATATAACTCAAAACCCTATTTTATTTGAAACTCTTGATGTTGATCCTAATTCTATTCCTAATTGGATATCTACTAATACTTCTGAAAGAATTCATACAATGTCTAAAGATATTGATCAAAAATGGTTAGGAAATGGTTTTAAACATCATATATGTAAACTTGAAGATTTTAAAAATGATTATAAATATGATCATATATCTTTACATGGGTTATGGGGGAATGGGTTTACTTACCAAAATGTAGGGAAAAAAGGAAATAAAAAAGATTATGATTTAAATAAACAAGACAACATGTTAAAATTAACTAAAACAATTATTAAAACAGTTAGTAAAGCTCATGATATATTAAATGTAGGTGGAACTTTACAAATTGGACCCAATATGGGAAAAATAGTTACGTTATATAGTTTTCTTACAAAAAAACATTATAACCAAATAGCAGGTGGGATACTTCCTGGTGAAGAACCAGGAAATTTTATATTTTGGGGAGAAAAAAAAGATAATTCCCCTTTATATTGTGATATAAAAAATCTTTACTAAGATTAAAATAATTATTTTTAAAAAATATAAAAATGAAACAAAAAATTCTAATTACAGGTGGAACTGGTTTTCAAGGTTCTAATTTAACTAAAAGTCTTTTAAAAGAAGGATATGATGTAGTAATTTTAAATACTCATTCTTCTAAAAACGAAACTAATATTAAAAGGTTTGACTTACAAGAAGCTAAAATTATATGGGGAACCATCAATGATAAACAAATAGTCAAAGATGCTATGAAAGATGCTGACTTAGTTATCCATACAGCAGCAAAAATTCATGTAGATGATTCTATTAAACATCCTACTGATTATTTTAGAACTAATGTAATGGGTACTAATAATGTATTAGAAGTTGCTAGGGAATATAATATACCTGTAATGCATGTTTCTACTTGCGAAGTATATGGTTTTATAGATTCAGATTTATATGAAGACTCCCCACTAATGCCTAGATCCCCTTACGCAGCCTCTAAAGCAGGTGCTGATAGAATGGCTTATTCATATTATACAACTTATGATATGAATATTTGTATTATTAGACCTTTTAATGTATTTGGCCCTGGACAAAAAGATGGAGAATGTGGAGCTGTAATACCAAGATGGTGTACAAGTCTTATGAATGGGGAAGATATTAAAATTTATGGGAATGGTAAACAATCTCGTGAGTTTATTTATATAGATGATTTGGTTGCCGCTTATAAAATTATTATAAACAAAATGTTATCTGGTAAAGAATTAGCAGGTGAAGTAATTAATGTAGGGACAGGGGTAGATATAAATATAAAATATTTAGCTGAACAAATGAGTAAACAAATAGATGGACCATGGATAGAGCCTGAAAATCATGATTTTATGGGTGGTGCAGGAAAATTTAAAAAAGGTAAAACTATTTATGGTGATTCTAGACCTGGTGAAGTAAAACGATTTATATCTAATTCGGATAAAATGAAATCATTTGGTTGGGAACCAAAAGTAGGATTAAGTGAAGGCTTAAAAAAATATATAGAATGGAGATTACAATATAAATCAAATTTTAATCATCTTCCTGTAGGAGGTCCTACAAATTGGGCGGGTGAACAACCTATAGAATAAATTTATATGAAATTAGCATGGTTAAGTGAAGGTGGGTACACAGGAAAAGTACCAAGAGAACAAACAGTAAATGCAGGTGTATTATGGGCGTGGATGGCTAATCTAGAAACAGACCATTACCCTATACTAGGATTTGATCATGCACCTACTAATGGTTATGATTATGTTATTCTTCAAGTTCCTAAAACCCCTGGAGTTAGAGAACAATTATTTCATAAAGATATAGTTAAAGAAGCTAGAAGAATAGCTAAAAAAGTATTATTTTTCCAAGAAGGACCTGTTTGGGTATATCAAGATATGCCTTTGGAATGGCAATTTTGGCATTATAATGTTTTAGTAGATGTTGATTTAATATTTTGCGAAAACGAAACAGATATCCCTTATTATAGAGGGTTTGTACCTGGTAAACCAGTTATTAACTTAAAAGATTTAATTATAGACGATTATATTAAAGAAGCTCGAAATATTCCCAAACAAAACAAAGCCATTATAGGAGGAAATTTTTGTAGATGGTATGGAGGATTTGATTCTTATATTATAGCACAAGAATTTGACTGCCCCCTATATGCTCCTAGTATGGGGAGAAAAATTGAAGGTGAAGAACAAATTCCGGATTTAACCCATTTACCATTTATGCCGTGGGGAGAATGGATGCATAAATTAGCAGAATTTAAATATGGTATACATTTAATGCAAACATTTGCTGCTGGTTCATTTATGATGAATTGTGGGTATTTAGGTATTCCTTGCATAGGATATAATAGAGTTGATACACAAAGAAAAATATTCCCTAAATTGTCAATTGATGTAGATGATTTAGAAACAGCAAGAAAATTAGCAAATCGATTAGTAAATGATGATGATTTTTATGAAGAATGTTCTAAAGAAGCCATAGAAAATTTTGAAAACCATTATAGTGAACATAAATTTAATAAATGGAAAAATGATTTTTTCCCTAATATAGATAAATACATAAAGAATTATGAGTTTTAAATATAATAAAATACAATTTATAGTAGTAGGTTGGCATTATAATCAACCCGAATATTATGGGGGATTAAAAGTATTAAAAGATACACATCCTGATATTGATGTATTTTGGAGTTGTCATAATGAACCTCCTAAATATATTAAAGATAATTTTAATTATAAAGTATTCCCTAATTTAGGAGAAGAATTTATAGCATACCAACAAGCTATAGAATATTTAAATTTAGATGATGATACTATTTGTTTTTTTATACATGATGACATTATTATTAAAAACTGGAATTTTATACATAAATGTGTCACAGTTTTAAATAACAACAAAAATTTAAAATTTTTAGGAAATTGTTTAAATTATCCTTTACCTGAATTTGATCCAACAAAATATGAAGGTCATGATGGGGTTGGGATATCTGAAGAATTTGACAATCAACCTATATCTGCATATGCTCTAGATGAAACTAAACATTGGTTTGATAGAAATATATCTCCCGTTGCAGTAATAAGGGGAAGTTTTATTTGTTGTAGATATAAAGATTTAAAACATATTCATGGTTTTGAACCTAGAAAAGAAGCATGGGTCCCACTTAAATGGGATGAAGAAAACCAATGCCATAGTTATAGAGGTGGTGTAGGTCAATCTAGATATGGGAATTTATTTATGTTTATGTTTTCTTATAAAATTAACAGAGTATTTGGTACTGATTGTATAGGTTATTTAAGTCAAAGATATTTAGATTCTGATTTTATTTATGAAATGACTAGAGCCAAAATTGATAAAGATAATCCAATGTTATGAAAACAACAGATATAGATTTAAAATCATCTATTAAGGGACAAGGTAAATATGTTACACAAATATTTCATTTTGTAGGTGGGGTAAAAAGAACTTATGATGGTATAATAGTAGATAGTATCAGGCAAGGTCAATTTACAAAATTTAAATGTAAAAATGGAGCTATGGTAATGATTAATGATGTTAATGTTTTAATGATAGAAGTTTTTGAAGAATCATGATACAAATATATTCAAATAGTTTGGGAAACGAAGAATTAAATGCTATAGAAGGAGTATTTAAATCTAAGTGGTTAGGTAAAGGACCAAAAACAGATGAGTTTATAGAAAATATTTCATCAAAACTAATTACAGATAATGCATTTGGAGTAGCATACGCTAATGCTTCTCCTAAAAACCTTACAACAGTTAGTTGTTGTACTGAGGGTATTTTTCAAATATTAGATTTAATAGATTTAAAACCAAATGATGAAGTAATATTACCTTCTATTAGTTTTGTAGGTGTAGCAAATGCTATTGTTTATAAAAAAGCTAAACCCATTTTTTGTGATGTAGATAAACATACACTTAACCCTACAGTTGAACATATAAAAGAAAAAATAACCCCTAATACTAAAGCAATAATAGTAATACATTATGCTGGAATACCTTGTGACATAGAAAATATATCTAAATTATGCAAAGAAAATAATGTTACCTTAATTGAAGATAACGCTAATAGTCCTTTTTCTAGATATAATAATAAAAACACAGGAACTTTTGGTGATTTTGGAGTTTGGTCTTTTGATGCTATGAAAATTTTAGTAACAGGAGATGGGGGGTTAATTTATGCTAAAAAACAAAATGATATTGAAAAATTAAAACGTTTAACTTATTTAGGTTTAGAGACACCTAGTGGATTAAGTAATACTATAGATAAAAAATGGTGGAAATTTGAAGTATCAACACCAGGAAGAAGATCAATTACAAATGATATTCAAGCAGCTATAGGTATTGAACAATTAAAAAAAGTAGATAGTTTTATATCAAGAAGAAAAGAAATCCATGAAATGTATAGTATTAGCTTATCTAAATTAGACTGGATAAAATTGCCTATAATACCAGATAATATAAATAGTTCATATTATATGTACTATATACAGATAAAAAATAGAGATGAGTTTGCTAAATATTTAAAAGAAAATGGCATATATACTACTTTTAGATATTATCCATTACATTGGGTAGATTTTTATCAAAATAAAGAATCTTTACCTAATACAGAATATGCAGCTAATCATACTTTATGTTTACCTATACATCAAAATTTAACAAATAAAGAAGTTAATTACATAATAAGTACAATAAAAAATGGAAAAAATTACATTTGTAATACCAAGTAGAAATAATTTAGAATTTTTACAATTAGCCTACAAATCAATTCGTAATTTACAAACTAAACATGAAATATTAGTATTAAATGATGCTAGTACAGATGGTACACAAGAATGGATAAATTCATTAGGTGACGATGATTTAATAGTATACCATAACCCAGGACCAAAACGTATTGGTATAGTAGGTATGTTTGATAAAGGCATTGAAATGGCAAGAACAGACATTATTATGGCTTTTCATGCTGATATGGTTGCTGCCCCTAATTTAGATGAAAATATATTAAAACATTTAAAACGAGGTACTGTTGTAAGTGCAACTATAGTTGAACCACATTTACACCCAGATGGACCTGAAAAAATGTTAGTTGATTTTGGAATTGAAGTTGAGGATTTTAATATAGATAAATTTAATAACTGGGTAAGTAATGATTATAAACCTAAACATGGTAAATTA
>Ga0181407_1000671_pt1 | contig 11451 bp, 14 predicted proteins | sample 30SPOviralmetaG_FD_130136 | JGI IMG/M metagenome (GOLD analysis project Ga0181407, IMG submission 130136) | Marine viral communities from the oligotrophic San Pedro Time Series (SPOT) site, San Pedro Channel, CA, USA - 30 SPOT_SRF_2012-01-26 | ecosystem: Environmental > Aquatic > Marine > Strait...
CCCAAGTAGCGCATCACCGTCATGGCGGTGTAGTCGGCGTTCTTGTCGGAGGATATGGCTGGGTCCCAGCCGATGAAGTGCTGTCCCCACACCCCGTCAGCCTCACCCAGTTCGTTGTAGTTGGTCTCGGCCCTCTCTATGAGGGTGAGTTCCCTGTCCCTCGCGGCCTCGAGTATGTCCATCGGGAACATGCTGGCCACATCGTGGATGGGCTCGCACAGGTACTCGCGGCTGAACTGTATGGCTGGCATGGACAGTCTCCTCTGCTCCAGCGCCTCTAGGTTCCACCGCTCTGGCCACAGGGCTATGCCCTTCTTGTCGATGGCGGGATACGTCTCGACGCAGAACGTGTCCTTCTGCTCCAACTCCGCATACAGGTCGTTGTAGGAGAACGGCGTTCCGACCATCATGAGTTTGCTGGTGTGGTGGAGGACGGGGAGCAGGACGCCGTAGAACCAGTCTGCCGTTCTCTGCAACTCGGTCCCGCTGGTGCCCCAGAGGATATCATCGCACACGACGACGTCGGGGTGGAAACCACGAGTCGCACCACCCACCGACTTCGCCATCATTCGGCTGCCGTTGGTGAACTCGAAGTACGACTTGGCCCAAGGCTTGCCCTCCGGCTTGAGCCCCCTCAGACAGGGCGCCGTCTCTATGTTGTTGCGGATGAAGCGCATGTGCTCGAGGGTCTGCTCCAGCGAGTGTGAGAAAATCATGATGTGGGTTCCGGGGTTGAACGCAGCCATCCACAATGCGTATGACATGAACAGGGTGGACTTGCCGTGGTCTCGGGATGCCTTCACGCAGTAGTAACTCTGGGTGCTGAGCCCCTTCTCCCACATCTCGTGGTGATGGCTGTAGTGGAATCCCAGTATCTCGGTGAAGAAGTACTTGAACGACTTCTTGGACATCTCCCTGTCCATCTCCAAGACGAACTGCTTGACGCCCTCCTCGCTCATATTAAGCACCCTGCAACTGTCCCTGCTGCCTAGCCTTCTCCTCGTCGTCAGGGTCCTCATACCGGTCAAGCAGCGTTCTCATCTGTGGCTCTGAGAGTATCTTCTCCTGTTGATTCGTCGGTGGCTGCCCTTGCTGAGATTGAGTCGTGGCGGTCTGGGAACCCTCCGCAGGTTTGATTTGTGCTCCATACGATAGCATGTTCTCTTGAGTATCACTCACTGGCACCGTCGGCTGAGCGACCTTGACTCGAGCAGGTTGAGCAGGACGGTCGAAGACCATTTGGGTCATTCCATTAACGTCTTGGAGGTTTTCGTGTTCTTTGACTTCCAGTGGGCTGGGTTTTACGACAGCGATTGGTGATGCAGCAGCAGGTGATGCAGCAGGTGTTGAAGGTTTGACAGCGACTGATGGTTTTACGTCGGAGAACTCATCGAGCGTGGTCTGTCGGGTTTTTTCAGGCGCTGGTTCTGCTGGTTTCATGCCTCTGCTGGCGGCACGGACACCGACCCTGCTTGCTATGGGGGCAACCGACCCATACGCCCCCGCCCCGGCGCCTATCGCGCTAGTCGGGCTCCTGCCGGAGGCGAGTGCGTCCAATGCCCTGTACCCGCCGTAGGCACCGGCTAGTCCCTGACCTATTCTCTCCCCCGTTCTGAGCCTCTTGTACTGTTTTGAATCCATGTCGTACCCGAGTTTCTCTGCGGCAGCGGGGGCGATTGGCTTCTGAGGTCCACTGAGGAGATTGAGGAGACCGAGTTGCTCTATCGTGCCTGAGTTGCTGAGGTCGGAGACACTAGCCATGTTGTTGGCTGCCTGCTTGGCGTCGAACACCTGCTGCTTGCGGACGAGCACCTTACTCATCGGCACCACCCCCGAAAGCCACCTTGACTGCCTTGACGATGGTGGGGCTCATGTTGAATGTGTCAGCGACGCGATGCCAGTCGCCCTTGGAGAACAGGATGGCACGGACGTCGTGCTTGGTGATGCTCATCTTCTCGGCCATGTAGGAGAGGTCGTCCTCGTTCATCATGCTCAGGTTCTGCGATGGTAGGTGCTTGCGGATGTTATCGTCGTTGAGGGCGTCCTTGTACTGAAGGTTCTCCATCGCCTTGATGAGCCTGTCCTCTATCGGCGAGGAGTCACCACGAAGATACTGGTCGAGCGTCTGCTGGTAGGGGTCCGACAGCGTCTGCTGGAACCTCTGCTCCTGCGGGGTCATCGGACCGGTGGGCGCTGGCGCCCTTCCCTCTCCTCCCAAACCGCTCCTCGCTACATACACGCGACGCACCTGCTCAGGAGTCGCATAGCGGAACGCCCTTTGTGCTTGTCGGTATTCCTCGCTGGGAGTAATCGGTGGAGTGGAAGGAGGGGTCTGCGCGGGCGGGGTTTGCCTGACCTTGGCGTATTGCTCGCTGATTTCCTGCTCCTTTGGCTCGGCTATGGGGGTGCTCGCCATCCTGTCGAATTTGAGGTGATACTGGTCGAGATGCTGGGGTAGGTCCATGCTCATGGGAGCCGTCGGGAACCCTGCGCTCATCCTGCCGGTGTTGGGACCGGTCGGCACCTCGTCGAGTAGAGACCTGTTAGGTGTGTGGTCGTGATGATGGGATAGGGCGGCGGCAACTGTCTCTGTCAGTCGCCTCTGCCCCTCCACATCGGGGTGGAGGTTGACACCCACCATCTGAGCATCCCTCAGCGGTGTACCTGCGGCTTCGAGTAGTTGAGCGTAAGCGAAGAGTTCGGCAGCGTCCTTGTGGCTGTTCTTACCTCTTCCCTTCTGGTATGCGTTTCTCACTGAGCCCGCTTTGATGTGGGTTCTCATGTCATCAGTCGTGACGCCCTCCGGTAGAGGTACCTCCTCGCGTAGGACTGAGATAATCTTCTTCGTGTTGCCTTGAGTCGAGTCGCCCATCATGAGATGTAGCGCACCGGGGGTCTCAGCGAGTTTCCTAGCGAGAGCATTGGCGTACGTCTCATTGGAGAGAGCCTGTCTCATGGTGATTGGTCCCCCCTCGTCCTGCATGATGACCTCGTCGAGGAGTTCCTTCGGTATCTTGGATTGGTCGAGTGACGTGAGGATACTGCCGAAGGCTGCGAAGTTGGTGGGTCTGCCTGCTCTCCCTGTTGCATAGATGCCATCCGGCAGGAGATGCATCATCTCATGAGAGTGGAGATTGTCGACGGCGATATCTCCATCGATACCCATTCTGTTGAGGAATGTATCATTCAACTCACCATTCGGACCTATCTTTTCATTCACCCTCTTTCTGCTGCCGACCGGCTTCCCGGTGGCGGGGTTGAACGAGAGGTCATCCACGCTGATGTGTCCGACGCTGATGCCCTCGTCGTATCTCCTTGGAGTCACTCCCGCATCCGTCATCATGGCGGCGAGGAAGGGTGCGAAGGGAATGGCGTAGGACTCGTGGAACAAGCCCAGTGAGGGTTGGCTGCCCCTCCCCGCGTTGGTGTACACCGTGCCGAGGTTTCCTGCTTGACCTCTGACCTTGGTCTCGGAGGCCTGTGACTTACTTCTAGAGTGCTGGAAGTCCATCGAGCGCAACTTCCTCCATTCGTCGCTTTTCACAGGGGGGAGGTTGTGCTCCTCCGAGTTCTTGTGGGCCTCGTTGTATCTCCTGATTGCCTCATTGACGAAGTCGGTGGGTTCTATGTTGGTCAGCCCCGCCTCCCTCAGCCTCCTCCCGACCTTGTGGATGACGCCGTCGATGCCGTGCCTGTGCTCGACGCCATGCTCGTCTGTGAACACGGCCTCCCCGAACTCGCCGAGACCGAACTCCCCCTGCGGTATACCGTGCTCGCCGTAATGCGAGAAGAGGGGTCTGTCGAAGCCGTGCTCATTCAGCGGGTTCTCCTCCGAGTGGAAGAACTCGGGTGGTGGGTTGCCATAGTAGAAGGGTTGGCCAGTCACTGGATGGACACCGTGATTGCCATCACCCTTGAGAATCGGATACCCCTTCTTGAGAATGAGCCTCATGCCGTTCGACCGCCCCTTCCAACGTCGTTGCCGATGGTATGAGCGCCGAAGTGTCGTGGGTCGTTCTTCGCATCCTCGGTCGCCCCCGAGGGACGTGTCGTCTGCTTGGGACCGTTAGACGGGTGGTTGGGGAGCATGGTTCCACCGCCTGATGTGTCTGCGTCGCCCTTGCCCTTCCTCTTGCGCTCCTTCTCACGCAGGAGTTTCTTGCTCTCGGACAGCATGTGGCGGAGTTGTTGAATGGTGGCCCAGTCGAATCGCTTCTGCAGGTCGGAGCCGGAGTGCAGGTCCTCGCTCGCCATGATTGGCATGGGTGGTGGAGGAGCAGAGGCTCCCATCCCCATGCCTGTTGTGCCTCCGCTCATGTTCAGATGTGGTGCGCCGGCGATGACCGGCGGGTTGATTGGTGGTGCCCTCATGGGCTTCAGTTTGGGCCTAGGCGCACCTCTGGTGGAATATCCGCTGATTTGCGGTATGGATGGTGATGCCGGTGTTCGGACCTGACCCTGCTGGACCCTGACCTGCTGCCTGCCTATCTGCTGCATGTACTTCCTCGGGTCCTCCAACCTGAGAGGCTGCTTCGTTTTGATTCCCCTGTGCTCCATCTCGACTGCGAGGTGGGCCCTCCCGAGACCGGTTCTCTTGGTCTTGCCGCCCAGTGCCCTCGACTTGAACTTGGCACGACGGCTAGTCGCGCTCTTGGGGTCGTATCCCCCGACAGGCCTCTTGAACTCTCCAGTGCTGGGTTTGAATTTCTTCTGAGCCTCCTTCTTGCGTCTATTGGCTCTGTCTTTCGCCTTGGACTTGAGGAGTTCAGACCAAGCATCGTCCATCGCCTCGCCCATGGCGACCATCTCACCGCGTGCGGCTCCCGGTCCCTTGGCGCCTCCGGCGAGACTGGATAGGAAGCCGAAGTTCCCGGCAGCGCCTGTCTGAGCGTGAATCTCCCTGTCGGCGTCGACCTTCTTCGAGTCGTCGATGCCGTCCTCGTCGCTGTCGAACTCACGGAGCATGGATGGTCTCACCTTGATGTGCTTTCGTGAGCGTTCCTTCTTGGCCTGCTTCTCACGGGCATTCTGCTTCTTCTCCTTCTCCTGTTCCTCGTACTTCGGGTCACCGGGATTGTAGTTGCCGTCACCGTCGTTGTTGCGGAACATCGTCGATGATTCAGAGCGCGGGCTGTAGATTCGGGTGTCCGAAGTACGTCCCATCATCCCCTCTGTCATTCCGATTCCCCCATGTGATACTTCGACGAGCGTGTTAGCGCACGAGCCACCCGTTCATAGAACTGTTTGACCATCGGGGGTTCTGTGAAGCAGTCGCCCATGCCGTAGAACTCCTGTTCTATCAGAGGTAGAATCTCCCTCATCTCCTTCCTGATGGGGAATATAATCTCAGGCTCGTCACACTCGCACATGGTTCTCAGATTACCGACCAAGGTGGGTATCTTGGTGCCGAACTCGAGCACGTGCAGACCGCTGTCACCCAAGTAGAAGTTGAATCTCTCGAAAAGCAGAGCAACGTAGTCTAGGAAGAGGGGTAGTTCCTTCTCGCTGATTATACCGGTGTGGTTTGATTTGACGAGTGAGTGACCGGGATGCGACTGCTGTAATAGGTCCTGAATCTGGATGTACTGCTGCACGTCCCTCACAGGTCACCACCGGCCTGCTCTATGAGTTGAGCGCGTATCCTGCTCCAAGTCTCAGGCGACTCCTTGGACATCTCCAACTTCAGCACGTTGATTGTCTGATTGACAGTGGTCTCGTTGCTGTCGGAGCCCCAGTCGTTGTTGAGTTTGAGCATGTCCTTGAGGGACTCCCTGACCTCCTTGTGCAGTGACACTGCGTCTCTCACGAAACCGTCCTCATGGACTGAGCCCTCTGAGAGCAGTTCGCTCAACTTGTCATTGAGCCTCTCGACGTTACCCCTGAGTATGTCGAGTTCCTTGCCCACGGTGAGTGCGACCTCCACTGCAGCCGTTCTCTGGACGAGCGGCTGGAAGTGGTGCTTCATGTGATGGTACACAGTTGACTCGGATACTTCCAACTCAGAAGCAATCTGTTCACTTTCACTACCATCCTGAAAGTAACGTGACTCGAACTCCGCTCGGTGTGGATGGGAGCATATCTTGCATGAGGGATTGGCTGCCATGTGGTACTCCCCCATGTGATTCCTGTAATGTCTGTCCGCTGTGTTTGCTCTCCAGCCCATGTCCTTGTCCATCTGCTTGGCGGTCATGTCGCCGGACATCAGCATTTCCTCGAGTTCATCCCTCTGCTCGCTCTGACAGAAGGCGCAGGAGCGTTTCGTGATGCGTGCGCCGTCCTCCATCAGAGATACTTAAGGCAGCACGAAACATGAATGTTTCTTATCACATGCGTGATATACGAGCATAGACCGCTGATAGGAATATCATCGAGCCGAATAGTCCCACGAGGTAGAAAGTAGCCTCGTTGGTGGATAGTTCATTCGCTCTGAAGATGAGTACTCCGAGCATGAGAATAACTAGGCTGATGAGTTGAACCATGACCATGTCGACGACCACGCTCCTCTTAGGCGACCATAGGTCGAGACCCATTGCTGCGAACTGGGGTGGTATAGGCATTCCACTCATCATATCATCTTCCTCCTGTTAGTAGATTCCGTGTGAAGGAGCCTATTCCGGTTCCTACGTTCTCTATGAGATTCGGATTGGCCATGGCTGCATTGAGAGCCCCGGCCATCATGCTCTGATTGGCCATGGTGAGAACCTGCTGTCTCTGCATCTCGGCATTCTGTATCGCTTGATTGGATGTGTTCTGCATGGTGGACAACTGAGCCATCACGTTCTCGACGGATAGAGTCTGCAGGTCTTGAGGGAGGGATGTCACGTCTAGTGTCATAGAACCGTCATCTTCGTCTATAGCGAATGTGGCGTTCTTGAGTATGTTGAGGACTGACATGCTGATGATGCTGGAGAGCATCTCCATCATGGCCGGCATCTGAGGGCTGACGATGAACTTGTCAATGGGTATGAGGGTCTTCAGCATGGAATCCAGAATCTCGGTCTCCGATGGAGGAGCGACTGGTTGGTTGTAGTACTGATTGTACTGGTCGCCGTACCCCGCTCCTGCGAACATGCCTCCCATGAGAGTCTGTCCGGGTTGCTGACCACCCATGCCCATGCCCATACCCATGTTCTGCTGGGATATCATCCCCGTCGGTGCTCCAGTCTGAGATAGATTCAACATGGTGCTTGGCATCTGCTGCTGTGGTTGATTGTTTCCGAAGCCGAACATTACATTTCACCTGCTGGTTGATGCACGATAGGGGGTTGTTGATTAATTATCTGCTGAAAAGCAGGTGTAGGTTGTTGCATCTTGGCCAACTCGTCTTGGAATATTCTCAAGTCGAAAGTAACTGTAGTTATGTCGTTCAATCCAGTCATTGGATTGGTGTAGTGGTTGATGTTGATTCCATTGGTGACTCTGGAGTCCCTCTCTAGCAACTCGAAGAAGGGCTCGTACTTGGCCAGCATCTCAGGCACCGGTATCTCGTCTTTCTTAATCGAGGATACCGGCACGGTCACTATCGATACGCCTCTCCTGACCTTGTCCTTGAATCTTGATGGAAGCATTTCGTTCTCCCTCTCCTGCTCAGCCTCCCACTTGCACAGCAGGTGGTACAGGTGAAGATGCTCTGGGCAGTAGGTGCCTCTCATCTTCCTGCCGCTTGTCACTTTGTCCATGGCGAGGAATGCTGATGGCTCGCCTGTCACGGGATTCTGCCAGTACATCTCCCACAGGCTCCTACCTGTGTCCTCGTCGCATATCTTGGCGTAGAGGTTGTCGTGCTGTATGAGTTCGGAGCAGTTGCACCCGTCTACCACGCATATGTTGGTCTGCTTGTTGTAGAGGTACTTCGAGCCCCATAGTCTCGCTGGGCTGAACAGTCTTCTCTTCGCTGGGCGAAGTAGTTTGTAGGCCTGCCTTATATCCCTCTTGCGGGCTTTCCTAGGGTCAGCGTGAGTGCTTGGATAGAAGTTAACCTTGGGAACCTCGAGGTTCTTCTGCTCTGCTATCTGTTGCATCTGCTGCTGCGCTGATGCCTGTTCCATGAGCGCTGCTCTGCTGAGTTGTGGATTACCCTGAGCAGCCAGTGCCATGAGATGAGCCTCGTTGACGACACCGAGTGACTGCTGTTGGTTGTGAGACATTGGATTCGGTATTCCACCCATCATGCCTGACCACCCTCCTTGACCGGGAGGACCTTGATGTACATTGAACTTCCGTCTGTGTCGAGCCTCCAACTCAGACGGTCACCCGCCTCTAGTGAGAATTGCTCCACCAACCACATGGGAACAGTAGTACGGAGGCTGTTAGAACCACCACCGGTGGAGACCAAAGCAGTATCCCCATTGGTCTTAGCCATGTGAGTCGCATCCGTTGTTCATTCAAAAGGCTATTGATGGGGTCAATCATGAGGTCAGCAAATCAAGCATGCTTATTTCCACGTTCCACCCTATACGTGTAGCCATGAAAGAGCGCTTTGTTCTAACATTCGCTTTCTGTAGTCTGATTAGGTCATCGCGGAAGGGGTCGAACACCTTGTGCTCGCCTATTCTACCCTGTTGCCAGAGAAGAGCAGCCTTGTCATCGAAGAAGCGGTCCGCCTTGTTTGCGACAAGCATAACCACCTTCGGTGAGTACTTCTTACCCTTCCATCTGCTCCTGAGTGTCCTATAGCGATAATTCCTGCCTACGAGTACATCTACCAGATACTTGAATCCAGCCACCTGCTCCATACCCTCGGCTCCTCCTTTGAATGCCCTGTCATCGAACATGTACACCACAGCCTCAACCTGTCTAGCAACCATGTCGTCTACCCACAGGTTCCAGAATCTCTCTTGGCCTCCCATGTCGGTGGAGTTGACGACACGCTTCTCGCCCTTCCAACTTATTCTCTTCTTGGAGGCTCTAGGGAGCAGGTACCTGTTGAGTATGCGAAAATGCTCAGTCCTCTCGGACTCCGGTATCTCCTCCATCTCACCGGGGGTAGTCATGTAGCGGTCTAGAGTGGTCTTGCCGACCATGCTCGTTCCATAGACACCAACGCTTCTCGGCTTCCATGCGTTGTAGAGATGCTGCCCCCACAATGCTGCGCCTACCAGAACACTGCCAGTCGCCGACATTCGTAATCAACTCACTAAGCCGATAAGCCACTGAGCAGTATCCTCGACCTTGGAGGCTGCCCAGTCACCTGTGAGTTCCCACACTCCGATACTCGTGTAATACTCCAGAGCGCTGGTACCGAGCACGCCGATTGTGAATCCTATGACCGTACGGACCCATCCAATGCCCCACTCATACACGTTGTCGACAGTATTAGCGAGGTGCATCGCACGAAGCGTTTCCTCGACTGAGTCATCTTTAGGGGTCTTGAAGATGCGTCCCATCACTCATCACCACGGACCTTCTTGTATCTAAGGTCCGGGGTTCCATCCTTCTTGAGGCGCATACTTGACTCGTTGGCGCCCAGATTGAGTGAGGGTGTGATTGAAGCCTCATGAACGGGGGTACCCGGATTGAATGTGCTGTGCATGTCTGAGCCTAGATTCAGGCCGTCTCTCGCTGAGCCTGTGGGGCTGAATCCGCTTGGCACCTTGCCGGGGTTCTGCTCCATCCACCTGAGTTCCTTCTCTAGTTCGGCCTCAGCCTTTCGCAGTTCCATCTCCGACCTCCTCTGGTCGAAGGTGACCTGCATGTTGCGGAACCTAGACTGCTGGGTCCTCTGCATCTCGTTGATGCGTGCCCTCTCCTGCAGGTTCCTCTCGAAGAACATCTTGAACATGTAGTAGGCGAGACCCTGCACCGCGAAGGCACCCATCCCGTAGTTCAGCCCGTTCATCCAGACATCGTCGTTCACTAGCCATAGTTTAGAGTCGAAGATGGCGACTGCCACTCCGATGAGTGCCGACTGGCTCAAAATGAGTCCCATGAGCCTTATTTCGGCGTCGTTGTTGTCTTGAGACATAGTATGACCCCTGTTGAGGCCAACAGTGAGGTCAACATAAAGGTATGGTGAAAATCTGTCTAACTGTCCGATGTATAGTCTATACATTTAGATATATACTTACTTATAGAGTATATCGTACAGATGAATAATCGGACTAATCGGAATCATCCTAGTAGGTATCCCATTTGTAGTCGGCTGGTATCTGAGTCAGGTACTCGGGTCTCACGCCATCTGGGTAGAAGCCCTCCTCCATCCATTCCTCGGTTCCCGATGTCACAGTAGGTGTGTCTTCGTTTAGGTAACCCTCTCTGATGCCCAGTACCATCGGTTTGGTCTTCACCCCACCAAAATTAGGCTGGTTGGTTGCCTTGTAATTAGCATATTTCCTCGCAACCTCGTAGTCGTCACTGACATAGGCACCATGACCAGCCACGCCTCGCTTCGGTCTGATGCCGGCATGGTCAGCCATAATCATCTGTGCCGCTGGCTGGGTCGTTCCATGATAGTGCATGACGTGTGAGCCGTACGGGCTTGGTAGGTCTGGGTGGAACTCACCGAGCGTGGTCTGCCTCTTTAGGAGGGTCCACGCTTGGTCGAAGGGGTTCATTCATCAAACCCCCAGTCGTCACGTAGCACATCGGGTATCTCACTGCCCCTAGTGTACCTCAACTCCCTGCCTTGGTCATCAATGGGTATCGCCTCGTCCAAGAATCTGGGCTGTATCGGCTCGAAACTGATGGTCGGTTGCGCTGCCGTCTCCATAGGCTCGAAGTCCATATCGACAAATCGCTTACCGGGAGGTGCTATCGTAGAGCCGACTATCGCCACATTATCGGCATTTCTACCAGTCTCTGTGTTGAAGTCTTCCGCTGGCAATGTCATGAACCTGTCACCGAAGAACCGAGCGGCCAATGCAGGGTGGCTTCTGCTGGAGTACGGGCTATCCCTCCTCATTCTCGCTAGTGCGTTGGAATTAGGACCGTATCCCCTCTGATGCATGAAAGACCAAAGCGCCTTATCCGTTGGATGATTCATTACATCTCTGAAAGCATCAGAGTCTTTCTCCCTCAAAGCCCTCATCTCTTGTCTCGTCAAATCGGGAAAACCCGAAACTCTCCACTGACTGGCATCCCTAGGGAAAAACCCCTCAGAGAGAACCTCGTCAAGGTACTTCCTCGGTATGACTCGATATGCCTTGAAGGGTCTTGAGCCTCTCTTGGCTTGGGTATCGAACTCCACAGCCTTCAGCACAGTCCACGCTTGGTCGAAGGGGTTCATCATACCACCCTCAAAGTACCCCGGTCCTTGAAGTGCCTCGCCCTGTTCGCATGCTCGGGCTCAAGTGTCAACCTGCCGCCCTGCGTGTGGCTGACATCCATATGGTCATCAGTGCCGTAGATGCCCCTCTTTCGTCTCTCAGCGTGGAGTTCGCGCTGGTACTTGCGCCGCTCAGGCGTCTTCTCGTACTGCTTGTCGTACTCCAACTTGCGCCTCATGGCCTCGGG
>Ga0181407_1000672_pt1 | contig 11449 bp, 9 predicted proteins | sample 30SPOviralmetaG_FD_130136 | JGI IMG/M metagenome (GOLD analysis project Ga0181407, IMG submission 130136) | Marine viral communities from the oligotrophic San Pedro Time Series (SPOT) site, San Pedro Channel, CA, USA - 30 SPOT_SRF_2012-01-26 | ecosystem: Environmental > Aquatic > Marine > Strait...
AAGCTACGCAGAGCAGATAAAAACAGAATACAGGGTAAGATTCAAATTCACGAATACTTGAGGCTGCAGCCAAGCGGAAGACCACGATTACAGATTTTCAGTAGCTGTCCTAGCCTGATACGCGAGCTTCAAGGCATTCCTTTAGATAAATCAAATCCTGAAGATGTCGATACTCATGCGCCTGACCACGCATATGATGCCTTACGGTATCTTATTATGTCTAGGCCAAGAGTAAACGACCCACTAGCTCAGTTGAGGCATATGCGTCTTGAACAAGCTTATACACCTGCAGATGCAGATTTTGGATATTAATATATGGCAGAAGAAAATAGCTTAACAGCAAACGAGCTATACTTTGAGCAAGTAGAAGACGAGCAAGGTATGCAGTTGACTTTAGAAGAGTCACTGCGTAATAACTTTGTTGGTCTTCTTATGGATCGTTATGAGCAAGCTGAAAGTGCTAGGGACTTAGATGAAGGACGTTGGTTAGATGCTTATCATAATTACCGTGGTCTTTACGGTAAGAATATTCGTTTTAGAGAATCTGAAAAGTCTAGAGTATTCGTAAAAGTAACTAAAACAAAAGTATTGGCTGCTTTCGGACAATTAGTAGATGTTATCTTTGGAGCTAATAAGTTTCCTATTGGTATTGCAGAAACTAAAGTACCAGAAGGTATTAGCGAATATGCTCATCTAGATCCACAAAACCCCTTACCGGGGATTGAAACAAGCGAAGAAGAGTTTCCAGAAAAGAAAGAGGAGAATCCATTTGACGTTGGTTACGAAGGTGACGGGCGTGTACTTAAGCCGGGAGCGACCTTTGGGTCAGGAGGCTTTGAAGAAACGTCAATTGAAGAAGCAGCAAGCGAAAAACTCACTGACGGTCCAGCCCTCAACTCACAAGTCCTACAAGTAAGTCCTGCTAGAGAAGCCGCTAGGCGTTTAGAAAAATTAATACATGATCAAATTGAAGAATCAAATGGAGCCAGCGAAATACGTAATGCTCTTTTTGAATCTGCCTTATTCGGCACAGGCATAGTAAAAGGGCCGTTTAACTTTAACAAGACACTTAGCAGGTGGGAGGAAGATGAAGAAGGACTTAGGAGATATTCTCCAATTGATGTGCGCGTTCCTCGTATTGAGTTTGTCAGTATATGGGATTTCTTTCCTGATCCTAACGCTACAAACATAAACGAAGCAGAGTACATTTTTCACAGACACAGAATGAACCGTACTAAGTTACGGTCTTTGGCAAAGATGCCATACTTTAATAAAGATGCAATTCGTGAAGCTCTAGTAATGGGGCCTAATTACGAAGAAAAAGACTATGAACAGGAACTGAAAGATGATAACCGCTCAGAAGAAGCGGGGTCAGGACAGTTTGAAGTTCTAGAGTATTGGGGAGTTATGGATGCAGAATATGCTCGCCAAGTTGGTATGGATATACCAGAGGAAGTAGATGACCTAGATGAAGTACAAGTAAACGCTTGGATCTGCAACGGTCAAATGTTAAGAGCAGTAGTAAATCCGTTTACGCCTTTCAGGTTGCCTTATCATGCCTTTCCCTATGAGCGTAACCCCTATAGCTTCTTTGGCATCGGGGTTGCTGAGAATATGGATGATTCTCAAAAGATCATGAACGGTCACGCTCGCATGGCAATAGACAACCTAGCGTTATCAGGATCGTTAGTCTTTGATGTAGACGAAACTGCTCTTGTGGGTGGTCAAAGCATGGAAATATATCCGGGTAAAGTATTCCGAAGACAAGCAGGAATGCCCGGAACAGCTATCAATGGCTTGAAGTTTCCTAATACCTCACAAGAAAACATGATGATGTTTGATAAGTTCAGACAGCTTGCAGACGAACAAACAGGTATTCCAAGCTATTCACACGGTCAAACGGGCGTCCAAAGCATGACGCGAACTGCTTCAGGCATGTCCATGCTACTTGGCGCAGCATCCCTTAATATTAAAACTGTAATTAAGAATCTTGATGACTTCTTACTTAAGCCTATGGGCGAAGCATACTTCCAGTGGAACATGCAATTCCTAGAAACTAAGTTAGATGTTAAAGGTGATTTAGAAGTAAAAGCCACGGGTACAAACAGCTTGATGCAAAAAGAAGTACGTAGCCAGCGATTGACTATGTTCTTACAGACTGCTCAGAATCCTGCTATTGCACCTTTCATTAAAATGAACAAGCTAATTAGCGAGCTTGCTTACAGTCTTGACCTTGATCCAGATGAATTGATTAATGATCCTGAAGAAGCAGCACTAATGGCTCAAATTATAGGGATGCAAAATAATGTTGGACAAGCAACTGGCCCGGAAGCTGGCCCCGGTGGTGAACAACCCGGAGGTATGGGAGGCCCTGAAGGAGTACCTCCAGAAGGCCAAGACGCTGGAGCTACGGGTACTGGCGGTGGCAACATCGGAACTGGAGCTGTACCGCAGTCAGGGGAGGCTGAGTTCTCTGGAACGCCTAGAGCAGTTGAAGGATAGCGTTAAAGTAGAGATGGAGCGAAAAGATGCCGGGTAAAAAAAGTATGCTGAAAAGGGAAGAATACGTAGTAGGTGGATTAACCAAAGCATTTGTACCTGTTGCAAAAAGAGTAGCTAAAATATTTGAAGAAGACGTTACTGAAAAAGAAATAAAAACTAAACTTAATACAATTATTGATAAAATTGAAGCTGCTCCTCTAGGAAGTACAAAAAAAGAAACCTTCCAAAAAATTGCAGATGAAGAAGATGTAGCTTTAAGTCTTGTAAAAGATGCAAATAAAATTAATAGTTATAGGTCTGGAGGAGGAAAGTCTGATTCTTTATTAGGAGAAGTAGCTGCAACTGTAAGAGCCATGACAAAAAAACCTACTTCAGGGCAAGCTGACTCCGAAGCTTTAGGAGGAACAAAAACTACTAGAGAAGCTAGAAGAGGTAAAGGGTTTGCAATTTTAGGTACAGCAGCTTTAACTGTTCCTACTACTGCTCTTTCTACTGCTTGGTTTATGAGTAATGATAAAGAACCTACGCCTAAAGAGGCATCAGCTTTTGAAAAGGCTTTTAGTAAAGCTCATAATGCTGGCAAAGAAACATTTATGTTTAAAGGCAAAAAGTATACTACCGATGTTAGAAAAGGAAAATCAGAAGGCGGCGTTATGAAACAACTTAAACAAAAAATAATGTCTTTACTTGCCCAGAAACAACAAGCGGCTGACGAAGAAGAAAAAGCAAGAATACAAATGCAACTGGATTCATTTTCAGAAGAGCAAATGCGAGAAGCTTTAAAGGAAGAAGACACTCCTGAAGAAGGTCTTTTTGATAATAACAATCGGATTGATCAAGAACCTAAAAAAATTAGACTGCGAAAAGAAGAAGGTGGCTCAATGCTTGTACCACCTGAAATGCCTGTAGATACTTTTACACCAGAAGAACAGGCAAATGCAGAAGAATCCCAGCTTCCAGACGATGACATGGAAGAAGATTACATGGGTTATGTACTAGGACAATCCCTAGACGATAGCGAACAAGAATACTTAATGGGAGCTTTGGAATCAGATCCAAGGCTCAGTGAAATCTTTGATAAGGTCGTAACGACTGCATCAGAGTTTTCTGGGGCTGGAGAGGTAGAAGGCCCCGGAACAGGCGTATCAGACTCAATCCCTGCGCGTTTAAGCGACGGAGAGTTTGTTATGACCGAAGCAGCAACTAGCGAAATCGGAGCAGATAACCTTCAGACAATGATGGATGATGCAGAACGACGATCTAGTGGTGGTAAAGTTGGATTCGCAGTAGGCGGTTTATTAAACAATCCTTATGGAATGGATAAGCAACAAATGGAAGAAGAGGATGAAGACCTTGTAGCACAAACTATGATGTCAGCTAATCAGATGCCAAGCCTAATGGGAGGAAGACGCTAAAAACAATAGTACGGCTACCTTGTAGTATCAAGCCCCAGATTTTAAAGACGTTTGAAATTGGCTACCTTGCAAGAAACAAGCCCCGTAGAAAAGGAGAGTACCATGTCCGAACAGGCATACGAAGAGGAAGAAGTCGCAAACCCATATAATGCACGTAAATCTTGGCACACACAAGAAAGGAAAAAATCTTTAAGTGCTGCAGAAAGCTTGTATTACCCGGAAGACGACGAAGAACCTCAACAGCAGAAGGCTACCCGAAGAAAGGCCCCTTCTACTGAGGATGAACCAAGCACTAACTATAAAAAGCGTTACGATGATTTAAAGAAACATTACGATCAGAAACTTTCTGAATTTAAAATTAAAGAGCAAGAACTAATGGAACAGGCTAGATCAGCCGAACCAGAGTACCAAGCTCCTAAGTCTCAAGAGGACTTAGATCGTTTTAGAGAAGAATACCCTGATTTGTATGACACAGTAGAAACTGTAGCTCATATGCGGAGCCAGCAAGAAGTAGAAGCCTTGCGATCTAAGCTTTCTGTTATTGAACAACGAGAAGCAGAGATTGCAGCGCGAGAAGCAGAAGCAGCTCTTAAAGAAAGACATCCTGACTTTGATGACATCAGAGGCGACGATAGCTTTCATGAGTGGGCGCAGGAACAACCTGAACAAATACAAGACTGGATTTATAATAATCCTAATAATGTTACTTTGGCCGTTAAAGCGTTAGATCTTTATAAGTTAGAAACTGGTAAAGGACAGGGTTCTCGCAAAAGACGTTCAGCTCGTCAGCAGCCTCAAGGAGGTTCTGCAGCAGATATGGTATCTACCAAAACAACCAATGTAGATGCTAAGGAAGCTAAGATCTGGACAGAAAGTGAAATTGCGAAAATGTCCCTTGATCAATTTGATAGACACGAAGAAGAAATCAAAATTGCTATGGAAGAGGGAAGAGTTCGTAGAGGATAATCTTTTCTACTTAGGAGTAATATAACATGGCTTATAACCAATCAGACGCTCTATTTGAGCAAAGTACAGACACCAACGGTAACTTTGGTAACTCAGTATCAGGACAAACTAACTCGTTTTTCCTACCCAAAGTATATTCCAAGCAAGTACTCAACTTCTTTCGGAAGTCGTCAGTAGCAGAAGCTATTACGAATACCGATTACGCTGGTGAGATTTCTGGCTTTGGTGACACTGTACGAATCATCAAAGAACCTGTCATCACTGTTTATCAGTATGAGCGTGGTGCAGATGTAACGCAGACTAAATTGACTGACCAAGAAGTTTCTTTGGTAGTTGATACTGCTAACGCATTCAAGTTCATCGTTGATGATATTGAAACAAACATGTCGCACGTAAACTTCCGCGATGTAGCAACCTCTTCAGCAGCTTACGCTTTGCGTGATGCTTTTGACGAAGGCGTAATTGCTACTATGATCGCTGGTGTTTCTGCTGCAAGCCCGAACCACATCCTTGGTTCTGATAGCGCAACTGACCTTGCTGGCGGTACTTTTGACGGTACTGGTAACTTGGACATCGGTTTTGCTTCAGGCGAGCATGACCCTATTGACGTTCTTTCTCACATGGCCCGTCTTCTTGACGAAGCTAATGTTCCTGAAGAAGGTCGTTGGTTCTTGGCTAATCCTGAGTTCTATGAAGTACTTGTACAAAGTTCTTCTAAGCTCTTGTCAGTTGACTACAACGCTGGTCAGGGTTCCATCCGTAATGGTTTGGTAAGCTCTGGTAAGCTTCGTGGTTTTGACATGTACAAAACTAACAACATTGCTGCAACTTCTAACGCTGCAGGTCAATGCCTTGCTGGTCATATGTCTTCTACAGCTACGGCTCAGACGATTACCAGCACTGAAGTAATTCGTGACCCGGATAGCTTTGGTGATATCGTGCGTGGTCTTCACGTATACGGTGCCAAAGTACTGCGACCAGACGCTCTGGTTTCAGCTTTCTACGGAATCGACTAATAAGAACGGGGGGTGTAAAAGCCCCCCAATCTTTTATAAGGATTTAAAGATGCCACAGATAGGTAATAATGAAAAGCCAGTAATGTTTAGGAAAGCGATTGTATCTAAAGATAGTCGTTTTCGTAAGGGTTTTGATAAGGATAAGTATCAGGAAAATTATGATCGTATCTTTGGTAATAAGAGTGAATTAGAGATAGCTAGAGAAACTTCTAAAACTTTTAGCATGGAGCAAGACTAATGATGGTGGATAAGATGCAAAAGCAGATGAAAAGAAAAATGTATATGGAAGGTAGTAAAATTAAGTACAACAGAGGCGGCTATGCTTCTATTGCTGATATGGAAAAGAAGTGTGGTAGCAAAACTCAAAAGAATACAATGAAATGAAAGTACCTGCACCTGAAGGTTATCATTGGATGAAAAGCGGTAAGTCTTACAAAATCATGAAAGATCCTAAAGACGGCTTTAAGCCACACAAAGGCGCAAGTAAAGCAGTGGACTTTCCTATACAAAAGGTTCATAAAAAATAATGGCTACTACATTTCTTCAATTAACAAATGAATTACTACGCGAACTGAATGAAGTTGCTTTAACTTCTTCTACGTTTGCTAATGCTATCGGCGTACAGCAACATGCTAAAGACTGTATTAACAGAGCTTACTTAGATATTGTTAATGAAGAACCTCAGTGGCCTTTTTTATCTACAGGTGAAAGCGGTGAGACTGATCCTATGTACGGTAATGTGTACGTAGAAACTTTAGCAGGAACACGTTGGTACGAGCTTAAACCTGCTTCTAGTAGCATTACTACTGACTATGGCTACATTGATTGGGATAACTTTCTATTAACTACTGTAGGCGTTTCAGGCGAAACAGCACCTTACACTATCCGCAATATTAAATACACGACTACTGAAGAATGGAAAGATTTTTTTAGAATTTCTCAGAATCAAGATGATGCAGATACTCAACAGTATGGTGTACCTAGCAGGGTTGTACGTAGTCCTGATAGTCGTAAATTTGGCTTAAGCCCTATTCCAGATAAAGTATATCGTATTTGGTATTATGCTTTTGACTTACCTACACAGCTAGATGCTTTTGGAGATGCAATTGTATTTCCTGATACCTATAAGTCTGTACTGCTGGCTAGAGCAAGGTATTTTATGCACCAGTTTAAAGAAAATAGTCAAGCTGCTGCATTTGCTTTAGAGGACTATAAGAGAGGATTAAAGCTTATGAAGCTACATCTTATGGAACCTACGCCCGGATATTTTAAAGACGATAGAATGAGATTTATCTGATGTCACAGCCTTGGGGATATTCTTGCAAGGGTGGACTAAACGTCAACCTAAACCAACTAGAAATGTTGGCGCAGCCCGGACAGGCCACTAAGCTTCGTAATTTTGAAGTAGATCCTGACGGTGGCTATAGGCGTATTGATGGCTATTCTTTATTTGGAGACACGCGGCCTAATGGCGGTGAAGTTATTTTAGGAATGGCAGTATACGCTGACGGTGTTATTGTTTGTTCAGGGACTGGTATATTTTTTAGTGTAGATGGTGAAAATGCTTGGCTACAGCTTAACAAAGCTTCTGTACATTCTAGCGGTGATAACTATAGTACCTTTACAGGTCGTTCAGTTGCTGCTAGAACCAGCCAAGGTCGTTGCACCTTTGCAGTCTATGAAGGTACTTCAGATTACGGAGAAATTGTAATCTGTGATGGAGTCAACGAGCCGTTTTTATTTCAAATGACAGGTACTGGCGGTTTAGAGACACGTACTTTTTTTGCTAAAGAAATAACAGTAAGCGGTACTGTAGGCCCCGCAATAGCAGTTATACATGATAAACATCTTGTAGTTGCTGGTGATGCGTCCTCTAAAAATACTGTGTACTATAGCGGTACAAATAACATTGATAGCTTTAGCAGTACAGGATCAGGCAGCGTAGTAATTTCTGATGCTGTTGTAGGACTAGCAAGCTTTCGTGGTGACTTAATTATTTTTGGTAGTAACAGCATACAAAAACTTTCTAACATAAATAATTCTAGCACTGTTGCAGTAACGCCTATTACAACTAACGTGGGTTGTTTATCTCATGGAAGCATTCAAGAAATTGGTGGAGATATTTTATTTTTAGCTCCAGATGGTGTGCGTACTATCGCAGGTACTGCTAGAATTGGTGACGTTGAGTTAAGTTCTGTAAGTAGACAAATACAAGACCTTATTAAAGAAATATCAGTAAACTCTGCTAATATTATTACAAGTGCAGTTTTAAGAAGCAAGTCTCAGTATAGATTATTTTACAGTACATCAGGAGCAAGCCCTAATACAGCTAAAGGTATTATAGGAACTTTAACATCTAACGGTTTTGCGTGGTCAGAGACATTAGGTATTCAAGCACTAGGATTAGCTTCTGATTTAGATTCAGACAACGTAGAAAGAATATATCACGGCGATAAAGACGGTTACGTTTATAACCATACAAGTGGTAATTCTTTTTATAATGCTGGTACATTAGTAGATATTTCTGCTATGTATGAAACACCTAATTTTGATTTTGGTGATGTAGGAACAAGAAAAACTTTAAAATACGCTAGAGTTTCTTTTAGTCCTGAAGGAGAAGTATTACCCTCCTTTAGAGTTAGGTATGACTATGAAGATCCAGCAGTACCGCAGCCAGAAGCGCGTAGTATTTCTACAATTGCTCTACCTGCTATCTTTGGAACTTCTACTTTTAACGCGGTAACCTTTGGAGCAACTACTGACCCTATGGAAAGAATTACTTTAGAAGGCTCTGGCAATACATGTAGCTTTAGAATTTTTAGTGAGGATCAAAAAGCATCATACGCTGTAAACGGTATTTACATAGATTACATGCCTTCAGGCAGGAGATAAATTAATGGCTCAGAATTATACAAGACAAAGTTCGTTTGCTGATGGCGACACAATTACAGCGGCTCTATTTAATAATGAATTTAACCAAGTAGTAAATGCTTTTACATACTCTGCAAGCAGTGCCAGCTCTACTGGACACAGGCACGATGGAAGTGCTGGACAAGGCGGCAGCATTACACAGATTGGTGATTTAGATTTTAATAATAAAATTGTAGTAGACGCTACAAATAACAGATGGGGAGTATTCGTTGAAGTTAGTGGGTCAGCTGTTGAGCAAATTAGGATTCAAGATGGGGCTATTGTTCCTGTTACTGACAATGATATTGATCTTGGGACATCCTCATTGGAGTTCAAAGATTTATTCTTGGATGGAACAGCTCATGTCGATACTCTGGATGTCGATGTCAACGCCACGGTTGCTGGAACTTTAGGAGTTACCGGAGTTACTACACTTTCTAGTAACGCTACTGTTGGAGGTACTTTAGGAGTTACAGGCGCTACTACACTATCCAGTACATTAGGCGTTACCGGAGCTATTACAGGCTCTAGCACTTTACAAGCAACTACTATTACAGCTACTACAGCTTTTGTACCTGATGCAAGCGATGGTGCTTCTCTAGGTACAGTGTCGTTAGAGTTTAGCGATCTTTTTCTTGCTGATGGCGCTCTTATCGCTTTTGGCGATGATCAAGATGTAACTCTTACGCACCTTGCAGATGCTGGCTTGCTTTTAAATGGTGCAAGAGGTTTATTCTTTAATGATACTACACAGTACATTAATGCTCCTAATGGTACAACTTTAGACATTGCAGCTACTGATGAGATTGAACTTAATGCTACTACTATTGATATTAATGGTGCTGTAGACATTTCAGGTAACTTAGATGTAGGCGGTAACTTAGTAGTAACAGGTACAACAACTTTCAATGGCGGTACTCTTACAATGGGTGACGCTGCAACAGACAATGTTGTATTTGGCGCTGATGTCAACTCAAATATTATTCCTAACACTGATAACACTTATGACTTAGGAAGTTCTTCACAAGAATGGAAAGATATTTATATTGATGGCACTGCATATTTAGATGCTATTAATTTTAACGGTACTGCTATATCAGCAACTGCTGCTGAACTAAACATAATGGACGGCGTAACGTCAACTACCGCAGAACTAAATATCCTTGATGGCGTTACAAGCACAGCCGCTGAATTAAATATCCTTGATGGTGTGACTAGCACCACAGCAGAACTAAATATCCTTGATGGCGTTACGTCTACAGCAGCAGAGCTAAACATCCTAGACGGTAAAGCATTCCTTGATGAAGATGATATGTCTTCTAACAGTGCTACAGGTATTGCTTCTCAACAGTCTATTAAGGCTTATGTAGATGCACAAATTACTGCTGAAGATTTAGACTTTCAAGCAGACTCTGGTGGCGCACTGAGCATAGACTTAGATTCAGAGACTTTGACGTTTACTGGTGGTACTGGTATTGACACCAGTGGCTCTGGTAACGCTGTAACCTTTGCTATTGATAGTACAGTAGCAACGCTTACTGGCTCACAGACTCTTACGAATAAATCACTAACTGCACCTACGCTTACAGGTACGGCTGTAGTAGCTTCTCTGGACATTTCAGGCGACATAGACGTTGATGGAACCGCTAACCTAGATGTCGTAGACATTGATGGTGCTGTAGATATGGCTACAACTTTAACAGTAGCTGGTAATGTAGATTTTAATGGCGATCTAGATGTAGATGGTACTTCAAACTTAGATGCAATTGATGTAGACGGTGCAGCAAACTTTGCAGCCGATGTAACTCTTGCAGCAGGAGCAGACTTAATCACAGCTACCGCAGGAACCTCTAACTTACGCTTAGGTGTCAACGCAGGTGATGCGATTGCAAGCGGTGGTAACTACAATACTGTTGTAGGTGATGAAGCAGGTACTGCGATTACTACTGGTGATGCAAACGTGGCTGTTGGTTACCAAGCGTTAGCTACAGAAGACGCTAATGGGGCAAATACCGCTGTAGGCTACCAATCTCTCAAGACCCTGAATGCGGGTGCTGACGGAAACAACACGGCAGTAGGATATATCTCTGGGGTTTTCTTAACTACGGGTATCCGTAATACGCTGATCGGTAGTACCGCAGGTGATGCGCTAACTACAGGCAGCTACAACACAGCGATTGGGTACAACTCTTTAGGTGTTAGCCAAGACGGCACCCTCAATGTCGCTGTTGGAGACAACTCGTTAGCGGCAAATACCACAGGGGCTTCTAACGTTGCCGTTGGACAAGCTGCGTTAGGATCTAACACAACTGCATCTAACAACACGGCTTTAGGTCATTCAGCATTGAATGGCAACAGTACAGGTGCTGATAATACAGCTATAGGTAATTTAGCCCTAGATGCAAACACTACAGCAGATGGAAATACAGCCGTAGGTTCTAGTGCTTTAGGTGCTAATACAACAGGAGCAGATAATGTTGCTGTGGGTGAGGCTGCTTTGTTATTAAATACTACAGCATCTAATAATACTGCATTAGGTACAAGTGCTTTACGAGTAAACACCACGGGTGCAGGTAACACAGCATCTGGAACATTTGCGGCCTATGGCAATACAACCGGAGGAAACAACACTGCCAGTGG
>Ga0181407_1000677_pt1 | contig 11414 bp, 23 predicted proteins | sample 30SPOviralmetaG_FD_130136 | JGI IMG/M metagenome (GOLD analysis project Ga0181407, IMG submission 130136) | Marine viral communities from the oligotrophic San Pedro Time Series (SPOT) site, San Pedro Channel, CA, USA - 30 SPOT_SRF_2012-01-26 | ecosystem: Environmental > Aquatic > Marine > Strait...
CTTGTGGCCTACGCCCTTACGTCCTTGGACAGATTTAGCATCAAACGAGAACGGACTTGGTAAGGACATTCGTCCTTCTTGGCTTGAGACCAAGAACATCAGTGAAGTAGAAAAAGTTTTCCCCTGGACTATGGAAACTCGTGGCGGAGAGATGGCTATCTCTTTTGCGGAGCAACTGGACAATATGGGGATGGAAGTCTCGCCCGAAAATTTAAGATACCTTTATCAGACCTGGGTAGGCGGACCAGGCGTTACTGTTAGTAAGTTGTTTGATGCTGTCTCTAAAATGTATAACGGAGAAATACCCAAGAAAGAAAACGTTCCAGTTATAAGGCGATTCTTTGGCGACACACCAATGGATACGTTTCAGGCTCGCAACTATAGCCCTGAGATCATTGACAACCTAGACAAGTTATACTCAACGAGACGCCAGAAGGCTTCTAGGATTGCCTTTAATACGTTTAAGCAAATGGAGGGTAAGGAAACAGGAGCAGAGAAACGATTAGTCCTGAGAAATGCTTTAACAAGTGTAGACGATCCATTGATGGCGGAAGCCATACTGAAGTCAATCAATACTAGAGCTGAGGACTCAATGCTTGGCATCACTTCGGCTGACAAGAGAATAAGATCCTTGCCGTCGATGGCTAAAGCCGAGTTCTTCTTGGACAAGATTGATACGATGAATCCGGAACTCCTTAACCAATACTTGAGTGTAATGCAGCAAAGAAAGATCCTGACGCCAAAGGTAGCTAGGTTAATTGTGGAGATGCAAGCCCTACGAGGTCAGTAGTTTAACGCACGTTGCGTCCTTCTCGTAGACGTATCCAATATCCTTCTTGACCCACTCTCTCCGACTGAAGTCAGTCGTTCGAGGCAGGTTCTTCTGGCACCATCCGAAGTCATACTCTTCTTCGAGCAGCTTCATTATGTTCCAGACGTGAGCTACTCCTTCGTGTTCTGAGACGTATAGTATTTCTCTATCAGTCTCCGTGGCTAGGTCGTAGTTTGAATCGACCTTGCTTTTCTCTATGATCCAAGGATCATATCTTTTTCTGCGGGACTTAACCTCGATGAGGTATCTCTTGTTGGAAAAATCAAAGGGGCTAAACTGATCCACAGATTTCTCCACCCCAGCCATTGCCTTGGGGAATAGGATTGTCAACCTCTTGATTATCTCTGTGTCTTCCATTTGAAAGGGATGGTGAAGTAGGCGGTTGAAAGGGTATGAACGAAAACCCACGAGCCTCTTAATAGCCCGACTACCTAAATCACACTTAATAAAATCTACCTATGAAGTGACGAAACTTGAATATACCCTTCACGTCTCGTTCGCCTTCTCGGTTCTTGGCAACATTATACATCATCTCAATGTATGATCCATACTTGTCAACCTTTTTTGACTCCTCAATGTCACCTTCTTTTGGCCACATAAGTAGGACTATGTCCGCATCATTCTCGATGTCGCCGGAATCCTTGAGGTCATAGAGCATAAGCCCACCAGGGCGTTTGGCTCCCTCTCTACCTACTTGGCAGAGTAGAACTATGGGCAGGTTCAGCTCAAGTGCTAACTGCTTTATCTTGTGGGACACGTCCGCGATTGCATCGTTCTTGGACATCTTGCCACCGAAAGGTATAAGCTGCAGGTAGTCAACGATAAGCATCTTGATTCCCTTGTTCCGCACTAGGGTGCGGACTTGTGATGCCATATCCCGCACACTCTTAACGCTGTGAATAGTGTTTATGTTGAGTCCCTGTAGTGTGTCCAGTGCGCTGTTAACTGCTACCATATCTGCCTTGGTCGCTACACGGTCTCTAACACGCTTCATCCACACCTTTGATAGGCAGGATACAAAGCGCTGTGTAATCTGTTTCTGGGGCATCTCAAGGGAAACTATAGCCGATGGGACATCGGACTTCATAGCCGCTCTGAGAGCAAAGTTAAGTGCGAGCTGTGACTTACCGCAGGAGGTTGGTGCCGCAAGCACCATCACTTCGCCTGGAGCTATACCTCCATTGCCCAGCTTCTCATCGAGGTGATCGATGTGAGTCTTGACTGCCTCGGAGACGTAGTCCCCTGACATCATCTTCTCGTAGTCATCTCGGAGTTGGTCAACTGTATTGCCCAAGTCCATAGCACGGTCGCTACCCTCGGACATCTCAACCATCTTGGACTCAACGCTGGATCGTATAACGTCTGGGTCAACCGTCTCGGACAAGGCGCTCTCGGCTGCGAGCTTACAGGTTCTGGCAAGTTCTCTCAGCTGGGACTTCTCCTTCACTAAGTTGGCAAAGTATTTAATCGAGGTGGGAGTCTCCACCCTTTCCATAACAGAATAGATGGCGGATATTCCGCCGACCTCATCAACCTTGGACGCCTTCTTGAGTTCCTCTAGGAGTGATACCTCATTGATGTCCTCGCCCCTTCCGGCGATGGACACAATGGAATTAAAAATATATTTGTTGCGCTCTAAATAGAAGTCATCGGGATCTACTATCCCGGATATTGAGTCATAGGACTCAGTCCCCTCGCCCTTAAAACAGCAAGATATCAGACCTTCTTCAGCTTCAACATTGTTCGGATGGATAATTTGATCGTTCATTTATTCGTTCTTTCATTGCTTCGAGGCACTGACCGAGGAACCTTAACTTTTGTCGGTAGATCTCTGGGTTTTTTTCTTTTGATACTGCATCATAGGATCGTATCGCTACGTCTATGCCGTCGTTTAAATCTTCATAATTGTCTAGAGTCATAGTAATAAAATATAGCACGCTTGTCACACAAAAAGGGACGCAGGAAACCCTGCGCCCCTAAGTGTATAGACAATAACTACTTCGATCTTTCTATCATTCCAAGAGCTATCAGGCTGTAGCCAATCAAGTCCCTGTAGATGTCACGAATAGTATCTCCGTTACTCTCAACTGACAGGTGACCATCGTTGCAAAAGGACTTCATCCGTTGAAACTTATCCTGCATACGCAGAGAAAGTCCAAGCAATGGATCAATTCCAAACTCCCTAGAACCATCAAAGTTCTCGAAGGGATTATCGCAACTCGTGCCACCAGTGTAGTCAGAGTTTTTCTTTCCAGTGAGGTCGAGTATTCCTTCAACTTCGGCACGGCGGAATTCCTCCCACCAGGACTTGTTGTAGAAAGACTGTTTGACCTCAGACGAATTCGCTTCCATCATTAGAATGGTAGGTCTTCGCTTGACTGAGCTACAGCTGGGGTAGCCTCGGCCTCACGTGGTTTGTCAAGGGAGATGCTGAGGTATTTCTTACCAGCCTGGGAGATTTGTGACCAAGCGGAAAGATAAAAATCTTCGCCGTTCACGTTGAGCTTCCCTTTAAGGTCAGGATGCTTGTCTGTTTTCTTTTCCGAGGGGAACAATGCTCCCCGATTTGTATTGTCGTATTTTTGTTCTGACATATTATTATTATTATTATGGTGGGTTAGATTAGTTCGTCAAGTGCAGGGGCGCTGGCTTTTAACCGTGATGCGCTTGGCTTGGACTTGCCGTGAGTGTTGGTAGCGTCAGCGTCCTTTGTATCGTCGATACAGAAGAGTCCATTGAGCGCATACTTGCGAGCATAAGAAGAAGCACTGCCGGAAATCTGAGCGACGTCCATACCCTTCTTGTCCTCTGCCTCACGAGCATAAGCGGTTACACTTATTTGTGCGCCCATCGGATCAATGACTGCTGCGGATGATTTAACATACACTCGACCTCCGACCTCTACCATTTCATCGGTAATGATCAGCGCTAACTTCTGCGTGTTGAGAAGCGGCTTGAGTGCTTCGAGGATGTCCTCGGCGGAACGGTATCTGTAGTTACCGAACTTATTAGTTTGTCCCTTCGGAGCCTTAAGCTCCGACTGGACTGCTTGTAGTCTCTCGACTAACGTAGTTGTATCTTCATTCATATTTTGTTTTGGTTAGTTTGCGAAAAAGTTTCGCTCTGTCTTTCTGGTTAGAACACAGATCAAGATCTTCTTGGGTCGCTCCTATGCGCTCCAACTCTGCCGACTGCTCAGAGGATGTCAAGTCCCGACTGAACCTTTTAGTTAATTGCGTAAGCCCAACCGGGTGAAGGACTTCCGTGTTGCATTCGTCCAGGTATTTAGCCATAGCCTCAAGTGTGATGGGCAGAAATTCTTTCTGACCCTTGCACATTTTAAAATAAAAGTTCTCCACCTTTCCAAGTAAACTGTTAGCTTGCCGAGACAAAACGCCTCGGACCATACCAGTGTCGTGGTCGTGATCAAGAACCCAATCATCAGTTCTGATGTCCAAGATAGGACACCTCGATGGCTTGTGATTCTCTCTGTATGTTTTTATTTTATCTTGAGATAAGTATGTCATAATTAAAACCCGCGAATTCTATTTAACTCGTCGATGGCGCTCTTGAGTTGAGTGTTCTTTGCCATAAGATCCAAGTTTCTATCTTTATAATAATCGAGCTGTTGCTCTAGCTTTTCATTGTGCATATCTGCGACCGCCGCCGCTAGCTTGACCCTTTTGTTGCGGGCTTCCAACCTAGCAATCTCTCTCGTTAAAACTTCTAACTCCGATTTGACGGAGGCTAAGTGCGTGGTTAGCTTTTCGCAATAGGCATCTTGATCTCTCATATTATTTGTTCTTCAATATACTACGGCGAACGTGTATAGCTGCTACTGTCCGACCTGTTTTGTAAGACAACTCCTTGTCGCTTATTGCCTTACTGATAACTAAGTTATCCTCGGACAATGACCACGGTTGATTGTGATTGTTGGGTCTAGCAGGAGTTCCCATTGGATCTTCAAACAGCTCAGAGATTGCGCTGCGGAATCTCACTTCTTGAAGTTTCAAGAAGATGTAGTGATAGATGATTACTGAAAGCGTAGAGCAAGCCCCAGCGAACAGTAGCGATTTGATTGTGTATGTATCCATTATTTTATTTTGTTTTTAGTTGATGGCGTTAGCCATTTAGATTTCTTTAACTTCAATTATCCTGGCAGTAGAACCTCTCTTAAGTTGACAGATCCCACTCTTATCAGGTGCTTTCTTCGTGATAAGTTTAACGGCATCCTTTTCAGTATGCGCCCACTTGATAGCCTTGCTAGTGTAATCGTCTGGCATATCAAAGTTTTTATAAGTTATCTCGTATCTTTGCACTATCGTCTGGGCTGTATGCACATACGCTCAGTCCAGTATAACTTTGCGGCTTGCTTTGCGGCGTTGAGGTAATGCTTCTTAGCCTTGTCGCTCCACCACAAGTGGTAGTGTTCTGCCGTGTTAGTGCATATGCTGACGGACAAACAGTCCGGAATGTATTCCAGCCTTAGTAGGCACTGTAACATCCAGCTCTCAATAATTAATTGCTTGCAGTCCTTGGGGTAAAATACCCCAGAACCTTTGCAGTTCCTCGTTTTGTAGTCAGCTAAGAATATAGTTCCGTCCTTGCGCTTGCCGACGAAGTCTATGCTACCCGCTATCTTGAGTCGAGGATGACCTACTACATACTCAGTAGCCATAAGCTCGATCTCTTGATCGTGAACCCACTTGGCGAAGGGCATAGCCCAGTCGTCCCAAGGCGTAGCTTCTTCGTTGCCATTGCCCTGGAGGATGTCCTCGATCCGCTTGTGTATTGCCGTGCCGAACTCGGAACTGGGGATGTCTTCCCCCGTCCAAGGGTGCTTACGGAAACCGTAGGTCATATCCTTGATCTCCTGCCAAGGTCTGTCCTGTAGGTTCTCATCCCTTGCTAGCTCTACAATCTTAGACGGAATATAGATAGAATCCAAGAATGAATCCTTAACTAGCCCCAGCACTGTAGTGACGGAAGGCCAAGCCCTCTTATGTTTACGTGCTTGGGATGGTGTCTCAACTTCCTCGATGAACTTGGGAAGTTTTTCAGCTGTATAGAAGTGCGCCATAATTATTTCTCTTTTGGTTTACGTCCAGGTTTTACTGGCTCAGGTCGAACGATCCATCCCATAGTCTGGAAGAGCAGGGCTGCGTCCCTGCCCTCCATCATTGTCTTCTCGTTCTCTTTAACTTTCTCGAATAGATCCGAGAACCTGTCAACTGCATTCGATGCTATTGATTCCATTATAGCTCGTCCTCCTGTATGAGTTCGGAGATAGCTTCACGGAAGACCCCCCTGCTTATGGCTGTGTCGCGTCCATTGAAGTCAACGCTCTTGATTAATTTTGAATCAGCGAAGAAGTAATAACAACGAAAGTCTTCGCCCTTCCAGGAAGGAGAGTCCTGCCAACTGATCTTGTGCTTGATAAGATAGTCGAGGATCTCGGTATCGGACTCACTCTCTAGTTCTACTTGGTCAGGGATGATGTAAACATCTCCCTCCTGTAGCTCGTGGAAGTAAGCGTCCTTGAACACAAGCCTAGATGCAACCTGCACTTGAACTTGAACCATCTCTAAGTCAGCTAACTGCTGACCAGCTGGGAATGTATATGTTTTTATTTCTTTCATATTTTGTATTTGTTTTTTTTGCTTGACACCGAAATTGGTGTTGATTAAAATTGATTTATAATCGCTTAAGGAGCAAGAACAAAGTAAGCGCCCAACAGCCCCTAAGGCTGTGGGGCTTAGTTAGCCCCCGCATAAGTTAACGATGCGTCCTATAACGTAAAGGATAGCGAACAGACCTAAGCCTACCACTGTCCCGCCGACAAAACCTACAAGGAACTTAAGCATTGTTGAACCTTTGTATAAGTGTAACGAAAGCCTTGGTCGCAGTAGCAGGAACTACTCCGTTGCCCAAGAGCCTAAGTCTGTCCACCCTGCTGGCAGACCCATTAGGTGTTCGACCCAGTCTGGATTGAGCTTGCCCTGCGCTGTCCCGCAATGACCCGCTATGTCCTCCTCCAGATTGGACTTCCCTCGATTGGCTAGATGCGCTCGGTTCTCCTCCGTTATATGAGGATGAACCTTGTTGGCTCGTGGTGTCGCCCACTGCTGTGACTCTTGGCGCTTCCCAGTCGTGCTGTCGCTCGCCTGGTCGAGAAGGCCACCCTCGGTGTGAGCTTGAACAGCTACGTCCAACGTGTCCATTGACACCTTGCCGTTGCGTATCCTGCCCCCCGTGTATCCGCCCTTGTGATCCCTCGTCGATGCGGTCGGCCAGTTCTTGGCTGCCTTGCGACTGTGATCCATATCTGGATAGTGAACTTGCTCCCTGAGATTCATACAGCCTGCGTTCTTCTCTGCTCTGGTCTGTGCCAGTTTCTCTGGAGTCCGAACTAGATTGTTGGAGTCGAAGGTCTGAGGTGTTGCCCAGTTCTTCTTCTCCTCGTGAGTCTCCACTGCATCCCGCAGTTTCGCTCCGAAGGTTTGATTGCTCTTGTGCCTCTTGCTCTTGAAGCCCCCGCTTGTCATCTCCGTCTCGATGCGTCCGCCCTCGGCGTCCGAAGTCCTCGCCGTTGGCCAACCCAAGGATGAAGACTCGCTTTCTCTGGTGAGGTGCGCCGACTTCACCCGCTGAGAATATTCCTGCCGTTGCTCGGTAACCCAAGTCTTCCAGCTCTCGGAGGACATACTGGAGAACTGATTCTCCGTCTGCGGTCTTGGCTGAGATGATTCCTGCAACATTTTCGAGGAAAACAATTCGAGGTTTGCAGTCTCGGATGCCGTCTCGGATGTATGGGAACAGGTGTCTTGGGTCATCAGTTGCTTTACGTTGTCCCGCACAACTGAATGGCTGGCACGGGAAGCCTCCAGATAAGATGTCCACTTGTCCACGAAACTTTCCGTATGGGAATTGTTTAACGTCCGTGAAGACAGGTGCCGCATCCAACTCTCCCGCTTCAATCTTTGAGACCAGGTTCGCGATAGGGAATCCTTCCCTCTCCACGTAAGCGATCTCTCGCAGATTTGGGAGAACGCTTCGGAGTCCAAGCCCAATTCCTTCGTATCCAGAACATAGGCTGATGTGTGTAATTGCTTTGGTAGTATCCACATTGTTTCTTTCTTTTTAGTTGTTATTATTTTATTATAGTTCGGCGGTGAATCTACAGTGTCGAGTGGCATAAAGGCACTTTAGAATCTTTTTGCCCAGGATTAGGTCGGCGTAGTCGCTAACCTCTTCGTCCGTGATACCCGCATTGACTAAGTCATCTTGGTTATACCATCGGGAGCCTTGACCCTCGAAGAATCCGTGAACCTTGTCGTAGTCCAGTCTGTCCCTGATCTTCTTGATGCCAGCTTTAACGGCGGGTATGTTGTCTTCGTCGTAGTAATATTCCAAGTAGTTAGGTATCATTCCAGGGCATCCGAACTGATCGGCGGCATCGGATGATTGCACTGCAACCCAGAACTTTCCTTCTATATCTCCATTGTAGTATCGTCCCATTTTATTTTCCTTTCTATTTAGTTTGCTAGTGTGAACCTGAGAACAGTTGACTTGGGAGCCACGTATTCCTGGTTCGTTATTGCGTCCACGATAATGAACGGGCGCTTGTATGAGCGCTGTTTGTATCCTCGGAGATAGAAGAACTTACCCTTCGGATCCTTGAGCATTGCGCCGAGCCACTCCTTTGGTATTTCGAGGGACTGGTGATGGTCGTTGAGGAAGGTCTCTTCCTTTGAGATCGGGCGTCCTTCATCTGAGAGTAGTTCTACTTCCAGTTTGATTGACGCACTCGTTGATCCGTATCGGCACCCGTTAGTCCGGATTGATACGCCCAGCTTCTCCCCAAGAGAAGCTAGTGCAGTGTTGAGTTCGTTGGTGATGTCCTTGCAGACAGCACGATCCAGTTGCGTTATTTGTTTTGTATTCATTTTATTATCTATGGTTTATGGTTGTTCGTAAAGGTCTTCAATCTTTTTCTGATTTTTTCTTATGTGATACTGAGCTTCGCTGACCTTGTCCATCCAGTATCGAATGGTTCTGAGGTAGCTTTGCTCGGCGTCCTCTTTTTGTGATAGCGTTTTACTGCTAGTGATCGGTGGGTTTTCGCCGAATATTTTTTTCAGCTCGGCTTGCTGATTGCCGATGTCGTCAATGATCTCTGATATATGTTTTGTGTCGCTCATAGTTTGTTTATATAGTTTTCTCTTACGTCCTCAAGAAAGGCTATTGCTTCTCTTAATTCTTCGATGTTACCATTAAGTGCTTCTTGAATGGCGTAGTGTATCCATTCTAGTTTTTTATAATCATTCATAGTTTTTTTATTCTGATTCCAGGAATTCCTGGGTTGCTGTTTCGATTACTTCCTCCCTCTCTTGGGCGCTCAGGAAGACGTCGCAATCTTCGTGCGTGTCTTCGTCGTAAATTTTATATTCTATAATCTCTTGCTCGGTGATGTTGAACTGTTGCCACTTCTCGGTGACCCACTGGTTTCCGCATTCCGAACTGCACTCGCAGTTCTCAATGTCGAAGTTAGTTCTGACTGTTGCTATGCACAGCGTGCCATTGAGCAAGTCGCATTCTATCTCGTTCTCTACGCTTCCTTCCATTACCTGTTCCATCCTTCCTTGATTGTTACCCATATGATAGCTTGCGCCTCATATGCTTTTAGTTTGTGATCCTCGGCAATCTTGGCGGTGATCGCCTCGATGCGTCGGTATTGAGTTGCGGTGATTGACTCTACAGTGTCCACGATGCCCTCTCTAGGCTTGCATAAGCAAGCCCTGATGTGCCACTTGTCGATGGTCACGTGCTTGTCGCTGAGTCTTCCGATATTCATTGCAAACGAGTGAGTCTTAGGACTCTTTGCTACCAGTGTGACGTCTCCGCTGAGTATGCCCCACGCTTTGCGCTTGTTTGGATTGTAAGTGCATACCTTGAAGCTGTCTATGCTACGGCCCTCGACGTATGCCTTGATCATTGTCTCGGCGTCTTGCTTGTTGCGCTCCCACGGGTTGTTGGGTGATAGCGCACTTAGCTCGGCAGCCACGATGTATTTGTCGATGCCGTATGTCTTGCTCAGTTTTTTGGTGAAGCTCTGAGCCTCTTTATACCAGCGCTTGCCTAGGCATATGTTGCGCCAGGTCGCTTGTGATAGCCAAGCTCTCTGATTGTTGGCTATGATTCGATCAGTTGTTTTCGTTAGTGTTCTTTTCATTTTTACATTTCATTGTCGATCAGTTTGTGCATTGCGTTCAGCGCTTGTCGATACGCCGTTCGCTTATGGTATTTTGCGATGTAAAGGTATTCGTCCATCTTTTCCCGTCGCTCTTTATCTTCATCCTTTTTGCGAATGTAGATCCGGATTTCTTGGGCGTCGTCCAGCGGAATACTCTTGCGCCATCCCCACGGGGCTTTCGGTTTGCTTCCTCGTAGAACTAGCTTGTATTTCGAGCCACAAGCCTTAGCTTGTTGGCGCATTTGCTTGATCAGCGCCCATCCGTCGCCGTCATTCTTTACCTTCATCAGGTAATCGTGCTTTGGTTTATTCATAGTTTACTTTCTGTTTTACTTGGTGAGATTTTCGATGTCGCGAAGGTTTCCGAGGTGTTCGTCGATGCTTTCCAATATACGTGAAGCATCATTTCGAGATATTGTCACTTGTGCGACGTTCTGATTCTGTGCAATGCGCAATGCGTTGTCCAGAATCGTCTCCATTGAGAGGAGAGAGTTTTTAATTTGTCTTGATAGTTTCATAGTTATTTTCCAATAGTCGGATTATGTTATTCAGGCTTATGTCGTCGTCTATTTCGATGCCGTGCTCCTCGCTGAAGTATTCTTTAAAACTTCGCTTGTCTTTGCCTAGGAGCTTTTCCCATAGACACCATATCTCAAATGCTTCGTCGAATGTTTTCATACGTATCTGACAGTTTGAGTTTGTATGGTGATGACTCTAGCATCGTCGCCCATTTGAGTGATCCAGTCTTTTGCTGGTTTGCTTTGCTTTGTCTTGGAAGCGCTAGCCTTGTTTGCTCTCGCTGGTTTGTTTGTGATTCGTGCTTTTGCACGTGACCAACTCCAGTCGCGTTTTCCTTTGCGACTGTCGTTTGTCCAGTATTTGACTGAGTTTTGTTTCATTTTATTCTCTCTAGAATCTTGTGACAATTCAGTATGAATTGGCAACGCCTCTCGCTACGTGAAAGCGTTCTAGAATATCAAGGCTTTACTCCCGCGGGTTTGACCAGAACGTGTCGAAGTCTAAATTTTGTATTGCGGGTTTCAAGGTTTCGGCGGTTGCCCGCTATCTTGAAAGCGCACGTGTGCGCTCGTTATATCGGTTTTGCGTTTCTCCCCTATTGGCGTTTCACCTGACATTTAACATCTTATTGCAACGATCACGGCGATTGCTCGCTACGTCTGTCAGTTCAGCGTTGTCCAAATCATTGGCGCATTACCCTTTTTAACTCAGATTTTGAAGATTCTGTAAACTTTAGAACTGCGAGCTGGGCGGTTTAGTAACCCTCTTTCATTCTCTCGCATTGACTGTAGAACAATCGAATTGCTTCGA
>Ga0181407_1000681_pt1 | contig 11403 bp, 10 predicted proteins | sample 30SPOviralmetaG_FD_130136 | JGI IMG/M metagenome (GOLD analysis project Ga0181407, IMG submission 130136) | Marine viral communities from the oligotrophic San Pedro Time Series (SPOT) site, San Pedro Channel, CA, USA - 30 SPOT_SRF_2012-01-26 | ecosystem: Environmental > Aquatic > Marine > Strait...
CTTTTCGCTGTTTTATAAATGTATTTGCCTTTCTTATTCTTATACATGATACGAACCTTAAGTTTCTTAGCGCGAAGCTGTAAATTTCTAAAAGCAGTTGCTTTCTTTATTAATTCAGGGCGTGAAAGATATACCCGCCGCTTTCCTCTCTTTCTAGTGATTTTAATACCAACACTCTTGAGTTTAGTCATAAGAGCCTTATTTGGTAATTTTTTAACTTTTGGTTTCTTTTTACCAAAACTTTGCCAGAGTGCAGTAGTGGACACTTGCTTATAAGCAATATACACTACAACAGAATATACATAAGCTATAAAAATCCAGTGCCGTTTCTCACGATATTGTCCTGGGTAAACATTTTTTATTTTACCACTGATAAGAAGTTTATACATACTTATAACAAGTCTAGGATACACATCCTCATCCGACTCATCCATAGTTTGTAAAAGTTCTAAAACGGAACCGTATGTTACTTCGGCTAATTGGTTTATTATACCCGCTCCCAAGAAAGTCCCTGTACTCATGGCGTCTATTATATCAGGAATATATCTCTCGATGGGTGGTGGCCACGAGACTCCTGGAAGAGCGAGTTCGTCGGGATCTTCGGGTCTCTCTGTCTGTTCTCGAGAAGGAGATGGGCTGCGCTCTGGGCGTTTTGATGCGCCAAAATTTGTTCTATTTCGTCTTTTGATTTTGGAACTGATATTTTTTCTTTTGCCAAACTTGTGCAGGCGAGGGTCTAGATACATCAAGCGGCTAAGAGTCTCTTTTGAAATCACTTTGCCAACCTCCTCATTGCCCCTCATCTCACTCAACTTATAGTTTATATCCTCGGCAAGTTTTTGTTGAGCCGATTTTGTTTTATTTGTATTGTATTTGTAAATTAATTTGGCGACGTCGTCGGCGGGCTCATCTTTCGCATCCCACCCCATCTGTCTGAGTTTATTCATCGCCGTCGCGGTTGTCTGATATGTCTGTATTACCCTTTTATGCAACAACCAATCTAATATAGTCGCGTGTAAAAATGTCGCAATTAGAACATCTTCACCTTTATCATTTAATATATCACATATCCCTGTCATGATCTCGATAATACTTTTCACCATATCTTTCGCTAGAGCGGATTCCTGAGCGTTTTTGTCGAACACTGAGAAATTACCCGACCCGACTGAGAAATCGAAGTCGCTATTCAACACGTCTTCAAAATTTTTCCGACTGGTATTACTTTTTAGGACCACGTCAACATTACCGATGAACAGCCCTGTAGCAGAATTGTATGATACGGGACGTGCCATCATTTCACTAACATAGGCTGTAATTTGGTTGTAATCCGGTACAAATTTATATTTTCTAAGGAACCGCGAGTATTCGAATTTAATAAATTCTCCTTGGTTTTTTTTGCGATTGCACCACGAATGAGATTGTCCAAACTCATTAGCATTTTCCGGCTTATTAGATGTTGCTAAAAAATAAGAACCGGTTATATAAGGTAATATATGTTCGCATTCTTTTCCAATATTTTTTTTATTCTTTGGGTACTTGATAGGAAGGGTACATAACCAACAATTGTTACACCATGTATACGGTGACCACACGTCTCCTCGCACCGGGTCACGAATTTTAGGAAAAAATGTTCTCCTTGGATCGCAACCAGGCCCATCGGAACTGTGCTTTACACCAGCATCTGAACATTGCTTATCATTGTTAGATTGTGGGGCAAAGTTATCAAGTATTCCACCTTCTTCGCGTTCCACCATCAGAACCTCTAGCTCTTTTAATATGCTATTGCGTTTATCACGTGGAATTTTCTCCAAAACTAGATTTACATACGCCTCTGCTGTGCCATTTTCCTGCATCGCGGTCATCGTATTCTTAAAATAATTCATCATTGCATTTTTATCTTGTATATTAAATTTTTTATCTTTGAAGGTATCGACTAAACTTTTTTCAACTTGCCCAGTAAAAAACCCTCTAAGTATGTTTATATTAACTATATTACTAGTCCTTATAAATCGGTCTTTAACTTCATTAGCCATGTCATCTTAACATTAAATAAATATTTTAAATTAAAATGAAATGTATTACATGTGCATCCATGCTAGGTAGTACCGCATCTGTTCCGGCTTTTTAAGATTGTCAAATTTAAAAAATACATGAGCGGAATCTGACATATGTGTTACTATGTATTTAAAATTCACAAGATTAGAATCATCATCGAGATGATATGGATTTTCAATTATCATAATTGTATCAAAAATTCTTTGTTTATGCATCAATTTAAATACACCAATGTATTTAGGCCCGTCATACCCAGGAGAATCCTTAGGATAAAACCCGAGATAAAAGTATTCTTTTGAAGTGTAACCTGCTGATACAGAAAGCATATTCAGATAGTCACGATAATAATGCTCGTCAAAAAAAGGCGTTGTTTCGTGTGAAATGTGCATAAGCCATGAATTTGCCCATCCTTCAGCGTTCAAATGAGTAAGTAACTTAAGTTCTGCTCCTCCGTCATACTTTTCAATAGAATTAAATAAATTTTGGTCTAAGTTTATACAGTTAGTTCTTTTAGAAATTTCTGGTTTAATATAATTTATATATCCAGACGCGATGAAAGAATTACACGAAGCAATCAATGATAACATATCTATAAATTTGTATATTTTATTTTTTTAAACGGTTTCTAAAATAGCAAGTACTTTATTTATAGTTGGAATACACACACCTGTTTCCCTGGACACTGTTGATTTACTTGGAGTTTTCAACTGTAAATTTTTTTTGATTACATAAAACAGTATTCCAGCTGTTGCTGATTTTGGAGTTACCGAGTCTAGTTTATCTTTGTACAGAGTATAATACTTATTACAAATTTCAACTGTTTTAAACGGTAATTCTAGTTTACTTATGTACTTCACAAAGGAATCATTTTCTATTATGTCTACTTTTTCCTTTCCGAGGGATCTATACTTAGCATGTTTTTCCATGATTTCTTGGAATATTTTTTCTCCTTTTAGAAATCCTTTTTGATTACCCTCTGCTAAATCTATGATTGATTGTCTATCAGTGGGTAAATTATTGTAAATACATGCGTAATAAAGACATGCTGCTATCAAACCATTTCTTACAGAAGCTCTTGTTAGTTTTCCAGATTCCATACAGATGTGCCACATATCTTTAGCAACCGGTAATACACAAGTATGAATTCCTATTTGGGCGCAATAATTCTGAAATTTTTCAGATATATTCCAAAATGTTTTCTGTTTATGACTAAATGTTTGTTGATAATGTATTCTCATCATCAATGAGTTTCTATTAGCAAATCCAGGTATTGTTCCCCCCTTATCGTAAGGGTTATCTGAAACGAATGTGTCTGCTCTTTGTGAACTATTAGACATTGAACCGTCTTCTTGTTTATAATTATTCCACTCGCAGTATTCAAATATACCCGACAACACAACCGTACCACAATCAAGACATATTTCATTACCCTGTTTATGATCAATTTGTAAGTTTATATGTTTACAATCGCAAATGTCATTTATTTTTTCTTCTTGAGTAAGTTCTTCAAAGTCGTTCCAGATGCTTTCAATTGATACCATAAACAATAGGTGTATACCACAATGTATAAAATATATCTTAATAATGATTAAAAAACGTAATTTTGCGCCTTAAATTGGTATTTAATTAAATTACATTATTATAGATTACATTACATTATTATGAATGACGAAATATACATTTTAGATAGACCAACTGTTAAGATAATTTTAAATAAACATTTAGAACTTTTTACAGTAAAAATATTATCAAATGAAGAATACAACTCCAAAGGTTTTGAAGAATTTTTAAATTATTTCCAAAATACATGGAAAATTGTAAATTCTAGCAGTGAGATTTACACTTTATACATAGACATTCAAGCGGAAAAAGATAATGAATTACCCTTACCTGCATACATGAATTTACTGAGGTGTATTACAGATGTAAATGAAATCTTAAAAACAAATTGTCACTGTATATGTATATTCACAAAAGAGGCAAAAAAGTGGCAAGATGCTTATAACTTTATAACAACTCTATGGAATCCAAAAGAAAATAGACCTATTAAATTCACGGATAACCAAGAGGATAAAACTGTTTTTTTACAGAGTAACAAATTGATTATATAATTTACAAAAAAATACACAACTTAAATACATTTAATTTAAAAAATGTACATATCATTTAAATTATGAAGATCGTATCTTGGAATGTTAACGGTATCCGTTCGCGTATTTTTAATGAAAAGATTTCAAGTAAACTGAAGAAAGATGAAAAAATTTTTCCAACAGAAGGTAGTGCCATGTACGAATTACTAAAACACGATCCAGACATTATTTGTATTCAAGAAACAAGATGCTCAATTGTGAAGTCGAACGTGATATCTATCCCGGGGTACAATTCATTTTTTAATGAATCTAAATTAAATCTCGCAAGAGCACCCGATAGATATTCTGGAACATGTATATTCTATAAAGAAAACATTCAGTGTAAATTCTCTACGGATATTCCGGGGTATGAAGATCTAGAGGGTCGAGTGATAATAATGAAATTTGAAGGTGTTACACTTGTAACCGTCTATGCTCCAAACTCTGGAACAAACTATGAAAATAAGATAAAGTTCAACGGGGCAATGTACAACTTTCTAAATTCACTTGACAACAAAGTAATTTTCTGTGGAGATCTTAACGCAGCAAAAGAGACACATTTTGATCAAAGTAAACAGGTGCCGGGGCCTGGGACTTATCCACATGAACTTAAATTTCTAGACGATCTAGAATTTATTAATTACAAAGACACGATGAAGTGTAACACGATCTACACCTGGTGGGATCCTCGTCAGGTAAAAGAAAATGGGATGTCTAGAGCACGAAACAGAAATAAAGGTTGGAGACTTGATTATTTCTTTACAAAGAACATTAATCAAATTTCCAGTAAATGTTTAAAATACATTGGTGAGAATAATGAAGGAATTCCTCTAGCTAGTGATCATGCTCCGGTTATTTTAGACTGGGAGGAAAGGAATGGAGGGAAGCATACGACCCTGGGGAGTCATGCGAGCGCCGCCATATAGCGCAACAACGGTAGCAACGATAGCAATCATAAGATTGGCCCACCAGATCAAATTAGTGAACTGACTCTCACCACAGTTACCCTTGCCACAGCAACCATCCTCCGCGTGAGCCGAGGTTAGCTCATTCATACTACCAAATACCATCCACGAAACAACGGCTAAAACAATAGCGTAAATAATAGCTCTCATATTTTTAATTATAATAAAATATTTTTTTTTTAAAATATATCATTTATTAGGAAAATTTAATGTCATTTTCCCAAAAATTCCTTAGGGAATAATTCTTCATTGTTTCGTATTCTTTATTTGTTTTGTCCCTTGTATTTGTCAGTTTTTCAATGGTGTCGCTAGAGAAAGAATGAATTTTCATATTTGTAAGATACTCATAAGAATTTGAAATCTTAGGATATCCAGACTTTTCCAGCTGGGAAATGATACATTCCATTTTTTGTTTGAATATAATTATTTTGTCCCCCATGATTTCAGTTACAAATTTAATTTTAGCATTTAGTACATTCAACTCATTACTCAGTTTATCACAGATGTACTTTTGTCTTTTGATGTAATATTCATTTCTGATTCTCCAAAAGTGGAAGATTATTTCTTCGGGGGATTCCATTTTAACTATTTCATTTTTCTCATTGAATACATACATGTTATTCGCTGACAGATGTGAAATTAGTTTCAATTTCTTAAGTGTTTCATTATTCTGAGTCCATTCTATTACATTTTCCAAAGGACATTTAATGGTAAAATTAACAGACATTTCGGTAGATGCGTTAGTGTAGCCAAATATGATACCTTCAGTCTCTAACTTGTCAAGGAATGCTTTGTAATCGTCAGTCCATGTTCCAATTGGAAGTTCTGTAACATTTATCACATTTCCCTTTACAGTGTATTTTCCTATCGTGATCCATTTATTAGTCTCAGTCTTTTTAATAGTTCCTGTAAAACCTTTATACCAAGGTGTCATTTCAGGAATGTCTGCGTCCTCGTCAATCACAAGATCCATGAGTCTCTTTTTAATGTCTTCTGGATTGAAACACGGAACATCGCAAGAGAAACCTGTTCCGATACCGCATGCTCCGTTGATAAGAATGAGAGGCAATGTAGGAACATAAAACATTGGTTCAATCGGATCTCCATCTTCTTCTAGATAATCAAGAACATTGTTGTCATCTTCATTGAAAAGTTTTTTGAAATCGTTTGAGAGATGCGTGAAAATGTACCTTGGGCTAGAAGCATCTTTGCCTCCAAGAAGTCTAGTTCCAAACTGTCCAACAGGTTCTAGTAGATTCATATTGTTTGAACCCACAAAGTTTTGTGCGAGAGAAACAATAGTATCCATTAGACTATTTTCACCGTGATGATAATTAGTTTTTTCTGATACATATCCAGACAACTGAGAAACTTTAATTTCTGAATACAAATTTCTTTTGATACAGGCATAGATAATCTTTCTCTGAGAAGGTTTCATTCCATCTATAAGATTTGGGATAGATCGGATGTTATCACTGATAGAAAAGAGTACAAGTTCTTTATCAACGAGGTCCTTTACAGAAACATTTGGCGAATTGTAATCCAGACTTTTCGGACATTTAATATTTTCTAATATCCACTTTTTGCGAGCATCGGCTTCAGTCTTTGTGAAAGCCAAAACAAGAGACTTTGAATCTTCGTTTGTTGTTATTTTATAATTGAGAGTTTTCATAGATCTAAAGTACTCTTTAGCTTCTTGTTGAGTGCTAGTACCAAGACCCTTGTAATATTTTACCTTGAATTTTGAAGCGTCATTCTTCGATTTCCATTCTTTGTAATCATTTAGATTGTAAAATGGAATTACTTCACTTTTTTTCGTAAGTTTGATAACAGGTGTTACCAATGAACTTATGAAGTCTTCTTTAAGAAGTTCTGGCCAACCGTGACTGATGAAGTTGACCAGAAGACTCTTGATGTGAAACCCGTCTGTATCAGCATCAGTCATGATAAGAATCTTACCATATCTGAGTTCTGAAACGGATTTATACTTTTTACCAGTTTGAAGACCCAAAATTTGTTTGATGTGATTGATTTCAGCGTTTCCCGACATTTGTGAATAAGTCGCGGTTCGTGTATTAAGTATCTTACCCTTGAGAGGAAAAGCTCCATAGTAGTCTCTGCCGACAACTGAAAGTCCAGATACAGCAGTAGTCTTGGCTGAGTCTCCCTCTGTAAAGATAATAGTACACATTTTAGATTCTTTTGTACCTGCTTTGTTTGCGTCATCAAGTTTTGGAATGATGACTCTATTAGTTTTCTTTCCATCTGTCTTTGATATGTTTTTCTTTTCCTTGGCTTCTGCGAGAGCAAGGATACTATCGAGTATGCCAAGTTTTAGTACACTTTTTACAATGTCGTCTGTTAGATTGAATTTACTTCCAAAATCTGAAATTTTAGTGATGTGTTTTTCTTTGGTTTGAGATGAAAATACTGGATTTTCAATCTTACAATTGATAAATACAAACAGATTTTCCCTGATGTAATTTGGTTTGATAGTAATATTTTTGTGTTTTTCTTGAATTATTTCAGTTAGTTTTTTAACAAGGGGCATCATTACATGTTCAACGTGATTTCCGCCGTCTGTTGTAGCAATTCCGTTTACAAATGAAACGCATTTGAACTCATTGCTTGGACTGAAAGCAACTTGCCACCTATTTTGCTCACAAACAATTCTGGGAACTGTCTTTTTGTCTCCAATGTACATTGAAATGTAATCGGAAAAATCTTTAATGTTCAATTTTTTACCATTAAGATGAACTGAAACGTGTTTTGGAGTAATAGCGCAGATGTCGTACACTCTTTTGGCCAGAATACAGAGAGTATCATGAGACATCTCTGAAATTCCAAACCGAGCATAATCTGGCTTGAATGATATTTTAGTATAATCTCCTTTTTTGCTATCGGTTATAACAGGTTTAGATTTCTTAGACATATTACATTGAAATTTCTGCGTGTATTTTTTACCGGAATGAGAGGTCTCAATTATAAATTCGGTCGAGAATACATTTACAAGCTTTGCTCCGAGACCATTGAGACCTCCAGTAGTTCTTTTTTGAGAGTCGTCAAAATTAGTGGATGTAAGCAAATTTCCAAAAATAAGTTCCGGAATGTAAATTTTATACTCTGGGTGTACCTCAATAGGAATACCCGAGTCGTTATACACGCTAATTTTTTCTTGTGAGATTTCTACCTTAATACAATTAACCTCTTCGTTTCTTTGTACTTCGTCTGAAGCATTAGTGATAATTTCATCGAAAAGTTTATATATCCCCGGGTTAAAGTTACACATACTATATTTCAATTTTTCTTCTTCAATTTTCCACATTTCAGAATTCACACACTTTATATCACCGAGGTACATACCTGGGCGTGCTAAAATGTGTTCAATCTGTGTGTACTTCTTGAATTTTTCCGCCATTGTTAAATTATCTGGTTTAGATATATACTAATTTTTTAAACCGGATAATTTTTTGTAATTTTTGATATACAACCCCCTTTCACGATTTCATATCATTGATTAATTTATTAATGTGCTCTTCAGTAACAACTCCACTGAAACTGCGCGAGTCATTTTTGTACTTTATAATAGTATAAGGCATGGTTGTAAAGTTGTATTCTTCCATTACATTATCAAATTTATCATCGTCTAGATTTACATGGTATAGCATACTGTTTGGAAAAGATGTTAGAATTTTATCAAGTTCTCGGCAAGGAATACACCATTCTGTTCCAAATTTGATAAATACAAATGTATCTCCAAAATCCATCTGAAGTAAATTTTTGAGAACAGAATTGTTTCTAACAGTGGCACCCATACAAATATATAAAGTGTATTTATTTTATTTTTAAGTTGAATAAAATAATTTAATTTATTATGTAAATTTTAAAATGGCGTTTTTAGACTTCTACAGTATTGACTTAACTATAATATTAATAATTTTACTTATAATGGGCATCTTGTTTGCAAGTATTAATTACGTAGACCCAGAAGAAGACACTGTTGGAACTTTGGGTAAAATATTAATTTCATTTACGTTAGGGTTTTTGTCTAGTGTGTTTTATTCGTACATTACACTCGAAAGTGATGTATTATTAAAAGAAAATTTCTGGGACTAAATCAAATATTAAAATAATTTTAAATAATTATAGATGTCGATTAGCTTATCTAAGTTTAATCCTAAGAGAATAGAGGAAAGACGTACCGTAGGATCAGGACCAGCCACATGCGTCTTTATAGGAAAGAGAGGAACAGGAAAAAGTACATTAGTCGCAGATATACTTTATCATCTTCGCAGAATTAAAGCGGGCGTTGCTATATCTGCAACTGAAGATGGAAATGCTTTTTATTCAAGTTTTATTCCAGACTTACTTATACATTCTGAATATAAACCCGAAGTTATTCAACAAGTGATTACCCGACAAAAAAAGTCAATAAATGGAAAAGATCCTAAGAAAGACAATGATGTTTTTTTACTCTTAGACGACTGTATGTATGATAAACGTATGATCAGAGATACCAACATTCGTGGCATATTCATGAATGGAAGACATTGGAAAATTACATTCATGTTAACAATGCAATATTGTATGGACTTACCCCCTGATCTTAGAGCAAATATAGACTATGTATTCATTTTAAGAGAAAATATTATTCAAAATCAAGAAAAACTTTATAAGAATTTTTTCGGTATTTTTCCACAATTCAGTGTTTTTCAAGATGTTTTAAATGCTTGTACAGAAGGATACGACTGTCTTGTTTTAGATAACACTTCAAAAAGTAATAACATACAAGATTGTGTTTATTGGTATCGAGCAAAACCCAATAGAAAATTTAGAATAGGATCAAAAGAGTTATGGGACTACTGTGCTAAAAAATATGATAAAAATAAAACTAAGGAAACTGCAGACGAAGATCCTAAAAAACTAAGAAAGAAAAATGCCGTAAGTGTTACAGTTAAAAAGTTAAAATAACTTAAAGAAGATTATTTAAAGGCATACAATATGTAATGTAGTGTAATGTATTATGGATAAGATAAATAAATTAAAGTCTATACCTCAGCATGAACAGCGATCAGAAGCTTGGTTTAAACAAAGAGAGGGTAAATTAACAAGTTCAGATGCCGGTACAGTTCTTGGTTTAAATCCTTATCAACGACCACATGAAGTTCTCTTTAAGAAATGTGGACACGATCCAAAGCCTTTTGTAGGTAATGTAGCTACTTTACACGGTCAAAAATATGAAGATGAAGCAATAGATAAGTACTGTAAACTTACAGGCCAAGAAAACCATGATTTCGGACTTATAGCTCACGAAGATGTACACAATTGTAGCGATTATTACTGGCTAGCTGGTTCACCAGACGGTGTTTCAATGTCTAAAGAAGAAAATGGAAGACCTATTCTTCTTGAAGTAAAATGTCCTTACAAAAGACCTATTAAATTTGGATATATCCCTGAATATTACTATCCTCAGGTTCAATTGAATATGTTCATTTGTAATCTAGAAGATGCAGATTTTATAGAATATAAACCACCAGACATCATGAACATTGTCAGGGTTAAAATTGACTACAATTGGTTAAATGAAAATTTGCCTATTTTAGAAAAATTCTGGAAAGAAGTCGAATATTATCGTAAGAATGACATTAAATTACATCCAAAATATAAACCGCCAAGACCACCTAAGAGAGTTTTAGATCTACGTGATACTTCAGATGACGAGGCAGTGTGTATCCCAGATTTGATTATAAGGGACATTTAATTTTACAGAAAATATTTCAATTTAAAAACTTAATTTATACTAATGTAAATTCCAAAATGGGAATCAGAGGACTCAATAATCTCATCAAGAAGTATGCGCCGGACGCTATTTCAGAAAAAGAAATAAATTTATACAAAGGTTCTATAGTAGCTGTTGATTGTAGTATACTCTTATATAAATTTAAATATGCTTCTCGTACTCCAAATTCACATATTATAGGTATAGCAAATAGAATTAAGTACTACTTCATGAATGGAATTCTTCCAGTGTTTGTATTCGATGGTACACCTCCTGAGGCTAAAAAGAGTGTACTTGTTAAAAGGCAAGCAAATAAAGAAAGAATGTATGTCCGTCTTGAACAGTTGAGAGCAAAAATTCCAGAGACTAATGAAGAAGAAAAACTTATAAATGAAGAAATAGAAAAAATTACATCTCAGCTCATTGTTATAAAGAAAAAAGACATTGAAGAATGTAAAGAATTCCTAGAATTTTC
>Ga0181407_1000682_pt1 | contig 11389 bp, 17 predicted proteins | sample 30SPOviralmetaG_FD_130136 | JGI IMG/M metagenome (GOLD analysis project Ga0181407, IMG submission 130136) | Marine viral communities from the oligotrophic San Pedro Time Series (SPOT) site, San Pedro Channel, CA, USA - 30 SPOT_SRF_2012-01-26 | ecosystem: Environmental > Aquatic > Marine > Strait...
CAGCTTTGAGGAGGCAGTGAAGGGGCCCGGTTCAGTGTTGAAACTGACGGCACGGCAGGGCGCTGTAATCCGGATGCCTGATGGCACCAGCATCGTGAAAGCATTTCGCGGTTTAGCTGAACGCCAAGGCGAGCTGTTCTCGCGTGCGGTGCTGGATGGCCTGCTTACAGGTGAGAGCACAGAGTCGATCTCACGGTCTTTATTTGGTGAGCTGGGCTTTTCAACTGAGGCACTGACCCCACGTCAGGTGGCATTGGCCCAGCAGGGCAACGCCTGGAAGATGGCCAAGCATCAGGTGCGGACGTTGGTTAGGACCAGCGTTAATGCCACGTCAAACGCTGCGAGCTTGCAGGTTTATAAGGCAAACCCAAACCTCACGAAGAAGTACAGATGGATTGCCACGCTGGATAGCAACACCACAGCGATCTGCCGAAATCTGGATCAGAAGGAGTTCTTCTACGGCAAAGGTCCAACACCGTCGAACCCACCACATTTCGGTTGCAGATCTACAACGGTCCCGGTGATTGATTACGCGGGCGCATCCAAGAAATTTGGAATCGATATTCCACCACCTAGTTCAAAGATTGGCTACCGCCCGACAAAAGAGGGCACGCCGTCTAGTGCAGACCCCAAAGGTGGCCGGGTGCCTGTCGGGACTAGCGCAGCACAGCATTTGTACGACCTACGGGGCACGACTAAGGCGGGCAAGAAATCAAGGTTTAATGCCAGCCCTGCCCAGGCGCGGATGCTGAACGGCGGCAAGGCAACGCCTGGGGCATTTGAAAAGGCGCGTTATTACAACCGTTTGGCTGATCGCTATGGCCCAGATGGGGCGATGAAGCGGTTCATGCGTGAGGACGGCTCAGAGGTGAGCCTTAAGCAGCTGCGTTCCCGTTATGGGGAGCCGGACAAGATCACAAAGAGCAAGAAAGCTGCGGCCCCTAAAGCCAAACCCAAGCCAAAGGTTGCACCTAAACCCAAACCACAGCCTGCTCCTAAGCCTCAAACAACTAAGCAGCTTCAGGCACAGCTTGACGAAGCTAAGAAAAATACTGCCAAAGCAAAAGCAGCGGCTGACACGGCCAAAGCAAAAGCTAAAAACTTAGAGCAAGAACTAAAAGAGACACCTAAACCGCAAGCGAGCGCCCCTTTGGCTGCTTCTGAAAAACGCTTGGCAACATTGCAAACTGAACTAAAAAATCTTACGCCAGAGTTAGTTAAAGCTAAGCCATCTAAAAACGCATTAATCAAATACAAGAAAGTTTCCGCAGAGCTGCAAGAGCTAAAAGCAAAAGTACAAGCCAATGCCAGCGTAAAAGCATCGAAAGAAGGCCGAGTCAAATATCAAAAGGTTTTAAAAGAGCAAGCCAGAACTAACAAGCTGACTAAAGCTCCTCGAAAAGAACTTGAGGCATGGTCCGGCACTGACTTCCGCAAGATGCGTGCGGAACAGTTCAAGATGGCCAAAGAGCAAGGCGTTGGCCTTAATTACTACGAAGATTTTCAGGTGTCTGTTTATGAGAAGACACCAAAAGGGTTAAGAAATAAAATTGCCAAGATGGAAGGCTATTTAGAAGGCGGGCCCAAATATGAAGGCGTCGTAAAACGTGGAATGAATATGGATAACAATAAGCTGGAGCAGCTTGTCAAAGGAATTGAATCAGGCAACGAGACCTTGGCGATGGAAAGCTGGACCAAGAACCCAACGTTGAAGCGAGAGTTTCTTAATGGCAACAATAATGAAGTTATTTTGTCTATGAAAAACAAACGTGGTGTTGATATTTCAGGTGATGTTAAGAGCACATTTAAAGACGAAGGCGAAGTCTTGCAGCCTGCTGGGGCCAAGTACAAAATCAAGAGCCAGAGGAAAGAGGAGATCGACGAATACAAGACTTCCCAAGGGGTGTATCGTTGGTTTATTGAGGTGGAACAGCTTTGATGGCTGAAGAGTCACGCGAAGACAGGTTTGGCTTATCTCTTGAGATGGGCAAAGTCGATCCTGACTTCATGCCGGAGCTGACGGGCGAGGATCCAAATTTCATGGAGAAATTTGCGGCAGCAAACGGCATCAAGTTTGTTGACGACACAAAAAGACCTAAGAAGCCTGCTACCGATTGAACGGTCCTGTTGCAAGGGCTAGCCTAGAATCAGTTTAGATGCCTAAATTCCAGTGGTTAAGCTCCACAGTAGATTTCAGTTCAAACCGACCATAGAAGAGGCCCCGGCTTGCCCTCCAAAAAAGCCCGCTGCTAAGAAAAAAGCAGCTAAAACAGAAGCATCCAAGGAGGACAGCTGATGCCTAGTTACAAAGGCCCCATGAAGCCTCAGAAACCTGCGGGCAAGAAAAAACCCAAGAAGAAAAAGAAGTAATGGCCAAAAAGCGGCGGCCCCCAAAGGACAAGGCCACTGGCCTGCCAAAGAAGTACCTGTCGGGTGCCAAGAATCGCTCAGGCAAAGCCCGAGAGATTAAGCGCACAGCTGCTGCTTACAAGGCGGGCGAATTCATCGACATCAAAGCCGTTTCTGCATCGAGGACCAAGCAAGGTGGCACCAAAAAGAAAACCACTAAGCGAGGCAACAAAGGCCGCGCTCAAAAAAAAGGCCGATAAGTCCAGGTTCACGTATGGGCAGCTATCTGCTGTTTATCGCCGTGGCCAAGGTGCTTATCTGTCGAGCGGCTCGCGCAACGTTCCCATGGCTTCGTGGGCAATGGGCCGTGTGAATAGCTTTATTTCTGGCAAGGGCGGCGCACGAACGGCCGACGCTGACCTCTTGAAAAAGAAGAAGAAGAAGTAATGGCCAATATTGAGAAAGGAGGCCACCGCTTTGAGGGCCTCAACAAACCGATCATGACCCCAAGGCACCCCAAATATGCGGCTGCTGTTGTGGCCAGCGTGGATGGCAAACAAAAGCTAATTCGATTCGGACTACAGGGCGCTGATCGTTTTCCCAAGCGTGACGGCGAGAGCAAAGCCGACGCAGAGAAACGAAGCAACTGGAAAAAACGTCATTCCCAGAACATCAAACGTGGCCCAATTTCTGGCGCTTACTGGGCGAACAAGTTTCTTTGGTAGTACATTTGGGCTGCAATTAACCTTACGGGTTATTTATGTCTGAAGATCAACTGCAAGAGGCTACGCCTACAGCAGACACTAGTGAGTTGGATCTGCTTAAAAGCAGTGTCGAAGCATTAGAGCGTAAAAATCACGAGCTGATTGGTAAATTGAAAAAATCCAAATCAGTGCCTGAAGGCGTCGATGTCCAGGAGTTGATGGACTTCAAGGCAAAAGCAGAGCAAGAACAACTGGAATCAAAGGGCAAATACAGCGAAGCACTGCAAGCCAGAGAGCATCAGTTCCGCGAAAACAGCACCAAGAAAGATGAGCGCATCGCAGAGCTGGAGACCCGTATACGTGACCTTGAGCTGACTGCGCCTGCGGTTAGCGCCTTGTCAGACGTTGTGCATGACCCCGATTTAGTCATGCGGAACTATTTGAAGGATAAGGAAATCCAGCAGGGCAACAATGGCCCGGTGGTGGTTGATGGCTATGAGCGAATCCCTGTCGCTGACTGGGCTCGCAACAACGTGCCGGAATGGGTGCCGAAGGTTCCTAAGCCCCAGGGCGGTGGCGCACCTGCAGCGCGTAGTGCATCGAGCGGGGGCCTAGATCCTGATTTGCTGCGTGACTTGACCGTCGGCGGCATCAATCGCGGCATCAACATGTCAGCCCTGGGTGAAATTATTAGAAAGCACCCTGAAAATTGGCAGAATTACAAAGCTGAAGCTGAAAGACGTTTGCGCGAGCGTTAATATGAATCAACTGGCAACGCTACGCCGAGCCAATCGGGTTACGCCCACACCGTAAACACTACTTCAGGAGATCATGGCCACCCTTCGGTCAGATTTGATCATCCCCGAGGTATTTAGCCCTTACGTCATCGAGGAATCGACCCGTTCCGACGCATTTTTGCAGTCGGGTGTGGTGCAACCGATGGCCGAGCTGAATACTTCCGGCGATGGGTCAGGAGACTTTGTCTCCGTGCCTTTCTATAAGGCAAACCTTTCAGGAGACTTTGAGGTGCTGACCGACAGCACGTCATTGACACCAGGCAAAATCGAGGCAGATCGTCAGATCGGCGTGTTGCTTCGTAGAGGCAGGGCTTTTGAGGCAAGAGATCTTGCGGCATTGGCATCTGGCTCTGACCCCATTGGAGCGATTGGCCAGAAAATGGCCCGCTACGTTAACCACCAAAAGCAAAAGGATCTTGTTTCCTGCCTGTCTGGTGTCTTTGGTTCGCTGAATAACAACTCTTCCAGCAGCGCCTTCTTTGGCCTGTCCTTGGATTCTGAGTCTGGTGATTCACCGACTTCATTGACGCCTGGCCACGTCGCACGCGCCAAGAACCTTTTGGGCGATCAAGGCGACAAACTGGCTGCTGTGGTCATGCACAGCGCGACTTATTACGAGCTTGTCGAAAGACGTGCAGTCGATTTCGTCGCTGCAGCTGATACCACTGCAGGCGCAACCGCCAGCGGCGGTTCGCTTGAGGGTGCCTTTGGTAATCCCACTGTCCCAGTCTTCATGGGAATGCGGGTTGTGGTCAGCGATGACGTGCAGACCACAGGCAGCGGCGCTTCCACGGAATACGCCGTTTACTTCATGACCCAGGGTGCTGTCGGCGGTTCTGAGGTCACTGCGCTCAGGACCGAAACTGACCGGGATATTTTATCCCTCAGCGACGCGCTTGCGATTTCGCTCGGGTACTGCTACCACCCGATCGGTGCTAAGTGGGGCGTGACCACGGTCAACCCGACTCGCGCTCAGCTGGAAACCGTGGGTAACTGGTCGCAGGTGTACGAAACCAAGAACATTGGTATCGTCCGCGCGACAGTTATTAGCTCCCTTGATTAACCCAGGAGGTAATTAACCATGGCATCTATTTTTGAGGCAACAGCGGGCAAACTCATTGGCCCGACCACTGGCGGCACTGTGACCCAGGCCACCAACAAGACGACCGGCGTAACGATTAACGCTGCATCCGGTCAAATCACCATGAACGGCGCTGCCCTTGGTGCAGGCGCTGAAGCCACTTTTGCTGTAACCAACAGCGAAGTGGCCGCAACAGATGTTGTCGTTGCTGTTCACGGCTCTGCCGGAACTGCTGGCAGCTATTTGGTGCAGGCAAGCACGATGGCGGCAGGTTCTTTCAACCTGACCGTTTCCAACGTGTCTGCTGGCTCGCTGTCAGAGGCGATCGTCATCAACTTTGTTGCGCTTAAAGGCGCTTCTAGCTGATGGCTTTGTTCGCTTTTAAGCGACTTAGGGAACAGCAGGCTGCCGCGCAAGCGGTGGCCTCTGCCCCTGCTAAGACTGAACCCAAGACCACCACCCGCAAGGCCAATGGCAGTAACAATCGTCGCAACAGCGGGCGGGGCAAGCTCGAACAGCTACATGACGCTGGCGGAAGCTGACGCTTACGTTGACGCCATGGTGCTCGGCACTGATGCCGCCAAGTGGGGCAGTGCCACTGATGACCAAAAGAATCGTGCGCTGACAGCTGCTACACAACGGCTTGACCGCGAAAGATTTCTAGGGGCCAAGGCAACCGACACGCAGGCGCTTGAGTGGCCGCGTACAGGTGTCAGAAAGCCTTCGACGTATATCAATACCTACGCAACGGGTTTTCCTTTTCGTATCGCTGATGATTTCTTCACCGATACAGAGATCCCCTCGCAAATTCAACACGCCCAGATTGAGCTAGCGGTTTACCTGCACAGCAACAAAGACGGCATCAGCTTGGGTGGCCTTGAGGACTTCAAGAGCATTCAGGTGGGCAGCATTTCGGTCGTGCCTGATAAGACCGGTTCAGTGGGAGCTGATCGAGTGCCGCCCATGTTTGAAAGATATCTCCACAGCCTTAGAATCAGTGGACCAGGCAACATTTCTGTCAAACGGAGCTGATCATGGGTTATGGATACACGCCTGCCAAGGCCACGATCATCACAAACACAGCCGCGCACACCGGCAAATTTTTCAAGATCATGGCGCTTGAAGATTCTGTAATCGCGTCAATGACAGCCACTAACATCACAGAAAATGGCTCAGCTACTAAGGAGGCGATTGAGTTTGATACAGCCGCCTGTATTGAGGGGCTGATTATTACCAGCATCACCCTTACCAGCGGCACCATCATTGCTTACGAGGCTTAATGGCACTTGGCGACATCCTGGCGGCAAAGCTGGCCCCGATTATCGGGGGAACGGTTCTTGGCGGTGATGTCACGATCCGCTTTGTGAGTGGCGGCAGCTACAACGCCACGACGGGCACAGTTACGGAGACTGAATCAGACACAGCGATCAAGGGTGTTGTCAGTGAAGTGGCGCTGCGTGAGGCCAATGAGCTGATTCAAGCGGGCGACAAAAAGCTCACCATTTCGGCGGCAGATGTGGCTAGCGCACCGGAGACCAAAGACCGCGTGGTGATCAGCAGCATTGTTTATCAGATTGTCCAGGTGGACAAGCAAGAGCTGAATGGTGTGGACATTGCCTACGACCTTTATCTGAGGGCCTAACGATGGCAAAGCAGATCGGTTTTGATCAAGTTGACGACTACTTGAACCAGCTGGGGGACTTCTTCGCGCAAGAAACAGTGTTTACAGCCGACGCTTTGTTAAAAGAAGCAACGCCAACGCAAACCGGCAGGTTGCGGGCAAGTTGGCAGATCGGTGAAAACGCCATAAGTCGCAACTCAGAACCACCTGGTGAATACTCGGCGGCTAAAGGATCAAACATTCCTGAAGCTAAGGGGATTAACTACCAACCAGGCACTGAAACAATTGGCAACGTTTACAACGTTCACAACGCCGTGGAATATGCCGAACCGGTCTGCATGGGCACCGGCAAGCCACCTTCATGGGGCGGCAAATTTAAGACACGCCAAGCCACAGTTGAGGGCTTCCCCGAAATTATCACCAAAGAATTGCAGGTTGATTCGCAAAGGCGTTTCAACGATGCTGTTAAAGATGCTCAAAGGAAAGGGAGAATCTGATGGCAGCTGCAGACATCAACTCAGTGCGGGCCACGATCGAAGGGCGACTAGCTACTGAGCTGGCGAGCAGCCCTGCGATTTCTGTGGTCTTTCAAAACATGGCCTTTGAGCCCACGCCTAATAGCTCATTTGTGCAGTGCTTAACAACGTTTGGGGCCAACCAATACCTAAGCCAAGGGTCTACAACCAATTCTCAGAACCGGATCGTGGGCCTTGTCGTGTTCAACATCTTCAGCGGCAAAGGCGTCGGCCCTGGCGCGAACTTGGTAATTGGTAAACGAATTCGAGACCTTTACAATAGAGAGATCGTGTCGGGGGTTTTCTTCGACGCTCCTAACGGCCCCGAGGTACTGGCTTCACCAGCTCCAGAGGGTTACTTTCAAACACGGGTCTCTGTGACCTTTGAATTCATCGAGGAACTCTGACCATGGCAACACTTCGAGGCGAATCTGGTTCAGTTGAATTTGAGACCGGCGGCGGCAGTCTTGCCACTGTTGTTGGTACTCGCAGCTGGAGCCTGTCAATCACTAAAGAAACCCTGGACACTACAGTTCATGGGAACACTTTTCGCCAATTCGTTGGCAGCATGATTTCCGGCTCTGGAACAGTTGAACTGGTTTACGACCCAGATGCAACGGGCCAAGCTGCGTTTGTCGAAGACATCATCAAATCACCTGACACTGCTGATGCTTCGTTTGAGTTGTTCACTACCGGCAACACAAACGGCACTGATTCGGTTTCTTTTGGCGGAATTATTACTGACATGGAAATCAGTTCTACCGTCGGCGAACTAGTTGTTGCTACCTGCAACTTCATCACCAGCAGCACCATCACTTCTAATCTTGAGTGATGAGGCTATAGTTTAGATGACAAAACTGTTGTCTAAATGCCTGCTGGAAATCGCACCGTTGATCTGCTGGTTGGGGCGTTTGACCTCAACCAGCGCCGCAAATTTGAATTAAAAAACGCTGACGGCAAAAAAGTCGTTGATTTGTTTTTCAAGCCAATTACACGCGCCGACCGCAAGAAAGCCCAGAGCCTTGCAGGTACAGAAGAGGCGTTGGACATCAGTACACAAATGCTGTGCCAGATGGCAGAGCTTGAGGACGGGACTAAAGCGTTTGCGGCTGCTGATGCCCATAAGCTTCAGCGGCAGCTACCTGAATCCGTGTTAAACGAGATTGAGCTGTTTTTGTTTGGCCTTGGTGAAGAGCCTGACATTGAAGACGCAAAAAACGACTGACGCAGGACAGCTGGGCTTATTTTGAGTTCTTCCTGGCCTGCGAATTAGGCATGACCGTAAGCAGGCTTCGCAACGAATTGACCGATGCGGAGCTTATTTACTTTGCTGCCTACCACGAACTGAAGGCTGAAAAGGAGCAGCAGGCAATGGATCGCGCCAAGCAGCAACGGCGGTAAGCTGGGACAAGTTAGTTGGCTGATGTGACCACAACAGTCCTTACAGCCAAGTTTGATTTTTCTCAGCCGAAGTCTGCCATCAAGGGGACTCAGGCACAGGTTGATCAGCTAAAAAATAAGGCCAAGGGCGCACAAGGCGCATTAGACAATGCGGCTAAATCTGCAAAAGGTGCAGGCGCTGCGTCTGCGTTTTTTGGCAAAGCGGCAAAGGGAGCGGTCCCAGGTGTTGCGGCCCTGGGCACTGCTTTAAAGGCAGCTCTAGGGCCCATCGCTTTGCTGACATCAGCGGCGGGTGTCCTTACTTCTGCCTTTTCGACGTTGGCTCAGCAAGACTTTGCGGAAGCAAAGGTCCGCACGCTTGGCGTCAACAGTGAGGAATTGAAGGGCCGTCTTAGTGATGTGAGCCGTGAGCTGTCGGGCCAAGCCAGCGTTGTTGAGCTAACTGCGGCGGCCTACGACGTGGCCTCTGCTGGCTTTAATGATGCGGCTTCTGCCGCGCAGGTGTTGAAGGCTTCGAGCCTTGCGGCCACTGGTGGTTTTTCTGATTTAAACACCGTGGCAGATGCCACAACCTCAGTTCTCAACTCCTACGGCCTGGGGGCAGAAGAAGCTTCGCGCATCACCGACCAGTTCATTCAAACCCAAAACGATGGCAAGATCGTTATTGGTCAATATGCGGCCAACATCGCAAAAGTTGCCCCCATTGCAGCGGCCCTGGGCATTGGCCTAGATGAGGTCAACGCAGCGGTGGCCCAAATTACTGGCACAGGTACTGGTGCAGAGGTCACATTTACAGCACTCAAAACAGCATTTGCCCAGTTGGCGTCTGGTGGAGTCGGAGAAAAGCTGAAGGAGTTTGGGGTCAATATCGACGCCAACACGATTGCAGCTGATGGTTTTGTCGGCACCTTGAAAAAAATTAAGGATTCTGGAGCTGATACGGGCGCGATTCTTAAAGCTTTTGGCACAGAAGCTGGCCCTGTTTTGCAGCCGTTGTTGAACGACTTTGGCAAGCTGAACAAGCTGCTGGAGAACCAACGCAACGCCCAGGGCGCAGCTGCCAAAGCTGCCTTTGAGGCAGGCAACACAATCAATGGTTCTCTAAAACGTTTGCAAACGGCGTTTACAAATATCTTTGCCGATGGTTCAGAGCTTGGCGTGCTGCTTAAAGGCACATTCCAGGTAGCGGCAGTAACTGTTGAGGTCTTTGGGGCTGCGTTGAAGATAGTCTTGGCCCCCATCCGTGGGCTTATCCAAGGTGTCTCGACATTTTTTGAGAAGCTTTCCCCGTTCAAGGAAAACATAAGCCTCGCCCAAAAACTAGAGGAAGGATTTCAGGCAGTGATGAAAGCGGTTGATTTTGGAACCAAAGCCATCACAGGTTTCTTCGCTGTTATTGGTGAGGGGTATTACACACAGCTGGGAAATGTTCTCAATTTTGCTAATTCCATTAGGGAAGGCATCGTCGGTATCTTTAACGACCTTGGGGCAACGATTCGCAATACCATGGCGGGTCTTTACGACAATTTGCCCGGGCCGATCAAATTTATTATTGATCAAGCGGGCAAAAGTTTTAATGCGGTCAAAGGTTTCCTAGGTGATGCGGTTTCTGGCGTTGTTAATAAAATCAAAGGTGCTGGCAAAGGTATTGCCCAAGGCGTCAAAGAGTTGGCCATTGTTGGCGGTTTTAACCCAGCAGCATCGACCCAAAGCACCTCAGCAGCTGCCAACGCAATACAACAAACAGGCGGCGGCCTTACGGCAGCTGGAGGCAAAACAAAAACAACAACTGAGAAAAAAACAGACCTTCAAAAGCAGCAAGAGGCAGCTACAGCGTTGGTTCAGCAACTAACTAGAAAAAATCAACTTGATTCTGAAGCGACTGATGCTGGACGAAAACTGTTAGAGCTTGATTTTGCTAAAGCAGATATTGCAGAAAGGTTCAAGCTTTTAGACCCTGAAAGGGTTAAGCAACTGAAAGATTTGCTGCAAGAAAATTACAACATTACAGAAGAAAAGCGTGAACAGAAAAAACTAGACGATGCAGCAAAGAAAAAAGCTGATGAGTTAGCCGCAACCTATAAAAAATTAGGCGACGCGATTAAATCCAACGTAACTGACGCAATCATGGGGGCGATTGATGGCACCAAATCGCTTGGCGAATCTGCTCTAGGCATTTTAAAAAATTTAAGCAAACAATTTTTGCAGCTAGGCATCAACCAAGCGTTTGGGGCGCTTGGGAGCACTGGCGGAATCCTTGGCAAGTTATTTGGTGGTGGCAGGGCTTCTGGTGGCACTGTGAAAGGCGGCACGTCTTACATGGTTGGCGAGCGTGGCCCTGAATTATTTACCCCTGGCCGCTCTGGCAGCATTGCGCCGAATAGCGCAATGGGCGGTGGCGCTAACGTGACTGTGAACGTTGATGCTTCTGGCTCTTCTGTTCAGGGTGACGGTCCAAACGCCTCGCAACCGGGCAAGGCAATTGGCGCTGCTGTCCAAGCTGAGCTAATCAAGCAAAAACGACCTGGAGGATTGTTAACCCGCTAATGGCTGATTTCCCTTCAATTACACCGACCTATGGCGTGCAAAAAAGCAGCGCCCCTGTCACGCGAAAGGTGCAGTTTGGTGATGGCTACGAACAATTCCTTACGTTTGGTTTAAACCAGAACCCTAAAAGTTTTAGCCTCACGTTTGAGGTGTCTGAAACTGACGCGGACACTATCGAAACGTTTTTAGACGCAAGAGCAGCAAACAACATGGAAAGTTTTAATTTCACACCGCCTGGAGAAGGCAGCAGTTCAAAATTTGTTTGTGAGCAGTGGACTAAGTCGATCCCTTACCTGAACCGAGCTACGATACAAGCAACATTCCGCCAAGTCTTTGAGCCGTAATGACTGTCACGACTAGATCGAGCAAGGGCA
>Ga0181407_1000690_pt1 | contig 11305 bp, 3 predicted proteins | sample 30SPOviralmetaG_FD_130136 | JGI IMG/M metagenome (GOLD analysis project Ga0181407, IMG submission 130136) | Marine viral communities from the oligotrophic San Pedro Time Series (SPOT) site, San Pedro Channel, CA, USA - 30 SPOT_SRF_2012-01-26 | ecosystem: Environmental > Aquatic > Marine > Strait...
AAACACTATATTTGCTTTTGTTACAAATAACAGTGTTAGTAATTATAACAAGCAAGCATACAACGCAATAATATCTTGGCAAACAGATTTAAATAATACTACTGCTAAAATTATAGTTCAAGGTAATTGGTTAAATTTTTCTACATTAAACCCAATAACTGGTATTAATCTTTTAGAAGATTTATTATTTTTTACTGACAACAGAAATCAACCTAGAAAAGTAAACATATCTAAGCAAGAGGGTTATTACACTACTGAAGATCAAATATCTGTAGCTAAATACTACCCATATCAAGCTATAGAGCTTTTTCAGCCAAGCGCTATTAGTGGCGCAGCTGTGGTTACTACAACAACAACCGCGGCTTCTACAACTAATATCATAGCTGTAGCTAGCAACTCAAACATAGATCAGGGTCAAGGGGTTTTAGGCACTGGTATACCTTTAAATGTTTTTGTTATTGCTATAGATTCGCTGAACATAACGCTGAGTCAAGCTGTTAACGTTGTTAATGGGGCTTCTATAACTTTTTGTTTGGCAGAGTCATCTATGCAGGATGCTATTTCTGAGTATTTACCACCTCAAGGTCGAGGCACAGTCACAGGCGTTCCTCCGTCTACTACTCAATTTAATTTATCACAATATAGTGGATATGTTAACCCAGTAGGTAACGTTTCTGGCGCAGCCGGATTTAGAGTTTATATAAAACAATTAGATGGCTCTTATTCCATTACACCTGCTACAGTAACTGTATTTAACAAAGACTCTGCTAATGGCGGATTTTTAATTACTACAGACGTAGCTTCCGGAGTTACTAATACGGACGAAGTTCTTTTAGCGATACCAAACCCTTACTACGATTCAAACTTCGCTGCTACAGCCAACGTAGATTACTTAGAAGATAAATTTGTAAGATTTTCATATAGATTTAAGTTTGACGATGGAGAATACTCGTTAATAGCTCCCTTTACTCAAGCGTGCTTTATACCTAAACAAGATGGTTATTTTTTAGACGCCAGCTTTAGCGACGATGAAGCTTCAACGGATGTTGATAAAAATATAAGCGACTTTGCTAGAGCTTATCAAAGCACTGAGGTTAGCTTTATGGAAAATAAAGTTAACAAGATATTGTTAAATATACCACTACCTTACAAAGCAGGTGAGTTAGCAAATAGTTTAAAAGTAGAAGAATTAGAAATATTATATAAAGAATCTGATGAAATAGCTATAAAAGTCGTTGAATCATTACCTCTTAGTGATAATTTTTCAGGAGATGATTATTATTTTCAATACGAATATGGATCTAAATCTCCTTACAAATCTTTACCTGAAAAAGAAAATACTAGAGTTTACGATAAAGTTCCTGTAAAAGCACAGTCTCAAGAAATAATAAGCAATAGGGTTGTTTATGGCAACTATCAAGATAAGCATACACCACCTAACTTTTTAGATTATAATATATCGGCTAGAGAAAAAGCTTCCTTTGGCCCAGGTATAAATGGTTTAGGTTCTAGTAAAATAGAGTATCCTAATGCTAACTTAAAGCAAAATAGAAATTATGAAGTAGGAATTGTTCTGTCTGATAGATTTGGTAGACAATCTACAGTCATACTATCAGAGTCGGAGTTAAATCAATTACCATCTTACCTAGCGTCGACAATATATTCTTCATATAGAACAAAACAAGATCAAGCTACGAATCCAGAGCTTTTTGATGGTGACTCTTTAAAAGTTACATTTAACAACTTTATACCTTCTTCATACCCTAATAGTCCTGGTTTGTATGAAGGTAACAAAGACTTAAGCAGTTACAATCCCCTTGGTTGGTACACGTTTAAAATTGTAGTAAAACAAACAGAGCAAGATTATTACAACGCTTACGTTGCTCCTATAATGCAAGGTTATCCTACAGATAACAATAAAGAAAAGTTTGATACATCTCATATATCGCTATTCGGCGATAACATAAACAAAGTGCCTAGGGATTTGTCAGAGCTAGGGCCAACCCAAAAACAGTTTAGAAGTAGTGTTAAATTATGGCCTAGAGTTGCTGGTGATGAAAACACAAACTCTCCTTTTTATAACGCTATTCAATTTTTTCCAGAAAGAACTGGAGATATAGCTTCAGCTATTGGTACGTTAGATGATTTGTTTGAATTACCAGACGCACCAGGTAACGTTATAGGTTCGTTTGGCATTAGCGGTGTAGAATCAAATACTACAAATACTTTAACATTTAGTTTAGGAGCTAGCCCAAGTCCAGCATTACAAGGAATATTTTTAGGAATATCAGAAGGAGATGAAATTAGAGGTATTAATTTTGGCTATAAAGACACAATAATAACAGACATAGTTACACCGCAAACTCCGCCTTTGTCTGGTGTTTTTAAATTGAGTGTTTCAAACCCACCCCAAGGATCACCTAACGGTAACAATATTAGTTTTCATAGGTCTGGTGGTAAAAACTATTTTTACAACCAAGAGTCAGATCCATTGATAGCTAGAATTAGCACGACAAAGCAAGCTGGCGTTGAAATACCAGCAGAATATCCTGATAGTGGCGGCGCTTTAAATATATATGAAGTAGAAGCTCAAGAGTCTTTACTTGACATATATTGGGAGACATCAACTAGCGGGTTGATTAGTGAGCTTAACCAAGCAATAGCTGAAGGCCCTGGTGGTTTAATTTACGATAGAGTTCAAGGCTGGACACCTATAATTACAGAAGCAACGGATCAAAATGACAATCCTATTGTAAGCAATTTTAGAGCAGTGTTGTTAAATGGTACTCAAATAACCCCAGTCGCAGACGCAACAGCTACTATAGTAAGTGTTTACGAGCAAGGATCGCCTTCTAACACTAATAATCTTTTAGGAAACCCTTATAAAGACGCTTTTGCAGTAACTTCTTTAGGTACAGGTTATTTTAAATTAGATTTAAGTATTGACCCTAGTGAGCTTGTTTATACACAAGGCGTAAATACGTTGACTTTTGAAGTACTATTTAACCACACTAATGCTGACGCGCCTTTTACGGCATATTTAGACATACCTGTTAACAACGTTGCTCCAGCAATTGGCAACAAGCCTAGTAACGATGCTGTTTTAATTACTTTTAAAACTCAAGCCGTGTACAACGCTTTTACAGGTGTTAATGGAAGTGATACTTCTAGTTTAAATCAAGAAGGTTTAGTTTGGAGTTTTGGACCAAACGTCAACACTGCATTATTTTCAATAGACTCTTCAACAGGTGTTGTAACAGCTAATCAACTAGAGACGCCTAATGGATCTTACACTATAGACGTTATATTAACAGATGCTGGTGGGCTTCAAGATTTATATAGTTTTACAGTTACATATAATAGAGCCGCTACCATAGTTTGGAGTCCAAACGGAGATCAAATAGTAGATGTAAACAACGTTGATAACCCTGGAGGTGGAAATATAACCATAACTCAAACAGGTACAGTGACAATTACTAATGGAGATTTTAACATAAAACTAAGAGGACAGCACCAAGGATCTAATACATCAGCTTGGTCTACTAGTTTTAATGCATCTGTAGGTTCAACAAACTATAGCGAACCTTTATTTAATCAAACAGCGCCATCTATTATTGAGTCTTCTAATACTTTGTTTAGTAGCGGTGTTTACAATTTTTCAATAACGGTAGCAACAACCTCTTTACCAACAGGCGCTTTAGCTCAGTCGCTAGGTAGTTTAATAGCGACAGTCGCGTAGTAATTAATTAAAAAATTAAGTGATAATAAAAAAATGGCAGCTACAATAGAAGTTAAATATTTTAATAGTTTTCTGCTTAAAAACCAAGAAAGAACTACTGACACTGGTGTTATAGGTGGAGTTGTATGGAACGGGTCTTTTGGCATACCTCAACCTTTAGGCGGTTTTCAGCAGCAAGTAGTTACAGCTAATGAGGTTTGGTATATAGAAGAAAGCAGAATTAGAGCTGGCTATAACAACACTTCTACGGATTACGGCGTAAGAGCTTATATAGTTGATGATAACCCAAAACAGTCTACTAGGTTTAACTCTATGATATACTCAGGTATATTTAATTCTAGAACAGATATAAACCAAACTAATGTATTTAGCGTAGCTGATGATATAACTAAAAGTGTTGACCCTGCTAACGGCTCTATACAAAAACTTTACGCTGAAGATACTAATCTTATAATATTTCAAGAAAGTAAAGTATCAAGAGCATTGATAGACAAAGATGCAATATACTCTGCTGAAGGCGGAGGAACTGTTACATCTTCTAATTTAGTTATAGGTGCTATACAGCCTTTTGGTGGTCAATACGGTATCGGGTTGCATCCTGAAAGCTTTGCTGTATATGGTTATAATAAATATTTTGTAGATTCTTACAAAAACACAGTGATGAGATTAGGTGCTGATGGCCTTAGTGAAATATCGTCTTACGGTATGAAAGCATTTTTTAGAAATGAAATATCTCAAATTGATTCACCAGTTTTTGGTAAAGGTGAAGCACAAGGTGGTTGGGATATACACTCTAAAGAATATGTTTTATCTTTAAAAAAATCTAGCGATACAACGCAGTTTAAAACTTTAACGTTTGACGAAGGACCTAAAGGTTGGACTAGTTTTTATAGCTATAAGCCTGATCAAGTGTTTAGTGTTAGAAATAACTACTATACAGCTTTTAACGGTAAGATATTTAAACATCATGACTCTAACGCTAATTATAACGACTTCTATGGAGTAGGACCTGTTTCTTCTTCTATAACTTTTGTATTTAATCCACAAGTTAGTAATGAAAAAATATTTAACACGGTTAACTACGAAGGTTCTAACGGTTGGAAAGTTGATTCTATAGTTTCAGATTCAACTGGTTTTATACCTGGTTATACTGGTACTTTCCCAGGTCAACCTGGTTTTGCATATGATACGTCAAATAGTATATACAGTTATGTTCAAGGCGCTTACGATTCTGCAACGCCGCCTAACACAGGTTTAGCAGCAGTTGTTCAACCAATATACAGAGCTGGATTCGATAGAAAAGAAAATAAATACTGCGCTAATATTGTAAATAGCTCTCAAGCATCTCAAGGCGAGATAATATTTGGTAGTAATATTTCTGGATTAAAAGGATTTTTTACAACAATTACAATGTCTACGGACGCAGTGACAAACCCAGGTGGATACAAAGAAATTTTTGCAGTATCATCTGATTATACATTTTCAAATGGATATTAATAATAAAAACATAAAATTATGCCTATAGGAGCAGTAATAGGAGCCGGTGCAAGTATAATCGGTGGTCTTTTTGGTTCTAGCTCAGCTAAGAAAAAAGCTAGAGCAGCTGCCAGAGAAAAAAGAAGGCTTCAAAGAAAGCTTGACGCTCTAGAACAAAGCAGACAGCAAATAATTAACCCTTTTGAAGACGTTAAAAGTTTAGCTGGTTATGCTCAAGATTTATCTAGCCAAATAAGCAATCCTTTTGCTAACTTAGGTGTTGCGACTAAATCCGCTGAGATACAAATGGAGCAAAGCGACTTAGCTTTAGCTGCTACACTTGATACATTAAGAGCTACTGGCGCTAGCGCTGGTGGAGCAACTGCTTTAGCTAACGCAGCATTAAAAAGCAAACAAGGTGTTTCTGCTAATATAGAACAGCAAGAGGCTCAAAATGAGAAATTAAGAGCGCAGGGTGAACAGCAGATGGAGCAAATGAAAATTGCAGAGCAAAGACGTATGCAAAACATACTAATATCTGAAGGCGCTAGAGAGCAGTCTGCAGAAGCCGCTGGAAAACAATTTGTTTTTGGAGCTAAAGAACAAAGAGAAATGCAAGAGTTAGATAGAACAGCGGCTATGTTAGGTGCTGCTACACAGTCTCAAGCTCAAGCGCAAGCAGATCAAACATCAGCTATAACCGGTATGCTTGGAACTGTTGCTCAAGCTGGGTTGTCTGGTGGTTTTGATGATTTATTTTAAAAAATAAGAAATGAGTAATAAAAATGTAATTACAAATCTTACTATAAAGCAAATGGCAGAAAGTAGTGCTATGGGCTTTAATAAAGACTATATAGCTAGATCATCTGATGTTAACTTTGATATTTTGGGTAAAGCTTTTAGAGATACAGGTAAAGCCTATGCTAAGCTTAAAATAGCTATAGAAACAAACAACTGTACATCTGACTATTGTGAGTATGAAATAAATCAAGTAAAACAGCTAGAGCAAGCACCTCAGGCTGCTTTAGATTTTTTGTCTATGATTATTTCTAATGTTGAAATAACAGAAGAGCCAAACTTTGATCCTAACAACAATTTTGAATATACTGTAGTAAACGCTATATTAAAAGAGCGTCCAGGCTTTTCTAAAACTGATGGCTACGATATCGCTTTACATTTATTAGAAGACGGTACACAAGACATTGTTTTCATTGGTCCAGCGTTTGAAAAACCGTTAGTTATAAATAACTCTTCATTAAATTCTTTAAACGAATCCGGAACTACAATAGTAGCATCGACACCAGATATTACTAAAGACATGGTTAAACTATTAACTGGGGTTAATATATTTTCTTTAGAAGATATTAATGAAAACGGAGAGTTAAAATCAGGCGCTAAAATAAAAGAAGAGTTTGTACTTAAAACTGCAGATGGTAAATTTGATTACGAAATAGTAGAAATAGGTGACGGTAAAGGTAGAAACATATTAAAATATGATATGGATAGAATAAAAAGAGTTTCTACTCCATTCATAGAGGCTGAGATAGCTGCTACGATGGCTTCTGAAGAAGAAACTATAGCTGCTTGGAACGTTTACTTGTCTGAAGGTAAATACTGGTCTTATACAGAAGATTTACCATTAGACCAAAAAAAGCAAGATGAGTTTTCTAAAAAATATAAAGATTACTTTATGAATAATTATTTACTTCAGTTTACTAAAAATCAGTTACCTACAATACCAGAAGATGCTGCTATTTTTGACTTACAAGAAGCTAAAAAAGCTAAAGCACAAGCGTTTATCGAAGCTAATAACCTATAAATTTAATTAAATGAACGAATTAGAACTATACGTAGATTCTTTAGATCCATCGCTTTCTAATGAAGAAAAAGTTAGATTAGTTAAAAAGTGGAAAAAAGCTAATAAATGGGGTGAGCAAGAAGTTGAAGTTTCTGAAACTGTAGAGCTTGAAGAAGTAGATCTTGGTGCAGTAAAGAAAAAAGACGGTGTACCGGGTGCAGTTGCTCCGTCAATGGGACCTCAACAAGCACCAAAACCCGTTACGGAATTTGGTTTGGAAGATACTTTTTCGGTATCACCAGAACCTGAAATAACATACAATATAGACGGTAAAGACGTAAGTAAAGACGAGTGGAAATCTTATTTAGATAAACAAGAAAAGAAAAGAGAAGCTGCTGAAATGGATTGGCTAGATAGGTTAGGTTTATCTTTTGAACTTGGTTCTATTGATTTAGGTAAAATGGCTGCTTCTATACCAGAAACATTATACGATATAGCTTCTATACCTCAAAACTTAGCCGCAGATCCAGATAGTTACCCTATAGCGCTAAGACCTTATATGGAAGCCTTGAAAGCTGAAGGATATTTAGATTTTGAAACATCTTCTAAAAGTTTTAAAGAAGAAGAAGGTTTATCAAATCCCATACTAGATTATTACGAGGAAGAAGCAAAAAAACTACAAAACGTAGTTGATATATATGATAATGAAAATTATGATTCAAAAGGTATATACGAAAACTTTAAAAAAGGTAACTACAGTGATGGCTTTAAACTTTTAGCTCAAGGAATAACAAGAAGCGCGCCTGTAAGTTTAAGTATGATGGCTGGTGGCGCTGTTACTACAACTGGTAAATTAGCTGCTGGATCAACTGTAGGTTTTGCTGGTCCAGAAATATCAGAAGAATTAACATCTAAACCTGGCCAATCAGAATTATTAAGCATAATTAACGGCTTAGGTATGGGTGCTGCAGAAGCTATTTGGGAGTCTGTTGGTACCTCTACTTTAGGTAAAGTATATAAAGACATTATATCTAAAGAAGGTCTTGAAGCTGGTAATAAAATATTTAAAGAAGGGTTAATAGATATGTATCGAACTGCTTTAGTTAAATATGGTGCTCCAGTAGCTATGGTTGAAGGCGGTGTTCAAGAAGTAGGAACAAAAATCACACAAAACATGATAAAAGGTTTACCAACTTTTGAAGGTGTTAACGATGCTTTTATACAAGGCGTGGGAGGTAGTGGTCTTTATTCTTCACCTGTAAATATAGTAAAATCTAGAGCAGCGATAAAACAAGGTATAACTAACAACAAAATAAATAAAGAACTAAAACAAACTGATTTTGACAAGGCTTCTCAAGCTTTTAACCCTGAATTTAAAACAACAGGTTTTGAAATAAAAGCCTCTCAAATACCTGGCTCTTTGCAGGTTATAGACGCGGAAGTTGACGTAGATTTAAGCAAAGGTGATATAACTCAAGAACAAGCTGATGGCATTAAGTTAAGAGCTAGAGAAGTTCAAGGCGCTACAAATCAATTAAAACCTCTTGGTGTTAGTATTGAAAATCAACCAGCAATAGTTGATTTAATGATTGAGCAAAAAAACCTAAAAAACACTATAAAACAAGTTGATAACACTAGTTTAACAAAAGCAGAATCTTCTAGGCTTACTGAAATAGACACGGAGCTTGGTGCTTTAATAACTAAAGATAAAGCAGCTAAAATAGATGTAGGTGCTAAAAAAATAGCAGAACAAATAGGAGTTGGATTTGAATCTTTTGACACGCAAGAAGACGTTGACTCAGCTATTGCTACGTTGCAAGAAGAAGGTGGAGAAATAGATACTAAAAACTCTGATAATTACGGTACGTTTGTAACTTTACCTGGAGATAGAAGTATTATTATACTTAACAAAGAAACAGCCACCGAGGACAATCAATTTGCAGTTGGAGAACACGAAACAGGTCATGCAGTGGTTTATGAAACTGTTAAAAATAAACCTGACGCGGCTATAGCTCTAGGTCAGTCTTTACTCAATGAACTAAGAACTAATAAAAACATAAATATAAAGCCAGAGTTTCAACAAAGATTAGATCAGTACGTAGAAGATGCTGATGTATCTGAAGCTGATACTATGGAAGAAGTAATGACACTTGCTAGTGAAGGTCTTAGTAATGGTACTATTGAAATAAATGAAACTATAGGTGTAAAACTTGGTAATTATATACGCAGAGCACTTAGCGCTATGGGTATGAAGGTTAAGTTTAAAGACGGTAAAGACGTATTAAACTTTATAAAAGATTATAATAGAAGTATACATAGGCAAAAAGGTTTGTCAAGAGGTCTTAAAAAAACAGCTATTGAAGGCGCTGAAGTTTCTATAACTCCAGAAACTATAGCTGAAACTGAAATAAAAGAACTTGTAACTAAAGAAAGCAAAAGAAAGCTAACGCCAGAACAAGACAAGCAAGCTCAAGATAAAGTTAAAGAAATACAAGAATTACAAAAAGAAAGTGAAGCTTTAGCTGAAAAATACAATAAGCCTTTTATTAAAGGAGCTAAGCAACAAAGATTAGAAAAAGAACTTTTTGATGCTGACGTTAAAGCCACTGTTGATAGTTTTGTAGAAGATAGAACAAAAGCTCTTTACGACCCTATAGCCGCTAGCAACAAAGAAAACGTAACTAGAGAGCAGTTTAGAGAATCTATGAAGTCTGACATAAAGGCTATGGTTGTTGGAGAGTTTGAAGCAAAACAACCTCTAGAAAAGTTTATAACTAGCAGAGGTTATTTAAGAGCTAACAGCTTAGCTAAAAGACTTGGTATTGCTTCTGTTGAAGAAGGTATAACAAAAAGTATAGATGATACTACAAAACAAATAATTGGTGAAGAAACTAAAGCTGAAACAGTTACCGCGGATGTTGCTAAAAAACCTACAGAAACTACTAGGTTTAATGAAGATTTATTAACAACAGAGTTTAAGCAAAACAATGATACTAGCAAAGAAGCTATTGAAAATAAAATAACTAAAACAATAACTGAGGCTTATGAAGGCAGAGATGTAACAGGATTTAAAGACTTAGGATCACCTAAATTTCCAATACCTAAACCTGTAGCTCAACTTTACGCTGACATGTTTGGAATAAAAACAGTTGAAGGTTTAACTAAAAAAGCTCAAAACTTTTATCCACGAGACAGAGACGGTCTTAGAAATTTACAGAAGTTTTTAATAGAAAATTCTTTATCTGATTATAATAGATTACCTAAAACTATAAGTGATATTGGTAAAGCCACAGGTATAAAGCAAACCAAGCTGGGTAAAATAATGTACAACGATAAAGGCGTAAAAGTTGGCACAGCTAAGCAGTATAGAGATATTATGCAAGGGAAAAATATAACTCTTACTGTACAGAATGGCACTCAAAAAGGCCAACCTATAGAATTTAACAAACCCGTAAAAGATATATCTAGAGGAGATCTTCAGCAGAACTTAAAAACAGCTTGGGACTTTCACGTTAAAAACAGAGCATTAGAAACTTTAGTTCCAGAGCAAGGCAAAAGAATACAGGCTGGCGCTAAATTTAGTAAAAGAATACAAGACTCTTTTCCAGAAACTAAAAAATCACAAATTCAAAATTTAGGTAGACCTTTTAGTGAACTTAAAGGTCCTGAACTAGCACAATACATGGATGGTTTAGATGCTTTTATAGATGCTATAGCTGTAGATGGCTACAATGTAGAAGCTGCTTTTAATGAGATTTATGGTGCGGATTTTTTAACAAGTAAGAAAGGAGATCCACTAGCTAGAAAAACCGAGCTTATAAACGAGTGGGCAAAAGTTAGACAGTCTGGAGAAGGTCTTAAAGATTTTGTTAAACAAACTCCAAGTAAGATTACGATGCGTGATTACTTGTATCAAGCTTTTGAAGAGCAGACAGAGTCTGAAGTTGTAGAAAATATACTAGGTATTAAAAAAGGCGGTGTTGATTTTAGAAGCAAAGATCAAATAATAGGTTACGTTAACCTAATGAATAACTATATAGCTTCTAAATACGGTAAATTAAACGATAAGGAAATAGCTGAGTTTGTAATAAACGAATTAGGACCAACACTTTCAGCTGGAGCTAAAGTTGCTGGAAATGATTTCATGTGGCAACTAGACAAAAATAGTGGTTTACTACGCTTAGTTCCTAGCACACTAAAAAGGTCTGGTTCTATAAGAACTAGTGTTTTTGGAAACCAAAAGCAAATGTCTGAGGTTTTAATAAAACCTTTTTTATCTGAAGCTGGAAAAA
>Ga0181407_1000692_pt1 | contig 11299 bp, 13 predicted proteins | sample 30SPOviralmetaG_FD_130136 | JGI IMG/M metagenome (GOLD analysis project Ga0181407, IMG submission 130136) | Marine viral communities from the oligotrophic San Pedro Time Series (SPOT) site, San Pedro Channel, CA, USA - 30 SPOT_SRF_2012-01-26 | ecosystem: Environmental > Aquatic > Marine > Strait...
ACATCACGCCATCAGGTTTTGTTACAGACGCATCTTTTGATCCTTTAGGATATGGTGCATATCACTATGACGTTGAAGACTATGGTGATGCACGTTCACAATCTGGTTTATTATTTAACACTAACTCTTTTTCTTTTGACAACTTTGGCGAAATATTACTTTTTTGTTGTCCATCAGACGGAAGAATATTTCAATGGAATCCAAACACACCTAGCACAATAGCAGCACCCGTTTCAGGTGCGCCAACTAACTGTGCTGGTGTATTAGTTACTAACGAAAGACACGTTGTAGCTTTAGGTGCAGGTGGCGATCCAAGAAAGATACAATGGTCATCAAGAGAAACACTAACAACATGGACTGCTGCATCAACTAATACTGCTGGTGATTTACAAATACCTACAGGTGGTAGAGTGCTAAGTGCAGTTAAATGGCAAACAGACGTTATTATCTTTACTGATACTGGCGTAGCTAGATTGTATTACACGGGTTCTCCTTTTATCTACGGCATACAAGACGCTGGTACTAACTGTAAAGCAATCAGTCCAAGAACAGTTATAGCTGCTGATTCATTCTTATGTTGGATGGGTGAAAACTCATTCTTTGTATTTGATGGAGCAGTTAAAGAAATAAAATGTGAAGTACATGATTTTGTTTATGACAATATAAATAGTCCGTATAGAAAAACATCATGTGGTGGTCACAACTCTAACTTTAATGAGATGTGGTTTTTCTTTCCCGTTGGCACAGACCAATTAACACCAAACAAATATGTTATCTGGAACTACATAGAGAACGTATGGAGCATTGGATCAATGGATAGAGGATGTTGGTTAGACCAAGGAGTGTTGGACTTTCCAACAGCATGTGATAACGCTGGTTTTGTTTACGAACACGACAGCACAACATTAACTAACTCAGAGAACTTAGGTTCAGCAGTACCCTACGCAACGTCAGGGCCTATTGAGATAGGCGTTGGTGATAACTATGTACAATGCAATCAGATTATCCCAGATGAAGAAGCAAACACCTTACCTGGAGTCGTATTAAGTTTCAAAGGAAGATTTACACCACTTGGTGCAGAGACAGATTTTGGTAGCTTTACTTTTGAAACTGATGGTTACACAGACGCAAGATTTACAGCAAGACAAGTTAAGATGAAAGTAACAGGCGACACAGACCAGCTATTTAAAGTTGGTAACATACGACTAGATGTTAAAAAAAGAGGTCGTAGGTAATGGCACGAAAGGCATTAAGAAGACCAGGGCCAGTATTAGATACAGATTATCAAAACTATCTGATTTCTGAAATAGAGTACAGAGATGGGTTAGCATTTAAGAAAGGTGAAAGAATAGAGGTTAGTGGTGTAGATGCTACTGAACTCGTATTAGTGAGTCCAAATGGAACAAAATATAAACTTAGTATCGCAGACAACGGAACAATCTCCGCCACAGCAACAGTCTAAAGAAGACTGGGAGCTAGAGTTTGAAAGGTTAGAGCCACATATTATTAGTGCATTAAAGCATCAAGATAGGTATAATCTAATTGATATTAAAGAAAAAATCGGGCAAGGATTGTTTCATATATGGCCTGGTAAAGACGCTTTTTATATATCTAGTTTTGGCGAGTTTCCAAAATATAGAATTTTAAATTTATTTTTGTGTGGTGGTAGCTACGAAGAACTAGAAGAAATGCTTAAAAGCATAGAGAAGTTTGCAAAACAATGTGAATGCAAATACCTTTATGGCGGTGGTCGTAAAGGATGGCTAAGAAAAATTAAACATCTTGGTTTTGAACAAGAATACATAGTCAAGAAGGAATTATAATTATGGGAATAGAAACAGCATTAGGTTTAGGAGCAGCTTATTTAGGTTCTAAAAGTAGCGGGCCTAAACAAACATCAACCTCTACAGTTGATCCAGCAACTGCAGCTCGTTATGAAGATTTATATAACAGAGCGCAAGGCGTAGCAGGTCAACCATTTACACCATACACAGGTGCTAGAGTAGCTGGATTTAATCCAGATCAACTGGCTGGTTTTGATGCAACAAGAAACATGTTTGGTAGATCATTATCTTTTGATCCTACAGGACAACTAAACAACTTAGCTCAAGGCCCACTTAACATACAACAATTTCAGAATCCTTATAACGAACAAGTTATTAATAACACACTTGGTGATCTTAATGATGCAAGACAGATGCAAATACAAAGCGATCAAGATGCAGCAATAGGCAGAGGTGCTTTTGGTGGTTCTCGTTCAGCATTGCTTGAATCAGAAACAAACAAAAACTTTGCAGACATAGCTGGTAGAACCTCTGGTAATTTAAGACAGTCTGGATTTAACAACGCAGCAAATCTAGCATTAAACGACAGAAACTTCAGAGCTGGTTTATTTGGTAATCAGTTAGCAGATCAATACAGAGGATTAGGTTTACTATCTGGTATTGGAACCAGCAACAAGGACTAGGACAAGCTGGACTAGATGCAAACTACAACGAGTTTACAAGAGGATTGAATTATGGCCCACAACAGGTAGATTTATTGCGTAGTGCTGTATTCGGTGGAACACCAGGCATGACAACTACATCTCAAAACAAAGTAAGCGGAATGGACAGAATCGGTAATGCCATTGGTTCTTATAATGCAGTTCAAGGTCTGTTCGGTTAAAAATTATGCAAAAATTTAATTTCAACAATCCAGGCGGTCTTTTAAATTTAAACCCTAATGATACAGGTTCGTTGGGTATAAACATATCACCTATTAATGAGCAAAAGAAATTAGAAGATGAGCAAAGAAAAAAAGAAGAACAAAGATTAAAGTTACAAAACCTAGCTGACACTTTTAATATGATTGGTGCTAACCAGTCTGGTGATACACAAAGAATGGCTTTTCATTCAAACAGACTAGCACAAAGAAAAGCAGAGCAAGAAGCTAGGCAGTTGAAAGCTCAAGAAGAGTTAGAAGCTAGGACGTTAAAACAACAGCAAGAGGTTGAATTTCAAAAGCAATATAATTTACTAAGTCCAGAACAGAAAATATTAGTAGATAGAAGAAGAGTTGGTATTGATTTACCGCAAGGATCAGAAAGAAAAATAATAAAAGGTGCTGACGGTTTTAATTATTATACTGATGGAACTAGAGTATTGCCTAGAGTTGTAACAAGTCCTGAAGCATCAAAAAGAACAACCATAAAAGGTGCTGATGGATATAATTATTTTGTAGATACAGGCGAAAGAGTATTGCCTGGAGTAGAGCAACAAAAACAACAATCTGATAGAAAATATGAAAAATCTGCTGATGGTTTTTATCGTTATGTTGATGATGGAACAAAAGTATTTGGTGGTATAGAAATTCCACCACCGCCACCATTTGAAATAACTACTAAAGATGTTTTAACTTCTCAAAAAGACGAAAGAAAAACTTTTGAAGCAACTAACAAAGGCGTCAAAAATTTCCAACAACTATTAGATGCTGCTAAAGCTGCTGATGGTGCAGCTTCTTACGCTTTAATGATTAAGTTTATTAAACAGCTTGATGATTCGGTTGTAAGGGAAGGAGAGGTTGCTACTTTTGGAGGATTCCAAGGTGCTTTAACAAATTTAAAAAATCAAATTTCAAAAACCACGGGTGAAGGTTTCACGCCAAGGGTTAAAGCAAATATGATTAATTTAGCTGCTCAAACAGCTAACAGGCTTGTAAATGATTATGGTATTTATAAAGCAGGTAAAGAGGAAAGTTACGGTGCAATAGGCTTTGATCCAAGTATGGTTTTTGCTGGTTTGGATTTTAACCTAGGAGACTTAGATTTAACCAAAGAATACACACCAAAAGACTTTGAATTTATAGAGCTTGATTAATGGCATCAGAAATTAAAACAAAAAAATATGGAACTGTTATTGTTGAAGCAGACAACTTTTATGATTTGCCAGTAGAAAAACAACAAGAACTGTTAAAACAATCAATAGCTGAAGGCAAAATTAAAGCACCCACAACAGATGTCGGAATGGCTAGTGGTATAACTAGAAATATTTTACAAGGCTTAACTTTTGGTGGTTCTGACGAAATAGGTGCAGGTATTGGTGCAACTTTTGATAGTGTATTTTCAGACCAATCATTTAATGATGCTTTTGATAAAAGAGTTACTGACTCAAGAGATAAGTTAAAATCATTTCAAAAAGCAAACCCAAAAACAGCTTTAGCAGCTGATGTTACTGGATCAATTTTGCCAGTAGCAGCTTCATTATTATTAACTCCATTTACGGGTGGTACAAGCTCAACAGGAGTGGCTGCAACAGGAGCTAGAATATTAAGCAACCCCTTATTGGCTGGTAAAATTGCTCAACCTGGAAAAGGTCTTTTATCAAAAAGTTTTGAAGCTGGAAAGATAGGAGCATTACAAGGTGGAGTTGCTGGAGCTGGTTATAGTGAAGGTGATGTAGCTGATAGAGCTTTAGGTGCAGGTATTGGTACGGGTGCTGGTACAGTAATCGGAGCTGTAACACCAAGCGTTTTAACCGCTGGTCAAAAAGTATTAGGTGCTGGTTACAATGCTATAAAGAATGCAGTTACTAAAAAAACTAATATTACAAAACAAGAAGAAAAAGCCATAAAAATAATTGCAGATCAATTTGCGGCTGACGAAATACCAGTAGAGCAGGTAGTTCAAAAAATACAAGACAACGTATCAGCAGATGCTTTAGAAGGAATAACTCCTGTAGAGATATTAGCTGATTATGGTGGAGATGCTGTTAATAGAAAATTAAGAGGTATCAATACTAGAGTTCCTGGAATGAATATTGGTGAAACATTAACGGAAAGAACTACAGGAACAATGGAGCAGAAAGCATCATCAATGAGTTCAGGCAGTACACCTAATATACAGTCAACTAGAGTATTAAGCACACTAGATGATACTGCAAATCAAACAATTCAAACTAAGGGAATAGATTTACAATCTGGTATTGGTGAAATTGTAGAGGCAGTAGACAAGAAACTTGGGCCTTTATACAAAACAGCTTACGCAAAAAATCAAAGTATAAATAATTTAGAAGTATATAAGTATTTAGAAGCTGATCCTATTATGAAAAACGCTTATGGCGAAGCAATAAAACTTTATAATCAAAAAATTGTTGCAAACGGTGGCAACCCTGTACAAATACCAAAACTCAATAAGTTATTAATAAAGGAAGAAGGAAAGGTTGTTGATGTAAGTAAAGCATTACCTTTAGAGTTCTTAGATTTAATTAAAAGAGTGGCTGACCAAAAAACTTTTCAACAGGTCATTAAAGGAAGTATTAATAAGCAAATGTCTGGGCCTAGAAAAGCAATAGCTAATAATTTTAGAAATTTATTAAAAGATTCTGTAGAGGGTGATGAATATATTAGTGCTTTAAATCAAGCATCGGATGGTTTTGCATTAAAGGAGGCATTTGATTTAGGTGCTAAGTTTAAAAAGCCATCTGCAACATCTGTATCTTTTAGCAAACAGTTTACAAAATTTAAAACAAATGCTGAACAAGACGCTTTTAGAATTGGGGTATTTCAAGAAATATTAAAAGACATTAATAGAATGTCTGATAGCCAAGATGTGGTTAAAAAAATATTTAACAGTCCTGATACGCAACAAAAAATATCTATATTATTTACTGGTAATGAAGAGGCTAAAGATCAATTTATTAATAAGTTAGTAAGAGAAGCAAACATATTAAAAAACACACAGAAGGTAACAGGAGGCTCTAACACAGCAGAAAAACTTTTTGATGCAGACCAGGCTGCACAGACTATGTCAGACTTAGCTGTTGCTGGATCAGGTAACGTAACAGATTCAGCAGCTATTAGAGCAATATTTGGTTTAGGAACAAAAGCCAGAGATCGTATTTTTAATCCCTTAGAAAAAACATCAAGAAGTGCTGGTAATGTTTTACTAGAACAAAATCCAAAGAAACAATTAGAAATATTAAGACTAATGCAGCAGTTAGAAGAAACAGGCAAGATTAAAAATGCTTATCAAAATGTTGTAGGCGGATCAACCATAAGAACAGGTGCAAACCAGCTTAATCAGTTACTTAACGAAAACTAACATGTCCCAACATGACACGAGCAACGGAGAGAATAGGTAGGAGTGGCGAATACCTAACTTGCTCGGTGATAGCAAGAGAAACCGATACTGTAACAGTTATGCCTCATGGTGCTAACGCTGACATAATCTTTGAATGGCAAAACAAAATGTATCGCTGTCAAGTCAAGACAGTTACCCATATAGAGAAAGCAAGAAACAGTTGGCGGTTTGATTTACGAAAAGGATCGCACAGCAAGTCAAGAGAGTACAAAGAAAATACCATTGATATATTCGCCTTGGTTAATCTTAAATACCAGAATGTTTACTTCTTACCTTTTAACAATTGCAAATACCTACAATATTCTGTACATGACGAACCCATGAAAGCTGTTAATTCAATAGAGAGTTTTAGAGAGGCTATGGATGCAATAATTTCGGCGAATGGGCGACAAATAGGCATATCAGTCCATGACATACCTCTTGAAAAACCCCAGAAATTAGCGGTTATTTAACTGTTCGGGGAGTAGCGCAGCCTGGTAGCGCACTATGTTTCAAAGCCATCACACAATTTCACATCATTACTTTTTTTTACTAAAAACCCTTGTTTTCTTTACAAGATTCAATTTATAATTTACTCGTTAATAGGTAAACAATCACATCAATACTGCTGATTTTGGCAAATGGATGGCAAATGGAGGAAAGCATGGCGCAATACCAGACTGATACAAAAGTGAAAGGTCTTAGAATTTATCCAACAGGATATTATGTGTACTATCGGATAGATGGTAGACGAAGAGTTATGAAGTTAGCCAACACAGATATTCTTATTGGTGTTGCAAGAAACAAAGCACAAAAGATACTTGGTGAAGTAGCTCAAGGCATTGATCCATTAGAAGCAAAAAAAGTAGAAGCTGATGCTTATACCTTAAACCAGGCGTTTGAGTTAAAGCTAGAAGACTTGTTCAACAATAATAAGAAGTGTGTTGAGATGAAGGATGGCAAGATAGATGGTGAGCCAAGACGTATGTGGGATAGAGACGTTAAGAATACTTTAGGTAAGATGAAACTAGAAAGCGTTGAGACTGGTGATATAACTAAGCTACATATTGCAGTAAGTAAGAGAGCTAAGTATCAAGCTAATAGAGTGGTGCAATTGATTAGTTCTGTGTTTGAGAACAGCATTAGATTGTCTTTAGTTAAGTATAACCCTGCAAAGTACGTTAAAAAGAACCCTGAGATGCAACGTGATAGGCCTTTAACAGACAAAGAGTTTGCTGAAATAAATAAGCAGATCAATATTATAGAGTCACAAACGCATGAGCGACACTTAAATTCTATCAAGTATATAAGGCTATGTATCTTGACTGGTGGTAGATGTGTTAGCGAAATTGGTAGTGCTAAGTGGTCTGATCTTGATGGTAATAAATTAGTCTTAGAAGAACATAAGACAGACTACCAAGGTAAGCCAAGAGTAATACATCTTAACAATCAAGCTATGGCAATCATCAACTCTTGCGATAGAAACAGCGAAACAATACTTGGTGTTAAATATCCTTTTCATACTTGGAACAAGATTAGAAAAGCTGCGGGATGTCCAGATGTGACGTTCCATGATCTAAGACATAACTTTGGTACTATGGCAGGTGAGCAAATGAAGATTGAAGATGTGAAGACTCTTATGGGACATAAAAGCATTAAGGCTACTGAGCGTTACCGTAAAACTAGAGAGCATATAGCCACCGAAGAAATGCAGAATGTCGGTAACTATATGCAGAAGATAATGATGTCTAATTAAAGTTCTTCGTAGTGTTTAATTAAAGCGTTTAAGTAATATTGAGCTTTTTGCAGACATTCTATATTGCTTTCTTTATCCTTATGTCTAAATAAATATTTCCAAATATTTCCCTCTAAGTAAGCTGGAAAGTTATTAGAACCAACTCTATCTTTTATCAGATCAATACATTCTATCTTGCCTTGGTAATGCGGTGGTTTGTTTACCATGTCTACCTTGTTGGTTTTTTTTAATTTTTCCAATTTATCCCACTCCTCTCTTGTAACTTTATCTATACTCATTTTTACCTCCTTATTAATGCGTAAATGTTATTGATAAATTTTCTGTAAATTTTTTCTGAAGATTTAATCTGAATAATATTTCTATTATTTCTTGTCAGTCACTTGCTTTATTAAATTTACTTAGAGTAGAATAACATAATCACGAAGTAATAGGTAACAACATGGAAGAAAAAATATTTTTAGATCAGAATGAACTAGCAAAAAGATGGTTACGTTCTCCTAGAACATTAGAGAACTGGAGAACAAAAGGAACTGGCCCAACATATCAAAAGATTGGTGGCAAAGTTTTATATCGTCTTAGCGACATAGAAGAAATAGAAAATAAATCAGACGTATCTGGAGAGTAGTTTGGTCAACGCACGAAATAAAGGGCGTAGAGGTGAGCGCGAAGTCATAGATGAAATTAAAGAACTTTTAGGCATAGAGCTAGAAGTTAATTATGCTCAGACTTTTGGTGGCGGTCACGACCTACTGGGAATGCCAGGTTATGCAATAGAAGTCAAAAGACGTAAAGCAATCACACAATCAGATATTAAAAACTGGTGGGATCAAACAGTCAGACAGGCAAAGAAAGTAGATTTATTACCATGTCTTTGGTTCAGACAAGACAGAGCAGATTGGAAGGTAGCGATACCATGTCCATATTCTAGCGAGAAAAATTTTTTTCCAGTTGAAGATGTAAACATTGCTTCAATTATCAGTCCAGAACTTTGGGCGGCAATAGCAAGAGAGGAGTACAACATTGGCACACGCGATATTAGCACCGAGTAGTATAAACAGAATTATAAGATGTCCTGCTTCAGCTAAGATAAATGCTGTAGCGGAACGAAGAGGTAGTATAGCTGCGGCTAGAGGTACTGCGGTTCACGAAATGTGTGAAGCTCTACTTAAGAATAGATTAGATGGCATTACATTAGCTGATTACTACCTTGGTAGAACTGTTGATGTAGATGGTTTTAGTTTTGACATTACTAAAGATGATATTGCTATAGCTGAAATCTATGTTGATTATATTAATCAGCGAACAGAAGAACTTAACGGTAAATTATTAATAGAAGAAAAAGTAAATGCTCCAGAGATTAGTGATGATCTATGGGGAACTGCTGATGCAGTCATCTTAGGTGAAAGCAATAGAATGGTAGTAGCAGATTTAAAGTCTGGTGCTTGGCCTGTAGATGTAGTGATGAATGAGCAGTTAATGACTTACTCATTAGCATGTCTGGCTAGATGGGGAAACGAAGATACTGTGATTGAAATGACAATCATACAACCAAACAAAAGAGCCTTTCATAAAGATGGGCAAATAAGAACTTGGGATATTCAAGCTGTCGATCTTGCAGATTGGGGTTTGAATATTCTGAAACCAGCTTGTGATGAAGCAATGGGTGATGAGCCTAGCTTTAATGCTGGAGACTGGTGCAAATTCTGTTCACACAAAGAAGTTTGCGAAACATATAACAATCCAAAGGAGGATTTATAATGGTAGATAAAAAGAAAGAGCAACCTCTTTTAAGTTTCCAAGATAAAGATGGAAACCCAAGAGAGATATTTGAGAAAGACTTAACTGATTTGAATAGACCTTTAATTCAGCAGATTAGTCAAGACCTGGGAGCGCAACAACAACTTGAAGAGGCGTTTCAATTAGCAACTAAAACTGTTCATCACATGGAAAGTGTTAGGAGAAATATTGCTAATACAATTGAAAAGCTAGAAGATGTTTTGCCACCTTACAAGAAACCAATTGTAATTGAAGGTGCTGACAAGGTAGGTAAATAATGTCGTTAGCAGCAATACAAAAGAAAAGTAAAGCTAAAGCGTCAATAACAATTATCTATGGCCCTTCTGGTCTTGGTAAAACAACACTTGCTGTTGGTAGCAAAAACCCAGTCGTAATTCAAACTGAAGAGGGGTTGGGTATTCTTACTAACAACAGGGATATAGCTCATTTTCCATTAGCAAAAGATTACGATACTTTTATTGGTTATCTTAGATCACTTGTTGATGCAGATGAACTTGAATACAACACATTGGTTATTGATTCATTAGATTGGTTAGAGCCATTAATACATCAAAAGACTTGTGAAGCACATAAGCAACCTTCAATAGAAAGTTTTGGGTATGGTCGTGGTTACAATGAGGCACTTAAGTATTTTAGAGAAGTCCTTGATTTAGTTAATAGATTAAGAAACGAAAAGAAAATGCGAGTAGTGTTAATTGCTCATAACCAAATCAAAGCGTTTCACGATCCAAGCACAGAGTCTTATGACAGGCATGAACTTAAGCTACATAAAGCAGCTTCAGCCTTGGTGTTAGAAGCAAGTGATATGTGTTTGTTTTTAAACTACAAAAAGGGAACGGTAAAAGTACAAGGCAATAAAGGATTAACAAGTAAAACTGTTCAGTCTGGAAGAGTCTTAGTTACTACTGAGTCACCTGCGTGTGTAGCTAAAAACAGATACGGTTTACCAGAAGAGATACAAGTGATTGACGAAGGTGATGACTTTATTGTTAGAGCTGAGAAAACTTGGGCAGAGATTGGAAAGCTAATCGCTAAGAAATGATTACTGACCAAGAAAAAGCAATCTACTATTTAACTAAAGCTAAAATTTTAGTTGAAGAGGTGAGCGAAAGTAACGGTGATGATGATCATATTCTACCGTTAGGTGCAAACAGAGTCTTAGTTGATGTTGTTGATGCCCTTAAAGAAGAGATTGATAGAGCCAGTGATTACGAAGAGTATGATCCTGGTTAAACATTAATAGTTAAATTTTTTACGGAGGTAACGAACATGGATTTAACACAATTTGGTATGGATAAGTTTGAAGCTGGAGCTGAGAGTTCTGGTGGTGAACAAGCAAGAGTGAAACCTGGCAGATACAATTTAAAGTATTCTGGTTCAGACATGGTTGAGGGTAGGAATGGTTGGAAAGCATTAAAGATTTTATTTGATGTTGAAGGCGAAATCATATCAGTCAATCATGCTTTCACTATGGCACACAATAACGAGAAGCCTGTTGAGATAGGAAGACAATCATTGTCTCTTATGCTTAATGCAATGGGTGTCGGATCAATGAAAAATACTGATGAACTACTTGGTAAAAAAGTAGAAGCAGAACTTATTGTTGGTGAGAAAGGTTACTTAGAAATAAACGATAACTTTGGTAAGAC
>Ga0181407_1000701_pt1 | contig 11228 bp, 11 predicted proteins | sample 30SPOviralmetaG_FD_130136 | JGI IMG/M metagenome (GOLD analysis project Ga0181407, IMG submission 130136) | Marine viral communities from the oligotrophic San Pedro Time Series (SPOT) site, San Pedro Channel, CA, USA - 30 SPOT_SRF_2012-01-26 | ecosystem: Environmental > Aquatic > Marine > Strait...
ATAAATCACAATTTTGTATTGCAAAATTTGCTCCTCTTTTACCATATACACCTATATCACCTACAAATCTTTTATGTGAATGGTCTATTAAATCAAAACCACCCCAAGACACTACAAAAGGTATATCAAATCTATCAATCAATTTTTTAGCTTTATCAATTGAATTAGATAATCTAACTCCATGACCTAATAATATTAAAGGTCTCTTACTTGTATGTAACATACCCTCTAAAACAGATACTTTTTTATATAAATCAATGTCTACTACTTTATCATTAGTAATTTTTTCTATTGTAAATGTTGAAGATGCTGTTTGTACATCAACAGGAAAATCAATTAAACAAGGACCAAATCTACCTGTTTTACACGCTTTGATTGCTGATTTTATAATTGTTTCTGTGTTTTCTTTTTTAGTAACTTTAGCAGCAAATTTTGTAAATCCTTTAAATGAATCTACAATTGGTGTTTCTTGGAATCCTAATTGTCTAGGATTAGTGTCAATAGAATCACTTGATTCATATGTACTTACTTGTCCTGTTATGAATATACAAGGTATTGATTCATACCAACAACCACAAACTCCATTTAATAAATTTTGAGCACCTGGACCTGATGTTGTTAATACAGCCCCAATTTTATCTGTTGTTCTAAAATAGCCTTCAGCTGCCATAGCTGCTGCTTGTTCATGTTGAAAACAATAATATTTTGCTTTAGGGTGTTGTCCAATATAATCTATAGTAGGTACTATAGCTCCACCTGTTACTAAGAAAAATGTATCTATATTATTCTCGATTAATAAATCGATTGTGTGTTCTAATATTCTTTTTTCTACCATATAAAATTTTCTTTATAATATTCAACTATTTTAGATAATTCATAATCAAATGTCATTTTAGGTTTCCAACCTAATTCTCTTAATTTATTATCATTTAAGGCATATCTAACATCTTGACCTGCTCTTGAATAACTTAAGTCAACATAATTAGATAAATCAACATCTTCTCTTGTATATTCTGTAATAACTTTTTTTACAGTAGCAAAATTTGCTTGTTCAAATCCTCCTGCTATATTATATATTTGATCATGTATATTTGATTCAATAATAGTAATAATAGCGTCTGCTGTATCTTGAGCATGTAACCAATTTCTGATAGGTGTACCATTATTATGTAAAGGTATTTTTTTGCCTAATTTTAAACATTTACATGTTTTGGGTATTAACTTTTCTGTATATTGACCTATACCATAATTGTTAGTTGGTCTTACTATAACATAAGGTAAATCATATGTTCTAGCCCAAGCTAAAATCAATTGGTCTGCTGCTGCTTTAGTTGCTGAATAAGGGTTACTTGGTTTTAATATGTCTGTTTCTAAATGTTCTCCTTCTGTTACATCACCATACACTTCATCTGTACTAAAATGTAATAATGTTGGTTTATCTTTCCCTTCGCCTCTATAATTTCTAATTAATTCAAGTAAATGGTGTACGCCATTAATATTTGAATGTACAAAATCATCACTTTTAACTATACTATTACCAACATGGGTTTCAGCTGCTGTGTTTATAATATAATCACATTCATATAAGAATTCTAAATCATTTATATCACATTTTACAAATGAAAAATTAGGGTATTTTTTAAATTCTTTTAATAAATCATTATTAGCAGCGTATGTCATTTTATCTACACCTTTAACATACCATCCTTTTTCTAAACAAGTACGTGTAATATAGGATCCTATAAATCCTAAACAACCTGTTATGTATACTATTTTTGTCATATTAAATAATATTATCTACATTTATCCAACTTGATGGAAAATATTTTCCATTTATCCAATCAGCTACATTAAATCTAGGGTCTAACCAACAAGTAGGACATACTATTTTTTTATTTGGGTTTTTACTTAAATAAGCTCCCCACCATGAATAAGAGCTATTAGCTATAATATGATTATCACATAAACTTAATAATGCTAAATCATCTTTTTCTGAAGAAGTGTAACTATATGAATCTAAATCTTTAGGTTCTATAAACCATACATTAGAATATTTTTTATTCATAAATTTTAAAAAATCTAAATTTTTTACATATTCTATGTCATTTGAAAATACTATAAAATTATAATCATCTACTATAGGAAACTCCTGAGAAATAGAATTAATATAATAATCTTCATTTACTACTTGTAGAGGTAGGTTTGTAGGTAAAGTATAATCTCCTTTTCTAATATGAATACTTACTGTAGGTTTATTTCCTAATTTTTCCTTAATTGATTTTAATCTAAGACGAGCATTATGGATAATATCAGTTTGAAATTCCCAAGTGTCTATTTTTTCTTTTATATCATTATACCAATATGTGTATAAATCAAATCTACCACCTATATCATAATTTGAATTGTCTAAATTAAATAAGGATTCATCATAAGCTGTTCCGTTGTAATTTATTTCAATTGGTTTAAAATCTTTAAAAAAACTATCGGGTCTTATGTTAGGATATATTTTAAGTAAGTCAAAAATCTTAATACCACATCCTTTATCAAACATAGATTTTGAAAAAACAACTTCTTTATTATTAGCTTTAGCCACAGCTAATAAACTAGCATATGATTGGAGTTGTGAACACATACCCCCGGAACTTCCTAAACTTGAAAATGTTAAATAACTCATAATATTAGTATTTCCACATAAATTTATGCATTACCTCCTCTATATAATCTAATTGTTCATCTGTCATTCCTGGCCATACACCCATAAAAAATGTATCTGTGGTTGATTTTGTAGCATTTGGGAATTCATTTCTTGGATCTTTATATTTCTTAGCTTCATCAATATAAGCAGGATGAAATAATGCATTACCTGTAAAATAACTTCTTGTTTGTATTTTAGCTGCTTCTAAATGATCAACTAATTCATTTTTGCTAAAATGTTTTTTAGCACTATCTTTTAATGTAATTAAAAATCCAAACCATGAAACATCTGCTTCTGGTAAAGCAAAAGGTAAATCTAAATATTTTTCATATTTACTCATAATTTCATGTAATCTTTTAAAATTTTTCTTTCTTTTAGAATGCATTTCTTCTAATTTATCTAACTGCTCTAAACCCATACACGCTTGCATTTCTAGAGGTTTAATATTATATCCAATTTCATCAAAAATATATCTATGATCAAATATTATATCTTTTTGTTCTGGAAACCAACTGCCAAATCTCATACCACAAGCAGTACCATCAATAACACATCCTGGTTTATTAGAATTACAATAACATGCTCTACCCCAATCTCTTAAACTAGCTAAAGCCATTCTAACTTGATTGTCATTTGTAGCTACAAATCCACCTTCTCCCATAGTCATATGATGTGCGGGGAAGAATGAACATGTTGATAATGCCCCAAAACTTCCTAATTTTTCTTCTTTCCATGTTGAACCTAAAGCATCACAACTGTCCTCTAAAAATATTAAATCATATTTTTTAACTAAAGACATTACTCTGTCCATGTCAGGTGGATTACCTAATACATGAGCAAAAATAATACCTTTAATTTCTTTCTTTTTATCTTTTTTAAGTAATTCTTCTACTTGATCTAAATCAATATGAAGATTAGGCATTGTAACATCAACAAAAACAGGTTCAAATCCATTTTGAATAAGTGGATTTATAGTTGTGGGAAAACAAACAACTGGAGTTATAAATTTTGCACCTTCTTTAACATCATATTTCTTAAGTTTTCTAAGTTTTTTAGATTTTAAAGCACTCACCATAAGTAAATTTGCTGAACTACCTGAATTAGTTAATACTCCATAATCTTTGCCTAAATGTTCTGCAAATTCTAATTCAAATTCTCTACTTTTTTGACCAAATATAAGCCATTCTGTTAATAAACTTTTAACAGCTGCTTTATATTCTTTACCATTAAAATATGGTCCTGAATATTGGACCCAATCTTTTCCAGGTATCCATTTTTTATTTTTGTGTTTTCTGTTAATAAACCTTTCAGTATTATTAACAATTTGTTTTTCTAGTGATTTTAAAATAAAATCTGAGTACTTTTTTTTAATTGTTTTTAAGAAATCCATATTTAATTATTTAATTTATTCATCCAATGTTCTATCATTTCATCTAACATTGTTTCAAAGGTGTATGAAGGGGCCCAATTTAGTTTATTTTTAATTTTACTACAATCTCCTTTTAAATGTTGTAACTCCTCGTCTCTATAAAATTTTTCGTCAATACCCACATATTTTTCAAAATTTAGACCTAATTTTGTGAAAACATAATCTACTAAATCTCGTACTGTATGTGATACCCCTGTTGAGCATACAAAATCATTGGGGGAGTCTTGTTGTAACATTAACCACATTGCTTTTACATAATCTTTAGCGTGTCCCCAATCTCTACTTGAAGATAAATTTCCTAATAATAATGTTTCTGATAATCCTAGTTTTATTTTTACAGCTTCTTTAACTACTTTATTTGTAACAAAATTAGTCCCTCTTCTAGGAGATTCATGGTTAAATAATATACCATTTGATATAAACATATTATATGCATTTCTATAATTCCGACAAATATTATAAGCATATACTTTAGCACACCCATAAGGGGAAACAGGACTCATAGGTGTTGTTTCTCTTTGATAACCATCTTTATCAATATTATTACCAAACATTTCTGAACTGCTTGCTTGGTACATTTTAGCATTAGGGCAAATAGTTTTTATAGCTTCTAATAAATTTAAAGTACCGATAGCTATTGTTTGGGTAGTGTAAATAGGTTGATCAAGACTAATTTTTACGTCTGATTGAGCTGCTAAATTATATATTTCGTCTGGTTGGCTTTTTTGTAATACTTTTATTAAAGAAGCCATGTCTATCATATCAGCATACTCTAAATTTATATTTAAATTTGATATTCTAGATGTTTGACTTTCGGTTATAGAATTACGTTTTAAGGTGCCCCACACTTCATATCCTTTACTTAATAGTAATTCAGCTAAATAAGAACCATCTTGCCCGTTTATTCCCGTAATTAATGCTGTTTTCATATGTTACTGTATACTTTTTTTATTCCTTCTTCAAAATTAGTAAACTTAAAATCAGGAATGTAACTTAATAATTTTTTATTACACACATCTTTTCTAAATTGTCCATCTAATTCAGGTTTTAAATAATTTATTTTAAGATTTTTATTTAAAACTTTTAATGAGATATTTGCCATTTTATCTATAGATAAGTTTTCTGAGGTAGCCACATTAAAACTATCAGTAATATCATTATATATAACTTCTTTTATTATTTTAGCTAAATCACCTGCGTACATAAACTGTCTTAAAGGTTTACCCGTACCTAATAAGTTTAATTCTTTATCTGATGTTTTGATTTTTTTAAGTAATGCAGTCATAAAATGCATTTTATTTTCATTATTAAAATTATCATATTCACTATATAAATTACAAGGTGTTAAATAATTATATTTTGTATTATATTGTTTATTATATGCATCAATCTGTACTGCTAAGCACCTTTTTGCATAACCATAACTAAAATTTGAAAGAGCAGGGGGTCCTAGAAACATATCTTCTTCTTTCATAGGATATTTTTCTACTATGTTGGGGTATATACATGTACTTAAAATACCTGTAAATCTTTTTACATTATACCATTTACACATCTTTAACACGTTAGTATTTATTAAGATATTATCATCAAAATATTCAGCAGGTTTAGATAAATTATCTTGAATGCCTCCTACTTTTGCTGCTAAATGGATTACATGTGTAGGGTGATGAGTTTCAAATAGATTTTCTACTTCTAACCAATCTCTTAAATCATAATCTTTACTTCCAATATATACTGCTTTAGGTAAGATTTCTTGTAGGTGTTGACCTACCATTCCTTTACCCCCCGTTACTAATATTTTCATATAACCTATTTTGTACTTCTTGTCTTTTTATATTTTTAGGGTGATATAAACACCATTCTTCTTCTGTGGGTATTAATCCACTTGTAGAAATTCCTACTATTTGTTCATGAACTTTACCTTGCCATTTAATTTTAGGGCTATTTTGTATAATTCTTGTTTGATAATCTGGCCAATTAACCCAATCTTTTTCATTTACATTCCAACGCCATTGGTTAATATGTTCTTGAGTTAAACCATTTACAGTATTAACTCTAGGAACTAAAAACATTTCTGTATTAGTATTTACTTCTAATAATGACTTTAGATTTGTAATTAAAAATTCGTGTGGTAATTCGTCTGCGTCAATTTGAAATATCCAATCGCCTGTACAGTGTTCCTTTAGGTTGTTTTTAAAATTTGAAAAATGACCCTTTAATGGAAATTCTATAATTTTTACCTGGGTTCGAACTCTCGTTAAAATTCCACTGTTGAGCACTTTATATACTTCGGGTGTAGTATTCCCTTTATCACATTGAATTACTATTTCATCATTTTCGTCTATGTGTTTTGCTAAAAACGATAATAATCTTTCTAATTCAACATGTTCATTACAAACGGGTATGGCATAACTAATTCGCATTTTCAACTAAATTGGGATCAAACATTCCTAATTCTTCAGCTGCGTCCATAAATTCTAACTTACCATAACGTTTTAAATTTTTCATGTCCATTCTATTTTTGTAAAATGTACCTGGATTTGTAGGGTCAGGGTATTTTTCTTGTTCTTCCTCAGGAATAGGAACAGCTTTAACTACTGTCCATTGCCAATCTTTTGTTCCTTTAATAGGTTCTGGAAAAATCATACCGTGATTGGGCATTGTAATTGCTGTAGGGAACCAAGCTAATTTCTCTCCACCCCCTGGAGGTTCGTGGTCTTGTCTTAAATCTTTAATTAATTCAGCTGTTAGTTCTAGTGTTTGTTTAAGTGATTCACTATCTAAAGTCATTGTAGTATTTGAAGTATAACCACTAGTCATACAAAGCCATGTTTTTACTATTCCTTCTTGTGTTTGAAATTCTGATTCATAACACGCGTTACCACCGCAAACGGGGCTTATTACTAATTTATCTCCTAGTTGTTTCATTATGATTTAATTTTTTTAAGTGTTGGTAATTTTACAGGTACATTTTGAATCCATGGGGATGGTTTATCATTTTCTATTTTAAGTAAATTATTTAATCTATCTACCATTTTATCAAATGTCCAATTATCTTTTATATACTGGGTTTGTTTACGTGATTTTTTAAAATAAAAATTATAATTTTTAAACATGTCTTTTATAGCTTGACTTGCTATATTAATATCAATATTAAACCATTGAGACTCTTTAAGTAACCAATTATTAGCTGCAGATGGATGTACAGGTTTAAGATCACCCCCTATTAAAATATTATAATCTGGGTTAATAAAATCTGTATGTCCACTCCAATTAGAAACTATTACTGGTTTACCTGTTATTGCTGCTTCAGCTAGTGGTCTACCATATCCTTCACCTTTTGTAAATGATATAAATGCTTTTACTTTATTGTCATTATTTAATTGGTTCATTTCATTATCTGTCATTTCACCATGTAAAAGATAAATATTTGGTAGATTGCCTTGTATTTCTTCTTTTATAATATTAATTTTTTTAATAATTGATTCTTTATCCATTAAGGAATAATTAATTGAATTTGTTTTTAAAATTAAAGCTGGTTTTTTCTTTGAAGAACCTTTAAAAGTTTCTAAAAAGGTTTTAATCATTAATCCTACATTTTTTCTATCTTCTCCTAAATCTCCTGGTAACCAATGTCCAGTGTAAAGAAAACAAAAATTTTCTTTTATATCTTTTAATATATTTGATGTTTTTGGATCTTTATAATATTTATTTAAATCTAATCCTTCAAACAAAACTTCAATTGGTTTTTCAAGTTTAACAACTCCTATTTTTTGTTGTGTTCTATTATCCATTTTATCAAAAGTTGTATTTAAAGCTATATTTTTTGAATGTTCAGAACTAACTAAATTTAAATCCATTCTATTGCTACCTTCAATAAATTCACCTGGATAAATGGTTGATTCTATTCCTGCTGTTACCCCAATATTAAATTGTCCCATAGGTTGAAATTCACTAGGAATAGTAATTTGGATCCAAATTTCTGGTTTTTGTTTTATATTTTCACTTCTTACAAAACGTTGTCTTAATGGATCATTTTGAGACAAATAATTCCAAGGAGTTTCACCCCACATTTGAGGTAAAATTTTAATATCCCATTCTTTATCTTTTGATTGTATAAGAGCTTTAATAAAATCTCTTGATCTTGCTCCATAACCTGAAAATGTGTCAATTGGACACGATACTATGCATATTGGTTTCATATTGATTGTATTTCTTTTATAAATTCTGGGGTTAAACTAACTGGATGATTATTATGATTATTTAAAATTGTAGTATCATCTATTTTTGTTATACTAAATCGTGGTTGGGGTTTCCAATTTTCGAATAATTTATCTATATTACTTATAAATCCTTGACCCATTGCCTTTGCTGTAAAATTAGATTCGTCTGATAATACCCATTTTCTTCCTTCTAAACCTCTACGTTTTCTTTCTTTAGAACCCATTTTATAAACTTTCATTAAAGCAATTGCAGCATCTTCAATTGAACATTGAGTAGAAAAAATATAGGGGGTTAAAGGTGAACCTTTTAATGAACGTGTTTTTGGAAAAATAGGCATTGCCCATTCGCCACATTTTTTATATTTACCATCTGCGTTTGATGGGTGTTCAGTTGAAAAATTAATCCAATCTCCATTTTCATCTTCAAAACGCATTTGATCTTGCATACCTCCCTGTACTGGTGCTATAATCATTCTACCTGCTGTTAAGGATTCAGTTAAACCTAATCCCCAACCTTCATTATCTGTCATAAACATATGTGCGTCTGAACAATTATATAAATAATTCATTTCTTTTTCTTGGAAACGTTTATCTATTATTTTAACTTTATGTATTTCAGGATTACATAATGAGTTTATTACAGTTGGTAAATCTGTTCCTGCTTCGTGAACTGTATCTGTTTTTAATAAAAGTATACATTTTTTAGCTTTTTCAACTGGTAATTGATCTAAAAATGTTCTCCAGGCTAATATAATATCTGATTGGTTTTTTCTTCTAATATTTCTAGAATTATGGAGAACTACAAAATCATATTCTTTATCACCTAAAATATCATTTTTAAACATTTCAAACTGAAAATCATTTATTACAGGAAAAAACTTAGAATCATCAATTCCATGAGGTACATATTTTACTGCCCATTCTGGTTTTGGATGGTCTTTAAGCACATTTTTTACAATATTTACAGACTGTTTAGATATACCTAATAACATATCATCTGAACGATAAAATTCTCTATTATACATTGGATAAGGCAAATCGTCCCAAATAGTATAAAATACCATAGGCATCGTTTGACGCAACTCATTTTCCATTTGATATAACCAAATCCAATAACGAGGATCTGTAAAATGTACTATTGCATCTGGTTTTTCTTGATTTATTACAGATCTTAATAGAGAAGCTGTACCATAACCTTCACATGCTATTACTTTTACATCTGAATCTGTTAAACCCATTACTTTATTGATATCTTCTGATAAGTCGAAGCCCTGACCTTTTTCAGGATGATTAACAGCACCTCCTAAATTAAGCCAATTAAAATGATGTGCAGAATTCATTATAATTTCTTTTGCCATATTTCCTACACCAGAAAATGTACGAATATCATCAGAAAGCATCAGTATTTTTTTACGCTTATCCTTGGGGATATAACCTTTTTTCATATAACCTTTTTTTTTATTGTTTATAAACTACCACTTATTGTTAAGTTTGTGTGGTTGTGCATTTTTTTTCTAAAATCTTCATCTGTTAGATATAAATGTACTGCTCTATTTGCTAACTTTTGTAAATTAAATTTGTGTCTAATTGATGAAACTTTGAAATCTTCAAACAAATGATCAACTATTTTCACACTTGTTAACTTTAAATTTTTACTTGCCATAACATTATTTTATTGTATATTCACATATACATATATCAAGAATCCCATTCCCCCGCTCTTTTAGCATGTTTAATTGCTTCTTGTATTTTAGGGTGTTTTAAACGAGGATCATCTATATATTTTATAACTTCTTTTTCAACTTCTTTTTCAACTTCAACTGGTACTTCCTTAATTACTTCTTTTGTAATAACTTTTTCTCCATAAACCTCATAATCTTTAGGATCTCTTGCAACTCCCTTTACTTGAGCAAAAGCCATATTAGCTGCTACAACCATTGCAATAGCTAGTGGGTCAAAAACAAAAATAATTAATACCATAAACCAGTTGACTATTGTAGCCATTGGTTGATTTGTTAATTCAGCCATGTATTTAAGTGGTCCAAGTTCACGCGCAGATTCGTTATTAATTTGTGCGTCTAAAATTCTTTCATCGAGTACTGCGATTGAATCTGTTACTGCGTTTAATCGCAAATCTGCAGCATCTCTCTCGTTAATTGATGTTTTTAATTCTGCTTGAAGTGCACGTCTTGCTGAAGAAGATGATGTTGTAATTAATTGGCCTGACTCTTTATCTACATACTGTACTTGAGCAGGATTAGATAAAGCTATTCTTAGATCTGAAATTGATTTTACAAGTGCTGCTTTTTCAATTTTAAGGTCGCCTTTTTGTTCTTCAAATCTTACTTGTTTTTGTTTAATAACTAACACTTGTTTATCTAAAAATTCTGATTGTGTAGCTGTTTCTTGATAAGCGCCAGATAAAAAACCATAAATTCCTCCACTTGTAATTACTATTAATATAAAACATGCTACTACAAAATATGTTCTAAGTATTTTATTAATTGTGTCCCAATATTGATATAAAAGTGAAGCTATAACTAATTTAGCTACTTCTAAAGCTCCAGCCATTATAATTACTTCAGTACTAGCTCCCGCAAATAGTTTACTCAATCCAAATACAGAATAAAAGGCAGCTGAGGCGGACACAGATAGCGCTGAAAGCGCTATCACAAATGGAAATATACGTTCTTTCATTTTATTTACATGTTTGACACCATTTAGAAGAACATTTGTCAGTTTCTGCTAAAATTCTGTCAATATTATCTGTGTCATACATATGAGATCCATCAATGAATACGTTCTCTATGAAAGCTCTCATGTTTTTTACCATTTTGTTTTGGGTGGTTTTACCACTTGATGGTTCAAATTTTTGGAT
>Ga0181407_1000702_pt1 | contig 11223 bp, 10 predicted proteins | sample 30SPOviralmetaG_FD_130136 | JGI IMG/M metagenome (GOLD analysis project Ga0181407, IMG submission 130136) | Marine viral communities from the oligotrophic San Pedro Time Series (SPOT) site, San Pedro Channel, CA, USA - 30 SPOT_SRF_2012-01-26 | ecosystem: Environmental > Aquatic > Marine > Strait...
ATTAAGTTAATAACTTCAGTTTCAACTTCAGCCCTACCTTCGAAATCAAGTATGACGTCATGTGCTAATTGTTTATCTTTACAAATGATATAGACGAGACTTTCTGTAGACAGAATTTCTTCTGAAGGTTCAAATGGTGAAGTCCAGATAATTCGTTGAAGAGAGCTATTACCTATGGCTTCTAAAAAAACTGATCTTTGGGTGGTCTCATCGGACTCAAGGAAAACTCCACAGTATGCTCCGCTACTTGCGGTAGAGATATGAGAGTCATCTTTTAGATCTCCGATAGCTTTTTTACCAACAAACTTATCTACTGTCTTTTTTTGAACATTATCAGATATGAATAATCGAATATCTTGGTTCTGAAGATTTAACTTTTCAAGTAACGTTGCATCCATTTCATCAACAGGATTTATACATATAACTGGCATAATATAAAAAATTATACTTCCAAAATTTCTAAATCTATAACCCTTAGATTTTATTATTTAAACAGGACACAACTAGAATGATATTATGGCAAATATAGATATAGATTTAGGTAAGTATTCACTGGGCTGGTCCGATCCAGAAAAAAACGCATTTAAACCCGAAAAAGGTTTAAACGAAGACATTATTAGAAAAATGTCTGAAATTAAAGAAGAACCACAATGGATGCTTGATTATAGGTTAGACGCCTATAAAAAATTCTTAAAAAAACCTATGCCTGAATGGGTTGCAAAAGAAAAGCTTGCAGCTTTAGATTTTGATGATATTTATTACTATGTCAAACCAGCTGAAGAACAAACAGACTCTTGGGATATGGTTCCTGATGATATAAAAGAAACCTATGAAAAATTAGGTATTCCGCAAGCTGAAAGAAGTTATCTAGCAGGTGTAACTGCACAATACGATAGTGAAGTTGTCTATCATAAAAACAGAGAAGACTTAGAAAAGCTAGGTGTATTATTTTGTGATATGGACACCGCCGTTAGAGAGTATCCAGAATTAGTTCAAGAATATTTTGGAACAGTGATTCCATCCGGAGATAATAAATTTGCTGCATTAAATTCAGCTGTATGGTCTGGAGGTTCATTCATTTATGTGCCTAAAGGAGTCCATGTAGAAGATCCATTACAAGCATATTTCAGGATTAATGCTGAAAATATGGGTCAGTTCGAAAGAACATTAATTCTTGTAGATGAAGGAGCTTCAGTTCATTACATAGAAGGATGTTCTGCTCCTGTTTATACAACAGATGCCTTACATTCTGCTGTTGTTGAAATAGTAGTTAAAGCTTCAGGGACTTGTAGATACACAACTATTCAAAACTGGTCCAACGATGTTTATAATCTGGTAACTAAAAGAGCTCAAGCTTACGGAAATGCAACAATGGAATGGATTGATGCAAACTTAGGATCTTCTTTAACTGTTAAGTATCCATCAGTTCACTTAATGGAACCAGGCGCACACGGAGAAGTATTATCCGTTGCTTTTGCAAATTCAGGACAACACCAAGATACGGGAGCAAAGATGGTTCACTTAGCACCAGACACAACTTCTTTAATAACTTCAAAATCAATTTCTAAAGGTGGAGGAAGAGGTGCTTATAGAGGTCTTGTAAGAGTAGAGGAAGGTGCTGAAACAGCGAAAAGTTTTGTTAGGTGTGACGCGCTCATACTCGACGATAATTCAAGATCTGACACTTATCCATATATGGAAATAGAAGAGTCTACAGCTGAAATTGGTCACGAGGCTACTGTTTCAAAAGTAGGAGAAGATCAGTTATTTTATCTGATGAGTAGAGGACTCTCAGAAGAAGAAGCAACCTCTATGATTGTTGCAGGTTTTGTTGAAGAGTTTACTAAAACCCTTCCAATGGAATATGCAATGGAATTTAACAAACTAATTGAAATAAATATGATTGAAGCCGGCGCTGTCGGTTAAATTAGATTAATAGGTTGATATTGAACAAGAATATAATTGATAAAAAAGTTCGTGCTAAAGAAAACAAGGACTTTGTTGATTTAACAACAAAAAATGAAGACTGGAAATATGTCCCACTTCAACCAGATATTAATAATCTTGAGTTAGGTGAAAATACGAATTTAGAAACTACAGATGGATTTCATGTAAATACAAATGGAAACACTTTTAATATCAATCAGGAAGTAGATGGGGTAGTTCTTACAGATTTAAATGACATTGCAACACCTGTAATTGATGAGTCAATAAAAAGACCTGTTGATAAATTTCTCTTTCAGCAGATAACCAGGGCAACTGGTGGTTTTAGAGTAGATGTGAATGATGACGTCGTCGATTATTTCAAAATTAATTTTGAATCTGAGAAAAACACTATTCCGTATATCGGAATTAATGTTAATAAAAATAAATCTGCAAAATTCTTTATGAATTTCAGTGATCTTGTTAAAAGTAATATATACCCCTTGATAGAGCTTTACTTAGATGTAAATTCAAATTTAGAGATAATCATTCAAGCTACTTCCTCCCATGAAATCAATTTAATTAATTCACTTTATGCAAAGCTTGAAAAAGACTCTGGTCTCTCTATTCACACTGTAAGTACTGGTGGGGCATTCTCACGGTCCCGAATGGATATAGATTTAATTGGGAATGGTTCAAATTTTAATATTGACGGTGTGTATTTTGGTGAAAATAAACAGGTTCATGACAACAGAGTATTTGTCAATCATTTAGGACAAAATACAACTTCGAATATGCAAACTAAAGGTGTACTTGGTGATGAAAGCACCTCTATATTTACAGGAACTATTCATATTGCTGAAGGAGCAACTAAAACAGAATCTCATCAGGAAAATAGAAATATTCTTTTAAGTGAAAAATCAAGCGCTCAATCCGTTCCTAATATGGAAATTTTGTGTGACGATGTTATTTGTGGACACGGTTCATCAGTGGGACCTATTGATGAAAATCTTTATCACTATGTCATGTCTAGAGGAATAAATAAAGAAAAAGCTGAAAAACTACTTATTAAGGGATTTTTTAATGAAGTAATAAACAAAGACAGTTGGGACATTATTAATAGTGAAGTTGCCGCACAATTAATAAAAAAATATGACAATGTTTTGGAGAGGTCAAATAATGGGTAAAATCAAAGTTTTAAATATAGACGATTTAGACAACAATCAGTCCAAGGTAATAAATGTGGAAGATAAAGAGATAGCAGTTTTTAATGTAGATGGGGAATTCTTTGCGATAGATGACAAATGCTCTCATGCAGATGAATCTTTATCAGAAGGAGAAGTTTATGACTGTAAAGTTGAATGTCCTGCTCACGGAGCTGAATTTGACTTAAAAACAGGTGAGGCCCTCACTCCGCCTGCATCTAAAGGAGTTACTTGCTATAAAACAACAACCGATGAAAATTCAATATATATCGAAGTTGAAAAAGATGCTTAGCGTTCAAAATTTAAAAGTCTCCATAGGAGAAGTGCAAATATTAAAAGGTATTGATATGGAAGTACCTTCTGGAGAACTTCACGCAATTATGGGTCCAAATGGATCAGGTAAATCAACATTTTGCCATGCTGTAATGGGTAATCCAGATTACGAGCAATCTGGGTCGATACAAATTGGAGATACGGATGTTTCAAAACTACCCCAATATGAAAGATCAAGTGCTGGTATTTTCCAATCATTTCAATATCCAGTTGGTCTTCCAGGTGTAACTCTAATTGAATACGTTAATGCAATAAATCCAGAGTTAAGCGATGATGAAATATTAGAACTATCTAGAAAGTTCAATGTTGAACAGTTTCTCTCAAGGGATGTAAATGTAGATTTATCTGGCGGGGAGAAGAAAAGATCAGAATTATTCCAATTAGCAATAAAAAAACCAAAAGTTGCTTTACTTGATGAGATTGATTCAGGATTGGATATTGATGCTATCAAGTCCGTATCAGAGTTAATAAATGAAAATAGAAACAAAGAAACATCTTATATTTTGGTTACTCATTACAGTAGAATTTTAAAATATTTAAATGTTGATCAGGTTCATATAGTAGTTCAGGGTAACGTAATCAAATCTGGTGGAGAAGAATTGATTGAAGAAGTCGATTCGAATGGATACACTCAATACCAGGAATAAGATTTGAACAAAGAAAATATGAGAATAGAAAAAGACTCAATGGGTGAATTTGAAGTTCCAGAGTCAGCTAAATATGGTGCATCAACCGCTAGAGCTGTTGATAACTTTCCAATATCAGAATTAAAATTTTCAAGAACTTTTATCAAATCCTTAGCTGAAATCAAGAAAGCTTGCGCAGTTGTAAATCAAAAAAACGGGCTACTTGATGAGAACATGGCTGATGCAATTATCAAAAGTGCCCAAGAGGTTATTGATGGGGATCATGATGAAGACTTTATTTTAGATATTTTTCAAACTGGTTCAGGAACCTCTACAAATATGAATGCCAATGAGGTAATTGCAAATTTAGCATCTGAAATGAGTGGTATCCCCATCCACCCAAATGATCACGTAAACATGAGCCAGTCTTCAAATGACATTATTCCAACAGCTACAAATGTGGCGTCTGTTTTAGAAGTCTCGCAAAGATTAATACCTGAATTAGAAAATTTAAGTGAGTCACTCACAGATAAAGCAAAAAACTGGGAGAAAATCTATAAAAATGGACGTACCCATTTAATGGATGCTACCCCAGTTACACTTGGCCAAGAATTCTCAGGTTATGCATCTTTAATTAAAGAGAGAACTAACGATATACAAAATGCATTAGATAATGTACGAAAACTTGCAATAGGTGGAACTGCGGTTGGAACTGGCATTAATGCTCCAGAAAATTTTGGTAGCGACGTCTCAAAAGAATTAGAAGAATCTCTTCAAACTTCCTTTCAAGAGGTAGAAAATCATTTTACAAGGCAGGGAGCTAGAGAAGAAATTGTACAACTTTCAGGTTCATTAAAGTCTTTAGCTGTATCTTTGTTTAAAATAGCAAATGATATTAGATGGATGGGAAGTGGTCCAGTATCAGGATTAGGTGAATTGAAAATACCAGCACTTCAACCAGGTTCATCCATTATGCCCGGTAAGGTAAATCCCGTTATTCCTGAAATGATGATGCAGGTTTCAGCACAAGTAATTGGTAATGATTCTACAATTACATTTTCATCAGCAAATGGCAATTTTGAATTAAATACAATGTTGCCAGTTATGGCCCATAATATTTTAGAGAGTATTTCCATTCTTACTACAGGTACAAAAACATTTACAGAAAAATTAATAGTTGGGTTAGAAGCAAACACAGAAAAATTAGATGAAAATATACAAAAGAATTCCATTCTAGTTACGGCTTTAGTTCCCAAACTTGGATATGACACTGCAGCTGAAATTGCAAAAGAAGCTGTCGCAACAAATAATACTATTAAAAAAGTACTTCTAGAGAAAGCTCTACTGTCAGAAGATGAAATAGATAATCTTTTGGATATCGAAAAACTTATTTAATGTTTACAAAAGTTGCTATTGCCTCAGACCATGCTGGATATGAGTTAAAAAATTACATCCTTAATAAATTAGACAGCAATATTGTTGTAAATGATTTTGGTACTAACTCTATTGAAAGTTGTGACTTTCCTGATTATGCATCCAAAGTTTGTGAGTATATCCTTGAAAATCAAGACTACAGAGGTATATTGATTTGCGGTAGTGGAGTCGGTATGTCAATAGCTGCAAATAAGTTTGCTGGGATACGTGCTGCAAATGTAAACGACAAAGCAACAGCTATACAGAGTGTTGAACATAACAATGTAAATGTTCTTTCACTTGGATCTAATAACATTAACAGTGAAGATGCAATGGATATAATTTCAGCTTTTCTTGAAGCAATGTTTACAAAAGAGGAAAGATATTTAAGACGGATTAATAAGCTATCTAACTAATCAATTATTAAAAGATTTTTACCTTCAAATTTCTTTGTACCATTTACATAACTAAAATATTTTCTACATTCACAGGATTGGTATTCAATATCTATAGGATAGAATCCTCTTTTTGCGGTTGGCCAGTATTCTTGTTGTAATGAAATCATCTTAGTTGCAACATCTTGATGGTTATCTAAGCCTAAATAGTCTTCTAGTCTGTCTAAGTAAGGCTGTGCACCTATCCCTGTTGGAACTTCCGAGGTAATTGGAATCACATCCTCTCTAAACCAGGCAATATCTATTAAAGCCATGAAAATAGGGAAGTCATTCTCCATTTTAAATAACTCATTTATATTGTTTGTTGCTTTGATAACATCTAATTCTGAATTTAAAATAATATCTACAAGATCTTCCTTGATCTCATTAAAAAGATAAGTAGCAGTATCTAATCTGTTGTAGGTTTTTCCCATCCACATTACATCTTGGACGGGGTAGGCATTAAAGTTTTCCCATTGTGTTGACTTTGAAAGTTTCACTCTAAGAGCATCAGTACTTTCTAAGTCTTGATGATTTAATTGATCCAGTGTCTCCTGACGATTGCACCATCTTCCAAAAAATAATGCTTGAATTAGTCTTGGGAGATCATTTTTCAGGGGTTCGGCAAATGATATTATAGATTTACTGACTTTATCATCTTCTCTAAAAACATTTAAAAATCTTCCTTTTTGAAAAATTTCATCATCACTCCAAGGGAAGATTTCTCCCTTTTCTCTCTTTAGACGAATATTCTCTCTTTCTATACAGTAATCAAAAAAACTCTTAACAGGATTTTCTATGATTAGTCCATCTAGAGAAGTTGTATATTTATTTATTGTCATATCAAATAGATATCTGCCAAATAGCTCTAATCCAGTCATCTTTTATTTCATTTCTGGCAAAAACCACTATTCCTATCGCACCATCTTCGTAGACTTCTCTCATTGATGTTCCAGTGGTATAAACATCATCTGCAATTAAAAGAGGATCGGCAGGATCATTGGTACAGTATTGTTTAAGTGCCTTTTCAAAGGGGATTCCTCCTCTAGGAATACCTCTTACAGCTCTAAAAGTAATTTTCTCACTAACAATCTTTGCTAAAGCCTCATAATCACTATCACTTAATGCATCACATTCAACTTTCCATGTTAGAGGCAATCCTGCATGAGAAATAAAATCTTCTTTAATAAATAAGTTCATAACAACTTTCTTAATTTTAGCGGATTAAAGCAAACAGTTCCCAGACTTATATGATCTGCACCGATATCTTGATAGTACTCTATGTCTTTTTTAGTATAAATTCCTCCACCTGCAATTATTGATATCTCTGGATAGTTATTTTTAATATGCGTTATGAATTTTGTTGTATATGGAATAAGTTCTTTCCCACTCAACCCTCCTTTTTCAACCGGCAAGGTATTACAAGCATGGATTTGTTTAAATTTAAGTACATTAATAAAATATTCAAGTTCTTTAAAAGTAGTAAGTGGTGAGATTTTACCTATAAACCATTCTCTTGAAGTAGGATCAAAGGTTTCTATCCCACCTGTGTAGTGTTCATCAATATTGGGACATGACATATTAATTTCTAAATTAAAATTATCTGGGATTTTATCTGAAAATTTAATCCAGTCATCTTTTTCGATTCCAGCTATCGACAATACGTGCCCATCTTCATGTTGAGGAATGCCTTTTTCAATTCCTGGATTTCTAAGGCCAATTTTATTAACCCAGCCACGTTTTGTGTATCTTAGAGTTTTTGCAATCTGCACAATACGACCAGTTCTTTTTTCAATTGTCCAACTTCCTGAAACCGAAATAGTTTTTTTTGTTTTGATGTAATTACCAAATGGGGCAGAAATGAACTTTTTCATAGTTTAAGTTTTTCGACTACATAATTAATATTTTGCCTTATAGACCTTCCCATCACTAAATAACTTGCACCATCTCTTATGGCTTTTTCAGGAGTAGTAATATTTTTCTGATCATGACTGTCATCATTCTTTAAACGTATTCCGGGAGTAACAATAAGCTCAAATAATTCTTTAGTTTTAAATAGTTCAGAAGGAGGGCAAATGACACCATCTATTTTTGACTCTTTCGCAAGTAGGAATTCTTCATATACTCTTTGGCTTATTTGAGGACTATAAGCTTTGCTGGTAAGCGCAGTGCTAACACCAAGCAGTTTTAGATTTTCAGGTTTACTTTCTTTGGCTGCAAGTAATGCTTCTTTTCCGGACGCTATATGAATAGTTAAATAGTCAGCACCTATATTTCCAGCACTTATCGCTGCAGCTTGAACTGTATTTGGAATATCATGTAATTTTAAATCTAGAAAAACAGTCCATCCATCTTTTTTTAACTTTTCAACTGAAGATGGACCTTCTGAAGTAAACATCTCTAAGCCTACTTTTACTCCATATATATTTCCTTTTAAGATTTCTAGCTCTCTTGAGAAATTATCTAAATGTTTCCCATCTAAGGCAAAGAAGATTGGTTTAACTGACATCTTGGATCGCCCCTATATCAACTAATGCATTATTATTTTCAACATATGCTTCAATAAAAGCTTCAGCTTCTCTTACTGAAGATACAACTGCTACTCCCGAATCGTGAGCTAGCCTCCTAATTTTCCACCCATCGGTATATTCATTTGCAAAAGTTGGAGTATTTATAACCACAGATATAAGATCTTTCTCCATGATTGTTAGAGAAGTAGGCGCTTCATCATCTGCCCTCCCAACTTTTATTGATTCAATGTTGTTTTTTGACAGAAACTCAGAGGTTCCTTCAGTTGCATAAATCTTAAATTCTAAATCTTTATATTTTCTAATTGTTTTTAAGAATTTATTCTTATCTTCATCGCTCAAGGTAATAAAAATCCCTTGTTGCTTTACTCCAATTTCTACTCCTGCTGCTGCATAAGCTTTATTCAAAGCAATGCCTAATTTACTTCCAATTCCTAAAACTTCCCCAGTTGCCTTCATTTCGGGGCCAAGCATAGTATCTTCCGCAGGAAACCTGGACCAGGGAAAGATTGCTTTTTTTACTGCTATTTTGTTAGTTTTTGAACTTAAATAATCTGTATCTTTGAGGATATCTTTTATTTTATGCCCCAACATAATGAGTGTTCCTGCTTTAATAATTTGATTTTTTGTTACTTTTGCAACAAAAGGCATTGTTCTTGAAGCTCTTGGGTTAGCCTCTAATATGTATAGTTCATTTTCTTTTATTGCAAACTGGATGTTAAGCAAGCCTCTTACATTCAGACTCAGAGCAAGTTTTATACTTTTATCTCGAATCTCAGCTAGCATATTTTCTTCAATACTATAAGGAGGCAGTACCGCAGTAGAGTCACCACTATGAACACCAGCTGGCTCAAGATGCTCAAGTATTCCAGCAATAACTACATCAGTACCATCGCTAATTAAATCAACGTCAATTTCTATGGCATTGGTAAGGTATTCATCCACTAACAGAGGGCCTGAATTGAACGGATTCCCATCTTCATCACTTTTGGAAAGTACATCTAAGTAGTTACTAAGTTCAATTTCGTTATTAACGACTCTCATAGCTCTACCCCCTAAAACATAGCTCGGCCGAAGTAAGACAGGATATCCTATCTGAGTAACTGAATCTGATAACTCTTTTACATTTGCTGCAATATTTGAGATTGGTTGTTTTATATTTTCTTTGGTACAAAGTTTTTGGAATAACTCTCTATCCTCAGTTGAATCTATAACTTCAATACTGGAGCCAGCAATAGTGTATCCTTTTTCAACAATCTTTTCTGCTAATTTAAGAGGTGTCTGTCCGCCTAGTTGGATGATTACGGACTTTGGATTTTCCCTAAATAAAACAGCTTCAACTTCCTGCCAATTCAATGGCTCAAAGTACAATTTATCGGCTGTGTCATAATCAGTCGAGACAGTTTCTGGATTTGAATTTATCATTATTGCCTCATATCCATTTTCTTTGAGAGCATCAACACCATGTACACAGCAATAATCAAACTCTATACCCTGTCCTATTCTGTTTGGCCCTGAGCCGATTACCACTACTTTTTCTTTATTACTAGAAATATCATCATCTTCTGTTCCGGTTGTTGAGTAAAGGTATGGTGTAATTGATGAAAATTCAGCTGAACAAGTGTCTACAAGTTTATAAACTCTATTTTTTGAAAGTTCATCTTTAATATCTTTGATATCTATATCGTCTTCAGTCCAACCAAGCATTTTTAAAATTGTCGTTGGTGTTGTTTCTTGATTAACGTTAAAACTTTTTTCAATTTCAAATAAAAACCATTCGTCAATATAACTGAGATTAGAAATCTTGGAAACACTCCAGTTTCTTCTTAAAGCTTCTAGTACTGCAAAAATTCGTCTCGGTCGAGGTACAGCTATCTCTTTTTCAAGTTCTAACCTGTCTAAGTTTATAAAGCGATTATCTATATTTCTTATCCCTGTTTTACCTATCTCAAGGGATCTTATTGCTTTTGTTAAACTTTCGGTAAAAGTAGAAGCCATAGACATAACTTCACCTACACTTTGCATTGAAGTGCCCAGCACATCGTCCGTTGATGGAAATTTAGGGAAATCAAAACGCGGAATCTTTACTACAACGTAGTCTTGAACTGGCTCGAAACTAGCTGGTGTAGAACCTGTTATATCATTAGTTAGCTCTGTTAGGTTATATCCAACTGCAAGCAGTGCTGCAAATTTGGCAATTGGAAAACCTGTTGCTTTTGAAGCTAGTGCAGAAGATCTTGAAACCCTCGGATTCATCTCAATCACACGTCTTTCACCATTTTGAGGATTCACTGCGAATTGAACATTGCTTCCCCCAGTAGCGATTCCAATTGTTTCAAGACACAAAAGTGCTTCATCTCTCATAAGTTGATATTCTTTATCAGAGAGAGTTTGGATAGGAGCAACAGTTATCGAGTCTCCAGTATGTATACCCATTGGGTCTATGTTCTCAATCCCACATATTATTACACCATTTCCATCATTGTCCCTCATCACTTCAAGTTCGAATTCTTTCCACCCATAGATTGATTCTTCAATTAATACTTCCTGAGTAGGAGAAGCCTTAAATGCATTTTCAAGTTTCTCTACTAGTTCTTCATCTCCATAGACCAAACCTGTTCCACCACCTCCTAAAATGTATGATGGTCGAAGCATGAGTGGATAACCAATTTGTGCGCCTGCAACGATTCCCTCATCAACTGTTTTTACATAATGCGCCTTTAGAGTTGCGATTCCTACTTTCTCCATTGCTTCTTTAAAT
>Ga0181407_1000703_pt1 | contig 11212 bp, 11 predicted proteins | sample 30SPOviralmetaG_FD_130136 | JGI IMG/M metagenome (GOLD analysis project Ga0181407, IMG submission 130136) | Marine viral communities from the oligotrophic San Pedro Time Series (SPOT) site, San Pedro Channel, CA, USA - 30 SPOT_SRF_2012-01-26 | ecosystem: Environmental > Aquatic > Marine > Strait...
CTATCGCCATAATTAATTTTGATTGAAAAGTATAGCAAGTTTCTGTGCTGTACTCAAGTTGCTTAAACTATTATTATTAACTGTATTTGATATTAAATTGTTGTCAATACTTGGTAAGTTTAGACTGTTTGGTGTTACTGGTGTTTCTTGTGCACTAGGTAATAGTGGGTTTTCAAAGAAAGGAAAATTAGCTTCTTCTAAAGAAACTTTTCTCATTTCATTTGCTATACGTGTAATTACACGTTCTGCTTCTACTAATGGATTTATTTCTCCAATAGATTCTGCGTTTTCTCTAAAAGCTATTCTTATATCTGGTGAAATATTTATAGGTCTAAATATATTATTATCAATTGTATTTACATCAATACCAGATAGTCTTCCTGTAGCAGAAGCAAATTCTCTATTGCTTATATTTAAAATTCTTGCTGCATCAATATCTTTTTTAAAATTTTGTCTTACACCAAACAAAGATCTGTTTGCATTTATGTACGCATCAACAATATCTCTTGGTTCTATTGGTCCTCCACGTAAAGCTTCTCTTGTAAATAATTGTCTAGATTCTCTAACACCTTTTTGATAGTCCGCAATTTTAAAATTAATAGATCTTTCTGGATTTATATTAACTGCTCGAAAACCAAATAATCCTGCAAACTCATCACCAAATTCAAAAGTTTCACCATACTTATCAAATTTACCTTTTGTTAAAATGTCAACACCTTCAATAGATCTATCCAATCTTTTTAATTGTTCAAAAGAAAATGGCATTTGAGCTTTTACTAAATGACCCATAATTTTTTGTGCTTTATCACCAGGTAAATCTTGAGGATTAAATACTTGAAAACCATCTCTAGTTCTACCACCTCTAGCTAATAAGTCTGCTACTGCTTCTGTCCAAATAGATTCTGATATAAACGGTGATGCAAATTCTTTCATAGAAGAAAAAGTACCTGCAATAAAATCATCCATCATACCATCTTCATCTGTTCTACCATCAGCAACAGAATTTAAAATAGTTTGAACAGGTCTAATTAATGTATCGTATGCATTAGCGTGACTAAAATCTACGTATTGAAAAGAACCATCTTTATTTTTAATTGGTAGTAAAGTAGAGTTTTTAGACCAGTCTGCTACATATCTTCTTATAGCTTCTCTTTCTTCATCTGTAACATCGTAAATAGCTTGAAAAGCTTTTTGTGTTGCATAAGGTACGGCTGCAACTGTAGCACCAAAACCAAATAATCGTGTATAACCTATACCTTCAAAAGGTTTTATAACTGTGCCATCAGCAAGCTCAAAGGTTTCATTTATTTCTCTAAGACCACGTCTTACAATATTAGTTCCCGTTCTAACTATCTCTGCAGGAAATGATACAAAGTTACCAATAGGTAATTTTCTTAATGATTTTACAAAATCAGATACATAATCATAATTTGGTATATTATTTTTAACTATATCTGCAGCTTCTTGTTTAAAAAATTGTTCATCTACTGCAATATCAAGACCATTTCTTTTTAATGTCATACCTCTTACAACACCTTTGTCTGCAAGCGCTTTTTCTAATCTTGTTTTTTCCATAGCCCAAGATGCTATTTTCCAAAAATCATCTTCAGCTGTGTATAGATCTTGTGATACAGATTTTAATTTTGATAAAGGTTTAAGCAACATTCTAAGACCTTTGTCTGATGTCATAGTTTCACCAAAGTTTACATCCTCAAGCAATCTAGTTAAGTCTCCTAATCTTACATTAGAATTTACAACACCTAATTTTAATAACTCTTCGTATAAATCATTTTGTTGTCTTGTACCTTTTAATGGAGTTTGCAAAGCTTGGTATGCTGTTTTTATAGCATCTGCATTTGGTATAATTCCATTAGCTGTCGCAAACGCACCAGCAGATACAAAGTTTCTTACATGTGTTACAGGTGATAAAATTGTTTTAGCTATTTGTGACAAACCTTTTGGATATAAAATTAAACTTTGATACAGTTGTCCTAACATACCTGCCTTGTCAAAAGAAAGTGATGTTCCTTCTAATGCTTCTGCCATACCTTTTGTTGTATATAATTCATTAAGAGGATTTACTGATCCACCTTTAGCTGCAACACTAAGTGTCTTAGCTTGGTCTACTCTTATTTGTTGAAAGTCATCACCAAAAACTAATCTTGCTTCATCTGCAGTTTCGACAAACATAGGTTTTTTACCAGATGCAACAAGTTCTTTGTTTTTAGTAATTAAATCTTGAAAGAAAAGATTTCTTCTTGTAATCATAGATAACTTAGCTGTGCCACCTAATATTGTTTGCATAGGATTTTGTTGTTTGCCTAAAAGTTTTTCAAATACTTTTCTATCTCCTTCTTTAATAGCGCCTGCTGATACAAGAGCAGATCCTCTTGATGTTACAACTTCATCTAACGTAGTTCTGTTTACAAAAAAACTAGGCACTTCAAATATAGCATCGGATGGTTTATCCATTCTAATACCTTTTGGTAGTCTTGCTGTTTTTAAAACTCTAGTTACTGCTTGTTCTGCTTGAAGATCTGTAAGTTCTTCTCCTGCTTCTTTAGCACTTGATCTAAATACTTCTTTAGCTTCATCTATTGCTTCAGCAGCTGGCTTATATCTTACCCAAGGAAAAATACTTTGATTTTGAAATATATCATATGTAGACCCAATATAATTTTTAAATTTATTACCAAATAAAGTTTTAAATTCCTGTATTTCATTTTGTCCTAATGATCTTCCTAGTTTAGAAAATAACTCTGACCACCTTCCTCGTATCATTGACAAACTACCAAGCATATCAGTAATAACTTGATCATCAACATTCATGTCTTTTAATTTTTTTACTAATGCATCTTTTTTTGCATCATCTAATTTACCAAATGTTGCAACACCTTGATCGTCTAGCTCTGCTTTACCTGACAATAACAAATCATTAACTTGAGTTAACATTTGTTTTCTATTAGCAGCGTCTGCTTGATTCATTACAGTTCTAACTGGAGGAAATATTTTGTCTATTGCTTGGTCTAATTCTCTAGATATATTTCTAGCACCGGCTGCATCTGCAGCTCTTTCACCAACAGAAGTTCTTTCTATGTCAAAAAACTCTTGAGTTTTGCCACTACGTGCCCTGAACCCTGATGCAATTTTATCTATAAATGCATCTAATTTAGAATTAGCTACATCAAGTTGTTTGTTTCTATCAGTAAGTCTTTTAATTACTTTACCTGTACCACCAATTAAACCTGTAAACAAAGCACCTTCTGTACCAAACTTAACTCTATTTAATAATTCTCTACCTGGATCGTCGTCTGTTGATCTATCTATTTTAGTTGGTCCACCAACAAGATCTCCAAACGTACCTAGTTGTTCTACATCTCCAACAAATACAGCTTCAGCAACACCACCACCAAAAGCTCCTGCAATAAATTTATTTGTTTTACCTCTTGCATTTAATTTTGCTGCTTCATCAATACCATTTTTTAATCCAGCACTTGTTGTACTAAAATATTTTCCATTTCTACTTGCACGCATTGCATCGTCTGCTAGCTGTGCACCAATTTTCATACCTCTAACCGCAGGTATACCTATATTAACTAATGCTTCTGTAATTCTACCAGCAGCTGTTGCTTCTGCTTTTTCATCTAAATCTGTTAAGTCATCAAAAAAAGCTTCTACGTTTGCAGCACTTCTTGTACCTAAACCTAAATCTACAAGTGTGGCTCCTAAAGAAAAAAATCCTTTTGGTATACCTATAAGTCCAGAACCAATACCAGATAGTACAGATTCTATTGTACCAACTTTATTGTTACCACTTTCATATGAATTTAAGTCTGAAGGAAGAGCCATTACTTACTCCTATATTACAAATTTTATACTACCGTCTGATCCTACTCTAAGTATACTTTCACCTACAATGTAATCACCAGGTGTTAAACCTTCACCTAATTTTTCTTGTAGTTTTAAATCTTCTTGTTTTAAAAAGTCTGCTGTGGTTTTTGTAGGGTTATCTTTTAAATAATTAGACACAGCTTTTTCTGGAAGAATTTGTTTTATATTATTTGCTTTACCTGTTTGAACAGCTAATTGAAATAAATCTCTGCCAGATGTAACCATACCCTTAGCTTTTCTATCATTTATTATTTGTGCCATAGTGCCACCAGCTAAATCTTGATTAACTTTATCAATCATTGTTCTTTTATATTCTGCATCTAATTGATCTTTTTGTTTATTAATATCTTTTGTAATCTCACCTTTAAGTATTGCAGCATCAATTTGACGTTTAAGATCAACACTCTTGTCAAGATTTTTAGATAAAGATTGTATAACATTACCTACAAGATTACCTGATTTAAGTTGATCTTTAATAGGTCCACCTTCTCTTATTGCTGTGCTTTGATCTATAAGCGTGTTGTAAACAGCATCTTTGTTCATTTTATCAATACCCATAAGTTTATAATATCTCTCTCTATTAGCTTCTATTTCTGCATCTCTGTTCATAGTTTGATTACCTTCATCAGCACCTTTATTTGCATTGTTAATTTCAGTGCTTATTTCACTTTCAGATGCTCCTGTTTCTTTTTTAAGTTCTTCTATAGTTTTTTGAGTTCCATCTGGTTTAAGCATACTGTATCCAATACCGCCAATAGTAAGAACTCCTGTGTATGGTTTAGCAGCAGATAATACTTTACCACCACCTGTTGTTAAAGGTACTAATAATCTTTGCCCTGCTGCATATATGTTAGGGTTAGTTGGTCCACCTGGTCCAAAAGGAGTAAGTGATGTTGTAACATTAGATGGTCCCGATTTAACTGAGGTAACTGCAGGCTGTGCTGCTGTTCTCATTGAATAAGGTCCAGAAAATTTTGTGCTTGCAGGTACAGCTGGTGAAGTGTATGTGCCTGGTCCTGTAGTAGTTTTTGTTCCAGTAAATAATTCTTTTATTTTTTTAAATCCTGCACCAACTACGCTAGGTTTTTTAGTTGCCTGTGAAGCAGCTACTGTTCCTGTAGGAGCAGCTTTTTGAAATAAACCTTTAAAAAAACCACCACCTAATTTAAAGCCTGGTCTATCTTGCATACCAGACATAATCCCTTCTTTAATAGGGCCACCGTTTTTAAACATGGGTCTATTTAATGGTTTCATTATTTTTTCCTTAGTGCTTTGCCAAAACCTTTTTTTGCTATACCACAACCTACACGTCCACCTTTTTTAAAAGGAAGTAATCCAGAAAAAGGTGTTAATGAGTTTATTGCAGAATCTAAACCTAGATAAAAAGGAATGCTTTTTATTCTCATTGGATTAACTAAATCCATTTTATTAAAACTTTTACTTTTAGTTTTTTTAGCCATTACGATTTGTTTCCGTATAGTTTACCAAAGATACCAGCAAGTCCAACAGCGTTACTTATACCAGATGTAAGTGGGTCAGCACCTGCTCCACCTAATTGTGCTGGTTGTGATCCAAATCCTGCAAGTCTACCAAGACCAGCACCGTATTGATCTAATCTTTGTAAAGGTTCATAAGCACCTGTTCTTGCAGCATTAGCATCTGCAGTTAATTGTGATTGTGTCAGACCTTGTCTGAATGCACCAAGATTACCTAATGCAGAAATGTCTTGACCCATAGATCCTCTTAAGAAATTAGATAGACCCATTTGTTGTGATGCTAAATTACCTTGGTTTTGAAAATTCTGTTGTGCTAAAGTATTAGCTTGTGTAAATCCTTGTTGTTGTAATTGTGCAAGTAATGATGCTCTGTTTCTATCTGAGCCTGCACCATATTCTGCCATTTGTACACCTTCTCTACCACCACCAAAAGCTCCTGAAACTGCTGCCTGGTCCCTGATCCCTTGTCTACCCATAGCTGCTTGTCTATCAAAGTCAGACATTGTTGTATCAATAACCTGTTGTTGATACGGAGACATAAATTGTTGAAATGCTTGTGGACCAGCTGACGCTGTTTGTTGTCCTATTGCACCTTGTGCTGCTGTTAAGAATGGTTGATATGAACCAATACCAGATGTAGCTAAGTTAACAGCTTGTGTCTGCATTGGATCTTCACCAGCAACAAATTGTCTGCCGGTAAAGGTACTTGTATTAATAGGTACTGATGTTGCTGCCGTTAACTGTTTAGCAAAATCTTTGGATGTGTCTTGTAAATAATCTGGTAATGCCATTATGCTATTCTATTCTCCAACATTTGTGATTGATCAAACATCTCTTGTGCAGGATTCATACCCTGAGACTCTTCGGATATCATACCACCTGCTTCTAAATTGTCCATCATGTTCTGCATAACTTCAGCGCCTTTATCTATATCGCCTCCGCCTGCAGCTCTTACAGCATCTGCTGTAAATACAAATTCGTTTTTAGATAGTCTTGCAGGTACATCATCTGCTCTCTCTTCTTCTCCTAGTGGTACAAAACCACCTTCTCTATAATCTTTTTCTAGACCTCCTAGGTCCATGATTCCTCCGTCCTGCATAGGAACTCTACCGCCATCAGCAGCGTAAAAATTATCTACAAATTTTGGTTTAGGTAAAAATCTTAAACTTGGATCTTGGTTTCTAGCCATGTTAACTATACTTGCAATACTGTCCGGTGTTTGCGTAAATGGAATTTCTTCTTCTACCTCTTCATCACTACCCATTAAGAATGGTGCAGCTAAAGCCGTAGCACCTAAACCTGAAAGTGCAGCTCTACCTAAACTAAAATTACCGTCTTTATCTCTAACTAATCCTGACAATAAATTACCTTTATCAAACAAACCTTTAACACCACCACCAAAATTTCTAAAATTTGCTAAGCCACCAGTGATTCCACCTCCACCAGGCATAAATCCACCAGCTAAATAAGCTCCTCCACCTAGTAAAGCCATTTTACCTATTGGTGATTTAACTACTTTTTTAATAGCACGTTTAGCTTTCTTTACAATCTTACCTAGAAAATAACCTTGTCTAGGTTCTTCTAGTGTCATAATTCCACCACCGGCTCGTAATTGTCTTTCCATTAATGATCTAGATATTGTCATAATTTAGCCTAAATTCTCTTTGTATAATGTTTTGTTATTATAATCAATCATATATATCGACTAGGTTTGCTAGTCCTCCCATCATGTAAGGTACTCTACCACCATAAGCAAATGAACCCATAGAATCAGATCCACCTTTATCTGCTGCTCCCATTCCTGTACCAGCTCCTGCAGGTCCATCCATAAAACCACTATCCTGAGCAAAATCCGATTGATAACCACCTCTACCTGCAGCTTTGTTTTCTGCTGCTCTTGCAGCTGTAGCAGCTTCTCTTGCTTTTTCCATAGCTGCTTCTTTTTGTTTATTTCTTTGATAATTTAAACTAAACATTGCGGTTATAGGATTCATAAATCCAAACATAGTACCGGCAACTGTACCTAACATACCTTTTGTAGTAGCAGGGTTATTGTAAGCATCAATAGCTTCTTTTTCTTCCTCGGTCATATTCATTGAAGGATCATTGCCTTCTAAACCAAAACCAAAATCATCTGCAGTTGTACTTTGATCGTCTGTATCAGTATCAAATCCTCCACCTGGACCATCTCCGCCACCACCACCGCCTTGATTTATTGGTAATATAAAAGGTGCTGCAGCAGCAGTGTTTGTTATACCAGAACCAAATCCAATATTAGTGTTAGGATTAAAAGCACCTCTAAATCTTTCTTGAGGTATAAAACTATAACCTTGATTATAGATACCTTGATCTACTGTATTATAAAAATTAGGTGCTACCATTATTCGTCCTTATCAGATGCTGCACCAAGTGACGGCATCTTTGCTACTTTAATTTTTACAGATCTAGTTACGTCTTCTCTTTTTGTAGCAGTGTTGACATCATTAATATCATCTTCTGCTTCTTGATCTGAATTATATTCTGTGTTGGTTACAGTATTTCTTAATACTATCTCAGCTTCACATTTAACAACTGGTACTTTTTTACCATCTACCGTTATATATTCTATTGATCCTTCTTCTTTAAATGCCATAATTAATCTCTATTCATTTGTAACATAGATAGAATAACATGCAATCTATCTGCTGTGGTTGCTTGTACTTTTATTTGCTCGTTCTCTGTTAATATTAACGGATTTGTAAGTAAGTCAACACTAGAATTAGCGTTAATTGCTTGACTTTTAAACAGGTTAAATGTTGCATCAGACGTGCTTACTATCTGTATTTCAATAGAATCATTAGAGGAAGAATCATTTGATACAATAAAAGATTTAACAATAGCAGTTGTAGCTGCTGGTACCGTAAAGATACTAGTATTGTTATTAGTTGTTAGATCTGTTTTTATGTTTGTATATATATTAGCCACTTATAAACCAAGAAAATCTTTCTTGCTCCTGTTTTACTTCATTTAAGTATGTAGAGTTTAATTGTTCTATCACACCTGCTAAAGATCTGTTAATTTGTTTTTGTGTTGAAACATCGTACTCTTCTTTTGGTTCAGGTATTCTTACTACTATCTTAGTCATTATCTTCTACCGTCCGGTTGTAGATCTAGTTTTAATGTGCCAAATCTCCATGACTCACTAGCTGCATCGTTTTCTATTTTTACATTTAAAAATCTACCTCTAGCTCTTGTATCTTTTTTAAGAGTTGAAGCTGTAATTGTAAAAGGACTTAACGCAGTTGTTGTTTGACTATCTTGTGGGTATCTTTTTACACCTAAGCTAACCTTACAATTACCTGCTAATGTTTTAAAGTCTGGTACAAATCTTCGTAAAGCTAAAAAGAACTCACCTGCTACGGCACCACCAGCAGACACCCCCATTTGTGTTCTTCTCATCCTTGATTCCATATCTATGTCGTATGATTGAATAAAAGATGTAACAGTTGTAGTTGTACCATTTGGATTAACTTGATCAGTTCCTATCTCATGTTCAAATAAAGTTGTTTGTCCTAAACCACTTTGGCCTACAACAACAGGAAAAGTACCGGAAGCAGTAGAGTTATATTTAGTTGCAAAAGGTTTTGGGTAGATAGTTGCATCAACCCATGATGTTCTAGATTCAGTTCCAGTATACCAAACACCACCCGGAACTTTTGTTAGTGATGACTCACCATAATTATATACAACATACTTATCATTGTATTCAGATGTTGCTCCCGGATAGTACCAAGTAACTTCTGTAAATAAATTATTTAATCCTGCTGTTACTTGTTGACCTTTTGTAGTATCAATATTTTCAAACACATGATCTTCAACAGTACAAGGTAAAGATCTAACTGTACCATCAAATGCAAAGAATCCTTTAGGTGACATCCAAAATGCAATACCATCTATTTCAACAGCTGCATTCTTACCTATCAATCCACAGTTAGTACCAACTTGTTCAAATCCAAATGTAAATGGAGAACCAATAAATTTCATTGTATATAATGCATTGTCTGTCCAAATAAGAATTGTTTCTTTGGCCTTTAATGCACCAACAATTTTAGTACCATCTTGTAGTCTTTGTGTACCTGCAGTGTTAATTGCACTTGGTGCGTAAGTGTTGATTGCTTCTTGATCAGAGAATCTTATAAACATATCATCTTGTGATGTTGTAGTTCCAATAGTTGTTTCTGTTGCAAGATGTATTAAGTGTCTTGTTGTTGGTGACACAAGTGTAATTCTACTTGCTGTTGGGTTGTTTGTAGTTTGAAAATTTGTTGTAGTTGTAGATGCTCTATTGTTAAGTGGACTTGCTGCTCCACCATTCCATGTAAAAGTTTTTCCGTTTGCAACTGTTGCAATTAATACTTCACCAAAATTATCTAAAGACCATAAACCTGGTTCAAGAGATACATCAGATGCTGCCGCTGCTTCTCCCCAGTTACCACTACCCCAACTAGCAACACCCCAACCATAACCATATGTTTGTGCTCTTGGTCCAACTGGTTCAAAAGGTTTTATACTTAAACTACCACCAGTTGACACAGTTCCTGTTGCATTACTAGATTGTGTAATTGTAAATGTGCCTGTTGTTGGAACAGTTATTACTTGAAAATTTTTATCTTCGAAATCAGAATTTTGATAACCTGTAGCACCTGGTAATGTAACACTATCTAATTGTACAATGTCACCAACAGATAAACCATGTGCAGCTTTTGTAATTGTACAAGTAGGTGAACCATTTGTTGTTGCAATCGTTGCAGATGTTAAAGTAGTTTTAAGTGGTGTAATGTCGTAAAGTTGTCCTTCAAAATATATAAGTAAAAATTTATCAGTTCCTATTGCAACATATCTATTACCAGACAAATCAGTAAATGCGTGCATAGCTCTTGCTACACCTACCATTGTATCTGTAATTAAAGAGGACCAGCCACCAACTTTTTCTGGTTGACCATATCTAAATCTTACGTTGTCAGAATCTATCCATCTGTTTTCTGCACCTGAATCTGACGATTGTTTATCTATTCCGGGAAGAAATCTATACTCTACTAGAGCCATCTATACGCCCCTATATTTTATCTTTGTAAGCCCAGCCTCTTGCTGCATTTACATAAACTAATGTAAAGGCTGCACCATTTACGTTGACTGTTAGATTAGAAGCTGACCCTAAGATGTTTGAACCATTTCTTGAAATTGTAAGATTGTTTGATGCAAGAAAGTTTCCGCTATCAATAAAATGTACTTCGTTTCCAATAGCCGGTGATGCTGGTAGTGTTATAGTAACTGAACTATTAATACCGCCAGAAGATGTGTTAACTAATAATTGATCACCATCAACAGCTGTATAAGCTCCAGGTACTGTGTAGTATCCTTTGTTTATTAAACCTTTGTTAACGTTTGTACCATCAGAGTATAATAAAGATTTTGAACCGACCGGTATAGTTATCCCGTTCCCTGATGCCGTTTTAAATGTCAATGTACGATTATTAGATCCTCTAGTAGTTGCATCTTCTATAATTACAACTCTTTCTGTGGAGTCTGGTAATGTTACAGTTCTGTTAGCTGCTAGTGTACCTGTAAGTTTGTAGTATAAATTTTTACCATTTGATATAGCACCATTACTAATAGCTAATGCTACATCACTTGCTGCAACATCTACAGATATATATCCTGATGCTGCTTGTTCTAATTGTTGTAAATTAGTGTTGGTTATTGTACCCCAGGTTCCGGACTTTTCTCCGGTTGTTATTAATTCTAGTTTTAAATTCGTCGAATAACTTGATGCCATATTTCTCCTA
>Ga0181407_1000705_pt1 | contig 11181 bp, 2 predicted proteins | sample 30SPOviralmetaG_FD_130136 | JGI IMG/M metagenome (GOLD analysis project Ga0181407, IMG submission 130136) | Marine viral communities from the oligotrophic San Pedro Time Series (SPOT) site, San Pedro Channel, CA, USA - 30 SPOT_SRF_2012-01-26 | ecosystem: Environmental > Aquatic > Marine > Strait...
AATGCTGCGACTGCAACTAAATTAGCAACAGCGAGAAACATCGGTGGTGTTTCGTTTGATGGTTCGGCGAGTATAAATTTACCCGGAGTAAACCAAGCGGGTAACCAAAATACATCTGGTAATGCTGCGACTGCAACTAAATTAGCAACAGCGAGAAACATCGGTGGTGTTTCGTTTGATGGTTCGGCGAGTATAAATTTACCCGGAGTAAACCAAGCGGGTAGTCAAGATACAACTGGTAAAGCAGGTTCAATATCAAACGCATCAGATACATCATCATCTTCAGAACTAAGTGTTGCTTTTCTAAATGGTAATCAAGTTAAAACAAATACAAACTTAACGTTTAAACCAAATTCTAATGAACTTAAACTTACTAATCTTAAAATAACTGGTTCATTAACAGCTGGCAATAGTACAGGTTCCATTGGACAAGTTCTTAAAAGTACTGGGACGGGTGTCGAGTGGGGAACGGATGCTACGGGTGGTTCGGGTGGTACTACAGTTTGGACAAAAGATACTTCAACGAACGAAATATATTATAATACCGCATTCGTTGGTATTAACAAAACAAACCCCGGGTATAGATTAGATGTAGGTGGTGATATTAACTTAACAGGTGGATTATATGTAAGTGGTTCATCGGGTGCCAGTGGACAAGTTCTTAAAAGTACTGGATCGGGTCTCACTTGGGGAACGGATAATACGGGTGGTTCGGGAACAGGTGGTAGTTCAGTTTGGTTACAGAGTGGTAGTACCCCAAATTTTATTATAAATACACCCACACCTCAAAGTAACGTTGGTATATCAAATACTTACGAGGTTAAGCATACACTTCATATAGGTTCAAATGTTATAGTAAGTGATACGGGAGGTCACGACGTTCTTAGAGTAAACGGTAACGTTTTCTGTACGAATTACCTTTTCGGTGATGGGAGTAAAATACGAAACCTTAATACAATCAGAACCGAAACTGGTGCAAACAAGATATCCGTTGGATCGGACGATGGAGGTCCGGTTTTGTCATGGCGTGAAAGACAGATAAGATACCAACAGGGATCTGGTAGACCTGACCCACCAAATTATGGTTTCTAGTTAAATCGTTGAAAAATTAATATACATTTAAAATAAGATGCCGGAAGTTGACCAATTTCCCATTACTTTTGCTACGGGTAGCAATGGAACAGATTTTGGTATATCAACTGCAGCAAATAATACAGGCGACTTTTCATATATAGGTGCACCCAGTTGGTCACAAAATGGAGCAAATGGTAAAGTTCATATTTATTATTCAAATTCAAATGCAATGGCGGAGTTAACGACTATTTCGGGACCAGGTGGTAATAGTGGTTTCGGTGCGTGTGTAGATACAGATTTATCCGGTGATATTCTTGTTGTTTCTTCACACTCGAACGTATACGCATGGCCTTCACGTGGTACTACGAGTAGTATTTATATATACAAAAGAACGGCACTCGATTGGTCTTCGAAAACGTCTAATGTTATAGTTGGTTCTCCAAGTGGTTCATCTATAAAAGGGTTCGGTCTTTCTATATCGATAGCATCTGAAAATCCAGGTCTTCTATGTGTCGGTTCACCGTACGAAAATAAGGTTTATGTTTACGATATTACTGCATCACCGGTACTTTTATATACGGATCAACCTGGAACTGAAACAAATGGTAATAGTAGTGTATATCAAAATTGGGCTAACGTTGTATCACAAAACGCGAGTACCATTTCACCCGTTAGATTAAACCCAACTTACGATCAGTATGGGTTTTCCGTTTCCATGACCCCAGATGGGTGGGCTTTTGCAGCGGGTGCACCCGGTACCCAATCGGGTACATACGTTGGAAAGGGTCTAGGTTATAGCGTTAATTCAGGTATAACCGATGATATTAAAGACTCTGAAGGAAATTGGAATTATCAATCGGGGTATGTAAAAGTTGTATATGCACCCGCCGATTGGAATACGGTGTCGGATGCGTACTCTGTACCATACGCATTAGGCGACCAAGATCTTTTAAACGGTGATATAAATCGATACGAACTTAGTAAATTTTCCGCGTTTGGATATTCGATTGCCATATCCGGTTTCTTAACATCTGAACCATTTTTAGATTCTAGTGGAAATGAAGCTGATATTACAATGCCAACCATTAGACTAGCCGTAGGTGTACCCGGTGAATCCGGGGTTAGGGCGTTTAGGTATAGTTATATACATAATAGATTTGTTCCAATTGGTGATTTAATTTTAGGTGATCCCGGTTCGGGGACAAAGATTTCAATGACGTATAACGGGAACCGTATAGCTTCCGGGTCGGATTATAATTTTACAAAGGAAGAAACAGGACCGCATCAAACGTCGAAAGTATACCAAATTTATGATTTTAATGGTTCGTTTTGGAGTCATTACGATCCATACGATAGTATATCTAGTAATATTGGGTTTACAACGTCCATGTCATACGACGGGCTTTTTATAATAAACTCGGGACGAACGAATGATAAAGGTCATGTACATGGGGGAAAAGACCAATTTGGTTATGAGGCAGTGGAATTCTTAAAACTTGGTCGAACCATTAAAGTTGTAGGTAATACGACAATAGGTGGTGATATTTCAGCTAGAGATTTTGTTGTTGGTGGTGGTAAATATACAACTTACCCAAATTATTCGGGACAGGTTATATTTTCAGATACACCAGGTGCCGATACGGGGTCTAACGCACTTATACGAAACTGGAACTATAAAAATGATAACGTGACGTCTTCGACGTTTAATAACCAAAATAATTACACATCGAGTGAATTACTTATACACAAAGGTGGTGAATACCCAGATAAACTAAAAGCGTGGGGGAGAGAACCCGATAGAATACGAGTACAAGGTAGGTCTATAGTTTTAGATACGACGTATAGCGATGATGTAAATCCGTCTAATACACACCCAAAATTCGTTCTCGATACGTTTGGAAAAATCGGTGTAAATTTACCTGAATTACAACCAGAATCATTAACATTGAGAGGTGGGTTTGGTCCGTATAAGGAAAATATAAAAGCGCGTCTCGATGTTAATGGTAGAACAGCTATTAGAAATAAACTTGATATTGATTACGGTAACAAATCAAACGTTACAATTGGTAAACAAACACTAGTACATTACGATACACGCGATATAAATTGTTTAAAGGGTATTTATTTACAGGATTCGGGTCCAAGAGAAGTTTACCGTTCAAATTTAACGAGTGTATCGTGTAATTATAAAAGTTCAGAAAGGGGAATATATATAAACGAGAGTGGTAATATAAAAGGTGTTATAAACACTGATATAGGCAACAATACAGCCGTTTCGTTTTGGTTTATGATGGAAAATGAACACAGTACGTATAATAATAAAACACTTTTTTATATAGGTAATACAAACACAAATGTACAGGAACAAATTATAGCATGTGAAATTTATTATACGAGTTCAACAGACCATGGTATACGATTACATTTCATAAATGAAAATAGTAGAAAACTTGAATTTAAATACACACTTGTTTCCAAAAAATGGCATCATATTTATTTTGAAAGAGAGGGTACTTTACAAATAAATAATTTATAATAATACATGAGTTTTATATTCCATCTTATAATATATAGACTATTATAAGATGGCTTCACAGGATAGTAAAATAAATTCTACCAATGTCGGTGTATATGACTATTTCGGTAGTTCAGTTGGTATATCAGGTATTAATAGTAATACGTATAAAGTTATAGTAGGTGCGTATAATAATCTTACACAAGGGAATGTGTATGTATTTTCCTCTACTAACTGGTCTGCAGGTACTTCTTTAATTTCATCAAGTATAGAAGTAGGTGATAATTTTGGGTATTCTGTAGATGTTTCTGAAAATGATAGTAGGTACATAGTAGGTGCACCTCGTAAAGATAATAATAAAGGTCGTGTTTATATATACGATACTTCATATTCACAAACGGAAATTTTTGCACCGGATAGTGGTAATTTTGGATTCTCAGTCGCTTTAAATGGAGACGGTACAAAAGCTATAGTAGGTGCACCATATAACGGTTCTGACATATCAGGAAATGTGTATACTTACTCATCATCTAATTGGTCTTCACCAACACATTTATATCCCTCTAGTCCTTCAGACTCCGCTTTTTTTGGGTACTCCGTGCATATATCAAGTAACGGATCAAAAACAATTGTAGGTGAACCTTATGAAAATGCGGAAAATCATGGTGCTGCCTATATATTCAATAGTTCGGCACAACAAGAAGCGAAACTATCTCCAAGTGATACGTATATAGATGGTAATTTTGGGTATTCAGTCAATATAGATTCAGATGGTAACACGGCTGTTATAGGTTCAATTGGTTCCAATAATAGAGGAGCAGCATACGTATTTACACATTCAGGAACAAGTTGGACACAAGAAGCTAAACTCGTTTCATCTGATATAGCCATAGGTGACAATTTTGGACACGATGTATCGATATCAAATGATGGTGACACTGTTATGGTTAGTACACCGCTTAAATCTTCGCGCGGGGCGGTGTATGTCTTTACACGTACAGGAACAAGTTGGACACAACGCGATAAAATACTTTCAAGTGATTTATCTATCGGAGATAAATTTGGAAATTCGATAGCTATATCCCCAAATAGTCTTAAAGCTATAATCGGGGCAAGTGGGGAAACACCAAGTAATATTTTTAGTGGTGGTTCAGTATATTCTTATACTTTACCTATAAATTATAGTAGTAACCTAAATAGAATAACACACACAGAAGATCCGGACTTTGAAGATATAGGTACATTCGAAACGTTTAACCTATACATAAACGGGCAACCCGTTGAGAATAAACCAACAACATGGACACAAAGTTATGTCATGTCGACACCATCGTCAAGTAACATTTTCTTCGCGAACGTTCCATACAGTTCGAATTTATCCACGTTAGAACCAATATCGGATATAAAAATTGGAAACTTTACGTTTTTAGAAAGAAATGTATATGATACGTGGGATAACACAGCTTTAGATTTTTATGGTGAGGGACCCCCGAACCAAATGTTAAGTGTTGGTGGTGAAGCGATCGTCGAACAAAAATTGGGTATAGGGGTACAAATTCCAGTTAAACCACTCCACGTTTTAGGTGATATGCGATTAACAGACCAAAACCCCACAAACACATCCGTTGATATTAGCTCTAAATCAAGTATATTCAGACAAACATTTGAATTAGTACCAGTAAGTCAGAAAACATATGAAGTTAATGGAACTTTTCTTACATTATCTCCCGATGGTACTACAGCTGCTGTAGCTTCATATACAAGCCCACCAGGTAATGATACGTTTTGGTACGTGTACATATATAATTGGAATGGGAGTTTATGGGAACAAAATGCGATTTTACAACCAAATGTTATAGTAAGTAACGATCATTTCGGAAGTTCAATTGCATTTTCATCGGATGGTAATACTGTTGTTATAGGAGCATACGGTGACGAATCGGTATACGTATTTTCAAGGAGTGGGTTCAATTCAATTTCATGGTCCCAGGAGTTTAAAATAAAAGAGAGTGTTTCAACTTTAGGTAACCAGTTTGGGTATTCTGTAGACATAAACGGTGAAGGTTCCACTATAGTTGTAGGTTCACCTAAATCGGATAACAATAAAGGTTCCATATACGCATATACACGCTCGGTGAATTCGTCTTGGAGTGAGTACCAGTTGACTCATCCTCACGTTGATACGGATCACAGATTAGGTTCGGCTGTATCTATAACACCCGATGGTAATACTGTTCTCGGAACAGCCGAACGAGGGACTGCGTATTTCGCAGGTACCTCCGGGGTACCTCCGGGGGGTGGAATTGAGGGAAACGCTGGAGCAGCGTATATATGGAAAAAATCGGGGTCTACGTGGTCTCAATTAACTTGGTACCCAAGTCCAAATTATAATGAATACCCGGTGGCTAATGGATTGAGCGTCTCTAATGCCTACGCGACTTCAAATATATTTTCATACGGACATAGTACCACCGATGGCGCAAATCCGCAACCTTTTGGTTCCGCAACAAATCAGTCTGCGACGCGATTAAATGATAGGTTTGGTGCATCTTGTGATATATCCGACGATGGTAATACTATCATTATAGGTGCACCGGGAAGAAGTCAGCCGTATAATCTCGCAAATACTACCGTTTATGATATGGGAAGTGTATATATATTTAAATATAAATATACAGGCGCTCCCGGAAATGGGTATTCCTGGGTCGAAAATGCACATATACAGGCATCAGATTACGATGTTGTCACAAAACATCGGTGGGATTACTTCGGGACATCCGTAGCTTTATCATCCGATGGTAACACCGCTATTATAGGTTCACCAAGACATGATTCTTCAAATGTAAAAGATAGTGGTGCTGTATACATATTTACATATTCCGGAATATCATGGTCTCAACAATATAAAGTAATACCACCAGTTCCCGTTATTAATGGTACGTTTGGTCAATGTGTATGTTTATCACGTGATGGTCTTGTAACCATGTTATCGAATAACGCAACGAATGTATTAAAACCTGTACTCGTAATTGGTTTGATAAGCTCTAATGGATCTGAAAGCTCCTTATCAGAAAAATATTTTTCAACAAATTTTTATGGAGAATTCGAGTATCAGATATGCAATAATAGTGACGGCGTGGCCAATGCATCACATAATGATTTAAAATATAACCCATACACAAAAACGTGGGTAGCCGTACCTGATCCATCATCCTCAACCCCGAATTTTGCGTGGAGAATTACAAATTCTACCGTTTACGTAAATAATTTGCAATTAGAAAATCCAGAATACGTTTATATATGGGACGACCCACCGGGTGCTTCGTATTTATATAGGTTTGAAAACCCTTATTTTAATAATGGATATTATAATAGTAATGTATACACATACAGTTTACCAGAAGATTATTCAAAACAGTACATAAACACTCTAAAAGTAACGAGTAATTTACATGTAAATGAAAACATAACTACACCAAATAGGATAGGTATAAACATAACTACACCGGAAAAAGATTTACACGTCAAAGGTGATTTTAGAATAACAGATGAATCTGAAAATGTCGATTTCAGTGTAATTAAGAAAAATATATACGAAGAAAGTTTTTTAACTTTACCATTAACGGGTGAAGATATGCTTGTTTCCGGTGATCACTACGGAAAACGTGTATGTATATCTGGAGATGGATCTACAATCGCTATAGCATCTCATCATTCAGATGGAACATTAAGTTCACAGTCCGATCCAGGTAAAGTACATATATACACGCGAACTGGAAATAAATGGTCTCAACAAGTTATATTACAACCATATGACGTCACGGCAAGTGGTCATTTTGGCGAAGGATTGTCATTTTCACACGATGGTACTACACTCGCTATAGGTGCATATAATACTACTGTAACTGCGTATAGTAATACATATACTAACGCGGGTGCCGTGTATGTATATTCTCGTTCAGGGCGCTTTATCTATTATGGGGAGACGGAGGCGATTAAAGGTACATGGACTCTCGAAAACAAATTAATACCTCCTCTTTCTGCATCCCTACCTGAATCAAATTCTTTTTTTGGATATAACGTTAGTATGAACGATAAAGGTACTATAGTATTGATTACCGCTAAGAACGAAGAAAGTAACAAAGGTGCTTTTTATACATACGCTATTACAGAAGCTGGTAATATTCTACGAAAATGGGAATGTATGGATAGAACACCAGGGTCTAGTTCTGGTGATTTGGTATATAGTGTAAAAATTTCCGGAAATGGTCAACATTGTGTTGTCGGTGAAATCGGAGTAAGTTCAGGTGCGGGAAGAGTTCGATTTTATACACAATATATAACGGATGATTCAGCTGCGCCAGGTGATATTTCTGGGACGTTAGCAATACAGTGGAATCTAGTACAAACTATAATTCCACCAACAGGAGCACACCCGTACGGTATGTATATTGCTATAGACGAAATAGGGAGTACAATGGCTTTAAGTGCACCAGACGAAGATAATAATAAAGGTGCTGTTTATGTGTATACTAGAAGTAGTGGATCAGTATGGACTCAAGAAACTAAGTTAACGTCTCTGGATTCCGGAGGTTCATTTGGACATGATATACAGTTATCTTCGGATGGTACTAAACTTGCTATAGGACAACCCACTTCAAGTGATTCAGTATACCTATATGAAAAGATAGATTCTGAATGGATTATAAAATCAAAGTTAACACCAAGTAGTACTGGAATTATTCCAACGGCGGTTGCAAACATAGGGTCACCAGAAACATATTACGGGTATAGTGTTTCAATGACATCAGATGGTGATAGAATTATAGTAGGAGACTATAAAAAAACGATAAACAATCAGTTATCAGCTGGTGCATCTTATATCTATAATATACCTACAACTACTAATACAAGTTTAAAATTGTCAGCTTCAGTTAAAACTGATAATGACATTCTAGTACGTAGAAGTATAGGTTTAGGTACAGAATCGCCAGAAAAAAAGCTACACGTTTTGGGTGATATTAGAATAACAAATGTGGATGATGTTGATATTTCAGTATTATCAAGTGTGAATACAATAGAAAAAACGATATTTGGACTAAACAAGATTGAAGGAAATTATGTTTTGGGGAAGGGTATGGATATGACACGCGACGGTAATATAATTGCATTCACTGATGGAACTTATGGGGCCGCAACTAATCGTCTTTATTTATTTAAAAGGTCGGGATCAATATGGTATAAACACAGTGAATATGATATCTCACCCTCCACTGACCTCTCTTTATCTTTATCCGGTGATGGTAAAAGAGTTGCCTTTCGGTCAGACAAAAGCACAACTATAATAAATACAGTAAACCCCCACTATAGAGACCAGGTTGTACTACAGGATTCAGATTCAGGTATATACCCCTGGTCGTGGGCTGCCGCTGCGTATAACAAGGTAAAGATTTCCGAAGATGGTAATACACTTTTAGTATCTTATCCCGAATACGAATTAACACCTTTATATGACAGCTATTCTTCAAACGTAGTAGCAGCAGGTGTAGTTGATGTATACGTATATTCGGGTACAGATAACTCGTGGTCGAGACAGGCTAGACTTTATTCCAATAACCCTGTTGCGAATGATAATTTTGGGGGAGGAATATCAAGTGGTGGAGGACTGGATTTAACTAGTGATGGAAATAGAGTGTTTGTTGGGTTTGGTGGCTCAACGAGCGGTGATAGTATTGAAATATTCGAACGTTCAGGTACTGGTGGGGCATACGGAGGAGGTTGGAGTCATAAACAAACAATAACCGATCCTCAATCGGCGTATACATCGGGATACGGGTTCGGGTGGAGAATATCTACGGCCAGCGATGGTCATAATATAGCTATCTCATCACCATGGTGGTACTCGTCACAGTCGAACGTACCGACGGAAAGACAAGGTGCAACATACATATATTATTATAATGGAAGTACCTATAACACGAGCACCAACGCGGATGGCACGAACACTTGGGAATTTACTAATGGAGGACTTAATGAACATTTGGGATACGAGTTGGCTTTATCGGGTGATGGAAAAACTTTATTAGTAGGTAGTCGTACAAAAAACAACTCCCTATGGACTGGAAATACGTATATTTTTCATGAAATAACCGCGTCCGGAACGGGTCATAACGCCTCAAACAACCCTTATTGGACCAATCGTTGGTCGGGGTCGACATTGGTCCCGGAAGCTGAGACCATCCCAGAAAACTATCCAATATATGGAAGAAAGCTATCTATAAACTATAAAGGTGATAGATGTGTCATAGCCATGGGTAATGGTGGAAGCGCAAACGATCGCGCCATTAATTTTATAGATATACACAACCTATCCATTTCAAACGAACCAACCTTAAATATATCTAAAAATCTCAATGTAGAAGACTCAATTTCGGTTGGGGGGAATGCGCTGACTGTTCCGAGTGGTTATGTTGGTATAGGAACAACATCACCAAGTTCACCACTCCATATTTACGAAGAAACGGGAACACATCATGGGGTAAATACCGGTACGATCGTATTACACCATAATGATTCAGGTGGTTCGTCGTGTATTGTTTTCGCAAGTAAAGTAAATTATACTTCGGATTATGGGTACATACAATATGAAGATTCGACGAGTTCCGGGGACGAAAAAAGTCGATTAATAATCGGAACCGAAAATGATGGATCCGGTATTCACGAAGATAATGTTATATTAAATCCAGCAGGTAAAGTTGGTATAGGGACGATGAGTCCGGGTGCTAAATTGGATATAAAGGCCGGTGGCCAACTATCTGATAGTATCAAGTTATCGGGATCTTCATCGGGGGGATACTATATAGGCACCAACTCCACTGGTAGCCAGATGATGTTTAGTGGCGGTGGGTATTCATGGGGTATTTGGAACAGTGCTCATCATTACGATGTATACTCGGGGATTTCAGGTACTAGTCCATCAGGGTCTAGAGATTTTTACCTGAATTATTATTCTGGGGGATCTGTTAGATTAGTTAACGGTACATACGTATCTAGTGATGATAGAATCAAAACAAACGAGCGGTATATAACGAATGCAACTGAAACACTTCTTAAACTTAAACCCCAAATATACGATAAAGGTCCAAGTCTTGGTGGTGGGACGGGTGAAACGCGGGTCGAATCAGGACTCATCGTACAGGATATTTATTATGACGCACCAGAACTTAGACATCTTGTACAGTATGACGACGACGCTGAAATACCGGGTGAAAAACCATACGTTGACGATGATCCCCAAAAAGATCCAGATTATTCCATGTGGGGTACTAAATCAGCTGGTCTTAATTATGAAGGATTTATAGCCTATCTCATCAAGTCAAACCAGGAGATATACACGGAACTCCAAGCCGAAAAGGCACGAAACGACAGTCTCGAAGCGCGTGTTACCGCACTTGAAAATAACTAATTAATTTACCATTCTGGAAAATGTCAGAATGGTAGAAAGTTTTGTTTACTTACTTTCGTGATGGGAGCGTGTCCATGATTGCTAAGGCGATAACACCCGCAATAAAGAACAAAACAACATAATTACA
>Ga0181407_1000707_pt1 | contig 11167 bp, 20 predicted proteins | sample 30SPOviralmetaG_FD_130136 | JGI IMG/M metagenome (GOLD analysis project Ga0181407, IMG submission 130136) | Marine viral communities from the oligotrophic San Pedro Time Series (SPOT) site, San Pedro Channel, CA, USA - 30 SPOT_SRF_2012-01-26 | ecosystem: Environmental > Aquatic > Marine > Strait...
ACCTGAGTGACGTTGCCAACGCGTTGGCGACCACCAGAAAAGCCTGAATACACAGTTAAATCCCGCCCGATACCACAGTTTAGTAGAGCCTAATGCCAGTGCCCCGTCCAGCACGCGCATGAATCATGCTGAAGTCTCTGTAGATCAAGTAGCCCAAAGCATCATTCATATGGTCATAACCCGCATCTTTATCGGGGTCGCCTGCCTCTGTATATGACTGCAGCTCTAAACATTCGATTGTCCGTTTACAATTTGCAGTGACCTGCAACCTGACTTCGCCTTTTCCGTTTTCCAACAAAGCTTGAACAGAAGCCACCCGATCACGTACGGGAGGATTGGCCTTTGGTGATTGATTGCTAAACCCGTAGGATTCCAAGATCTGAATGTCTGTACGTGAGGCATTCGTGCTTCTGTTTCCGCCAGATGCGTCAGGGTAGACGTATACCTGACGTCCATCAGCACGGCGTTGTATTTCTTGTGCCATAGCGTCGGTGTCATGCGCACCGCTGATCTCGTCGATCAGGAGAAGGTTGTTCCCAAGACGCACACCGATGACTGCTGACATGTTCCCGATATTGAAGTCAACGCCGACGCGTAGAGGCTCGTTGCTGACATCAGGAATATCAGTAATTACATGCTTGGCGCGATCAAAACGGTCATAAACTTGACCTGTTGTCAGATTCGTAAACTCTCCAAGCAAATACGCCTTTAACAGGCTGGGATCGTAGTTTGCTTCGAGACGTTCGATGAAGTCTTTTGGAAGGTGGGGATTATCCACCGATCGCATTTTAATCAGTTTCCGATCAGGGCGCTGTTGTGCTTCCTCTGTGCCAAACGTGTTCCACATCCAGCGGAAACCTTCAGGAGTTGATGCAGCCGCGAACTGTCGCACGTTGCCAGCACGCAAGCGGCCAAGGATTTTTGGAAATGCTTTTTGTGCGATTGATGGCGTGACCGTATCGATTTCGTCGGCAAGCACCCAGGCAAGGTTCAAGCCAATGATGCGTGACCAGTTTTCAAAACTGCGGCACAAGATCTTTGTGTCACCGCCCGGTAAATGCAGAACGTATTCGGGCAACGGAGAAGCCCTGAACGTATAAGGGATTTCGTATGCCTCAAGGAACTGCTCAAAATCATTCATCCAAATGTCACGAATTAATGGACCTGTTGGCTCCATTACGCAACCCATAAAGCCTTGGTTCAACACCGCAAGGACGACAGCCTTTGCGGCTAACGACCTCGTCTTGCCTGCTCCATACCCTGCAGATAGGCCGATGATTTCTGTTGTTTGATCTTCTACAAAAGCAAGCTGCCCAGGGTGCAAGTCAGCTTTGATTTGATTGACAAGGGCTTGAACGTCAAATTCTGAATTGTGCTCACCAATTCGATTGAGAATCGATCCATTCTCAATGTGATTCAGAATCGTCACTGAAGGACTTGCGCAATTTGCGCCGCTGTCTTAATGCAGCCCAAAGCGGCGTTGAGATTGCTTTGCTTACGGGCTTCTTTTTGAAGCGTCGCAAGCTGGGAAAGAATCTCTGCAGTAAAAACGCGCCGATCTAGCTCCCAGTCTTCGCACAAAATCTCTCTTGCTCTGCGGATGTAATCGTCAGTAGTTCTGGTGCTGCATTCCCACTGAGTCGAGGCATATTGCAACACATCAGAGCGCGTGCCTCCGTTTGCCAGCAGACGAGCTATCCGATTTACGCGCAGCCCAAGCTCAGCATTTGATGACCGGCGCCTTGGGTTGTTGGGTTTTGGCATCAGTCAGCCTGTTGAATTTTGGGGCTGGCTTTGAATTGGTTGGAGCGCGTGGGTCGGTGATGCTCCGCCGCCTTATCGGTGGTCCCGACAGTGGCCTGCTTCACGCGCATACTTTGACCACGATACATAGTTGCGCCAATTTCCGCTATCCGTGAAAACGGAACAATGGGAACGGTAAGCCGTTCTTTGGCTGTCGGATGCAAAAAGTAAATATATCGAAGTTGAAAACCATCAAGAGGTTTAGCCCCGCGTTTTTTCCATTGCGACGCATTGCCGCCCATTTTTTGAGGGTTAATATTAAGAGTCAGGTCAGTGACAATTTTTCCGTTTGGCAATTTAAGGATAGTTTTGTTTTGACGAATGCCTGTAAGAGAAAAGCCACTGGCGCGATAAATCGTGCCGTCTCCACATTGCGACCCATCAGCAAAAGACAGTATCCATTGAACGTGCGGGTAATGTTTTTTTATTAAACGAAAAGCAATCGAAAGGGCGCGACTTTCGCTGTTCCGGGGAAGGTTTTCACTAAATGCCATCCGGTTTAATTCTAAAAACCCATTCCATGGCGTATTTTCGACTAAGGGCAGAACTTTCCGTTTATCAATTGGTGCACCAAATTGCATGGCACCTTCGAGACGATCATTCAGGAAAACACCCAAATGAAGGCTCGAAGTTGCTGCTGTGGAACCGGAATAATGGATTCGCTTAACGAGAGCCGCTGCATCTTTTGCAGAGATAGGAGCGACCTTGATGTTTTTAGCTGAGGCCATGATCACCCCCCCAACTTAGAAAAAGCTCTGCGATACGAGCAATTGCGTTTCCATTGCTGTTTTCATTGCCAGTATCAACAAAAGGACCCATGGCTTTGGCTTTTTCTATTGCTTCCTTGATGATCTCAGCTTGAAGGTCATGAACAATAAAAGTCATCTGCTGAATCGGCTCACGATCGTCAGAGTTAAGTTCTGGCATTTCGTCAAGAGGCTCAACCGCATCGCCTAAAAATGCTTCTAAATCCTCTTCAGTAAACCAACTAGAAATGTCATGTTCTTGGGAAAGAGTATGCAGCATTTCAACGTCCCACTCGCTGAGATCAGCAGTGCGGTTGTCGGCTAGAGCTAGGCCGACTTTTTGCTCTTCTGATAGGCCGGTGCGTTTTACGGCAATGATCTCGTCACCGTCGGTTTCGATAATGCGTACGTTTTTGATGCCTGCAGCCTTTGCGCCGTCAATGGTGCCGTTGCCTGCAAGCACTCGATTGTCTTCATCAATGACAATGCTCCGGGCAGCGCCATAACGCTGAAGCGACTCTTTAATTAACTCAGAAGAACGATCTGTTCTGCGTCGTGCATTTTTATGATCTGACTTTAAAGATGTTATTGATGCCAAGCTAAAAAAAACTGCTTGATGTAAAGCGTAGCTTAGAGATCTTGATTTTGACTGGCTTTTAGCCAGTAGCTCTGTAAACGAATAATTTTTTCTTCGACAAGGTGATGGCTACTCACGATTGACCTGAACTGAATCGGTTGCTCGCCAACTGTGATCATGATGCGTCCATCTGGCTCGAGCGTACGCAGTTTGGCGATAGGCAAGGCTGAGTCTGGCTTCATAACGAAGGAAAGCGCGGAGTTCATTCTGATGCTGCTGTGCTTTGAAGTGTTCGTCCATGTTTGATGTCGGGGTATTGATCGAGGCTCCAAACTCGCCCTGCTTTTCCCACGGGGGTGGGTGTTGTATAGCTTTCAGCCTGCTGTGTGAGACTAGGCATCAGGCGCCCCGACGGTGATCAGTCTTCGCTGTCCTCTAGGCGAACAGTGACGGTGTAACCGCTCTCGGTAGCGATTTGCTTGAGGGTGACAAGTTCGTCTTTGTCGTAAGCCCAGTCTTCCCAAATGTGCTCAGAACCTTTGTAAGCGTTAACGGTGTAACGGGGCTCAACAGGTGCGAGCTTGAGCAGATTGTTTGCGTCTAGCTGGTCTTGATAGCGTTCGAAAGCTTCGAACAAGTTGAGGCTCGTGTGGTGGTAACTAAGCATGGTGTGAAAGAGGAGAAAAGCAAAAGAGGCCCTGTCTCCAGGGCCGAAGTGATCAGTCCCAAGTGTTGTGGTACTGAGGGCGGCCATCCCAGATGCGGAAGTATTTGATGCTGTCAGAGATGCCTTCAACGCCGTCCCAGTGCTGAATGCGCTTGCGAAATACTTTGTCGTCTGGGGCTTGCCAAGATGCGTCAGGCATTGCTTTACCTTCGCCGCGTCCGTCATCGCCTGTAATCGTGCAATTAATAGGGCGAAGCCAAACGCTGGCCTTAGTCATGCGAGAAACGATGTAGTACTCAACGATCGTCATGTCGTAGCCAAAGCTAGAACAAATGATTTGATTGAGTTCAAGCTTGCTGGTTTGAAGAGCTGGCTGGGTTGTTGATGCTGTCACAAAAGGCTCCGAATGGGCGGGATCTCTCCCATGCACATAGTATGGCATACCCGAGAGAAAAAGGCAAGAGCCTTTAGCGAGCTGTCGAAATTTCAGCGTGAATAAGCTCCCCAACCTCAAGGTCGTCTAGATCTGGGTTCGCAAAAAGAATCCCTGAAATGATCGCTTGAAGCTGCAAGCGGCTTTGAGGCTCCGCTAAATCACAAGCGATAATTTCCTGGGCGAGGATTGAGGCTCGGGTCTGCTTAGCCATTAAGGGAATCAGGATTTAAAACCTCTGCCATGAGCTACTGGTCATGGCTGAGGAGGTAAGAACCAGGCACCTGCTCTTGTCTCAGGGCCGAGAATCCGGGCCATACATCCGGCTTGTGGCATACCAATCGTAGCATGAGGCATGCCCGGAATCATTGCTTTGCGTTAAGAGCGCAAATGACAGTACAAACGATTGCTTCGAGATCTCGGCTGTTGACGTTGTATCGACGATTCACAGCATGAATAGCTCTGTCGATTGAGTCGCGACCTTTGGAGTAATGGACAGGCTTGATGTCAGGGATTGGTGCGGGCTGGTTGGCTTCGCTGAGCACGCGAGCCCTGAGCAGTTCCTGGCGCGGAATACCGCGTTGCATGGCTTCAGCGTTCAAGGCGTCGCGTTCTTCCTCGGTGAGGCGCACATCAACGCGTACGGGATAGGTGCGGTTGCAGTCAGGCATTAGAAATCAAATAGTTCAGTTGGTCCAGGCTCTTGCGAGCCAGATTGGCAAAGGCGCACGTCAAGTTCCCAACGCAGGGAACTGATCGTGATGTGGGGGCTCCCGAGCTTTGCAGCGCGGATGCTGTCCATTTTGCTCGCATTGGCAATAACCCAGCCATTTGACCAGGCATCGCCGCGTCGTAATTCGACCGGAGTACCGGGGGGCAAAACCCCCGCCTGAGAGGATCCACGAAAACCTGGGGCTTTATGTAAAAAAGGGGAACAACCCTCTATTTCATGTGACGCGCGTGAGGTTGTTGGCTTTTTTCCCCTTGTTTCCCCTATTTCGGGGGATGCAATATTTGGCAGCCACAAAAGCTGAGGTCGCCCGCCTGAAACCAAAGGATCAAGCTGTCCGTCCTGTCGAACCAGATCCTTTTTTTCCAACGCGCGGAGGGCGCGGTTGACCTTGCTTGCGTTGCATTTGGCCACGTCTGCCAGCTCGCTCGCGACAACGGGGAACTGCCCGTCTGACCAACGCTCGCAGATGTAATCAAAAATATCGGCTTGACGGCCTTGCAGCTCGTCTGCCGCCTCTTGCATCGATTCAGCGGCTAAGACGCTTTCACCGTCGCCGTGATGCACCCATCCATCGTCTTCAAGCTCAATCAGCAGGGTCGTGCCTTTTGCCCTCCCCTGCGTCTTGAGCACAACGCGATGATCTGATTGTGTCTGGCCTTCAGCAGGCTGCTTAAACCAGTTCATCAGAATCGTGAGGCTGGCCGCTGCAGGCAGGGCATTGCTGCCCCGGCTCGCATTGGTTGCATTGCCGCCGCTGACGCTTTTGTTGGTGTGGTGGATCATCGCCAACGTGGCCTTATGCGGGGCCAGGGCCTCGGAAAGCTGACGGGCTGGGCCATCGAAACTTGAAGCAGCCTCTTCAAGGCCAAGCGGCGCACAACACGCGTGATAACTATCGAGCAAAAAGAATGACCCGGGGTTTTCCTCTGCAATCTCGGCAAGATGTTTTACGCCCTCATCTGTCAAGTGCAACGGTGCTCCCGTATGCCACAACATTTCGATCGGGCCTGATAACTCGCCATCGCTATTTACCAAGCCTTCGCGTTCAAACAAGGTGTTCCAATCACTTTCAGGTTGATCAGTCCCAATGATGTAAACCTTGGGGCAAGCGCCGTGAAGTTTTTGGCCTAGATAAAATTCTTGGCCGTGGAACCATGCGCTGATCATTCCAACCATCAAGGCAGACTTGCCGACCTTTGGTGGCGCAACAAGCAGGTTAAAAGTGCCCGACATGATGACACCTTCCCAAGACCATGGCGTCGGAGTTGTGTCTAACTTTTCGCCACGCTTTCGAGGGATTGAGACCCCCGCGATTTGGCCTTGAGCCTTGCTTAAAACAATGGCTGCAGTTTTTTCGTTGATCGGGCAACCAACCTCGTCGGCATAGAGACGAAGCAGTTGCGATCGGCGCAAGTCGTCTGTCTCGTTACAAAGGACGGTGTTTGCGTATTGGTCGAGCCGGTCCAGAAGGTCTTGGTGGTCCTTCAGGCTTTCGGGCAGTATCTCTGAGAGCTTTGATTCGCCCGGTGTAGTGTCCATCTTTGGCTTTGCTTGGTGAGTAAAAATCAGCCTGTGTGTAGACACCAAGCCTTTCCAGTTCCTTAAACGCTTTTAGTTCGTCGCTGGATTTGTACGGATGATCAGCGTCCCATGCGTCGATGGCACGGTCTGAACGATCTTTCTGCGTCTTGCTGTAATAACCGAGCATGGCTCGCTCTTCGTCGTATTGAGACGGAAGGCAATACGGCACCCATTGCAACAGATCAAAAGCGCGTTCCTCTGCGTTTAGATCAGTCACGGGCAAGGGGCTCCGGCTCTGATGCGATTGCCTTTTGAAGCAATAAGTTGACCCAGCCGGTGCGGGTGACGCCAATTGGTTTTTTGCGGTCCACTTCGGCTATGACCCGTGGATCGACGCGAACGTGGCTGCTAGCAGTTGATTCCAGTTCTGGCATTGATTGGCATTGCTTTGCTGGCGAAGTATGCCCATACTGACCGCAAAGCGCAACCCCTTGATGCTTGACCCAGTTTCAGAGCTTGAGCTTCATGAGCCTTCCCATCGTTATCGATGGCGCGGCGAATGGCTAGCTCACAACGTTTCCGATGTGCTCAACGTTGATATGACGCCGTTCAAGCGAGCAATGATCGACAAATACAAAGACGGCTCCGACGGATGGGCCGCCCGAGGAAAGGCCATCCATTCCGCGCTAGAGCTGCACCTTCTTGACGAGCCGCAGATTGTTGACGACAAATGGTCGCCGTGGCTTGATCCATTGCTTGACGATCCGTTCTTCAAAGGCGTCGAAACCTTGGCCACTGAATACAAGGTCATGGACAGATACAAAAGCCTTGGCGGCAGTTTTGACTTTTTGATTCGCCTGAAAGAAGAAGGACTGGAACCCAGCAAGCAACTGGTCATCCTGGGAGATCTGAAAACGGTTAGCAGCAAAAAAGCAATTCCAGCCCGCAAGCCAGCAACGGCTCAGCTCGGTGCGTACATGTCCTGCCTGGCCCTTAATCAGCCCAGTATCACGGTAGGCATGTGCGTCACTGTCATAAGCGGCCCTGAAAAATGTAAGGTGATTAAGCAAGACCCAGAAGAATGCCTTAAAGCCTGGGAAGAAGCGTGGGGCAAGTTCCAAGCAACACAACCAGACTTTTGAGCAGACAAATTCGGATGAAGTGCCCCAAGTGTGGATCGTTTCGAGTCCACGTGGTGACGACCAAGAAAACCGTTGATGGCCCCTACGAAACAGTGCGCCGCCGCCATTGCAATAGCTGTGATTACAGGTGGTACACCGCGCAAGAGGCTGAGGTCAATATCGGCCCATACCTGAACTGGGTTGGTGATCAGGTCAGAGTTCCGACTTAGCAAAGCCCCAACTCCGGGGACCAAGCGCCATAGGTCCAGTTACATTTCTGGCACACCTGCGCTTTTCTATAGGACGCCTCACCCTTTCAATGCAGGGAAGCGGTGCTGCAACACCGCCGCCCCTGGCCTAGCCAGGACATCTCACGCCCCAGGCTTTGCCTGGACTCATTAAAGACCATGTTTGATTTTTCTGAATTTTGCGGTGGCTCTGCCGCAAGACCTGTCGAGTTTTTAGGGCTCACAGAAGAGGCGACAAGCCAACTGCTAAATCAAGAGTTTGGGTTATCTAAATTGTTGCTTGAAAAATACCCTGATGTTTTCAAGCGTGGTGGCAGCCCCAACTCATTAGGTAAGTGCCTGATTCTTTTTGAAAGCCTTGGTCGTCGTTGCGACTATGACACCATCGCAGACATGTTGGAAGTCAGCCGCGACACGGTCTACGAAAACATGCGCCTTGTTCGCAATCACGTTAATGATGCTTTCGGCTTGAAAATTGAGCACAGCGGTTCACAGGTTTACCTTGTCAATAATCAAACGCTGGCGCAAAAAGCAGAACGCCTGCAAGGTCATCTGAGCAAAGTTGACAATGCAATGCGCAACCTGAAAGCGGACGTTGACAGCATTCGTCGGTCGGGACAAACCCCTGTCTTGCCTGGGACTGCTGGGGCGTTGCTTGCTGGCTATGAACAAGCAAAGCAGCTAGAAGCCTCACAGAATCTTTGATCAAATTTTGACGTTTATGCCCTTGCAAATCGCAAGGGTTTTTTATCGCAATGACATTAACTAACGAAACTTCAATCGCCCAAGCTTTCCCGCCCGCAGTGTTAGGGCGCGGTTATAGCGACGCCGAATTAAACCTGATCAAAGCCATCTGGGCCGACACCAAACAGGTGGCCCAACAAAAGATGCAGCTCTGCGTTCACCTGTACGAGCTGAAGCAGGAGATGGACGCCAACGATCCCAATGTCACTAATGGTGGTGGAGGCAAAGGTCAGACACGTTTTTGGAGTGAATTTGAAAAAAAACGTCAAGGCAATGAGTCAAGTTGTCTTCCTGAATACGTCACAGACAGCAAGCCTCGGGCCTGCGAATGGTTGCAAGCTGCTCAGTTTGCGATGTCAGGGCAACTGTCCGGGGCCTCGGACAGTTCACTTCTTTCGCTGACGCCGTCCACGGTCTGCAATTTGGCTCGGATTAGCAACCCCAAGGCCATAAAGATTGCAAAGCAGCACTTGCAGGCTCATGAATTTATTGGCCATGATGCTGCGTCTTATTTAGCAAAAAACAATCTTGATGGCGACGTTCTTGACAAGTTGCAAACATGGATTGAAGCCAACGAAAAAAAGGCATTAGTCCCTAGCGTGATCCGCGAGGTTGAGGCAAAGGTTCGAGAAAGTCAACAGCCAGCCAGCACTCGGACTATTGATGCCGAGCAAATCCGTGAGCAACAAGCTGAGTTCAAACGAATCTCAGACGACCTGACTGCCAGGGCTCCCGAGATTGCTGCCCGCAATACAGCGACATTCGTAAAAGAAGAGCTTAACCGTCCAGCTAAAGAGCATCAAGAAAAGCTTGAGGGTGAAGTTCGCAAGTACAACAGCAAGCTCAACGCAGCCGCTGAGGCTGTACAAGATCTGCTTACGTGCCTGATTGCCATTGATCGAGTGCATGGCACTCAATATTTGGACGAAATGCGGGGGGCTGATTTGATGGGGCTTGTCAGTGTTCAAGACGACTTACAGCGTCTATTGGCTATGGGCCAAGAGTTGATGAAAGTTGTTGAGCTGGCAAAAAGCAGCAACCCACCAAGTGGGATTGACATGACGACGCTTGAAGTCGAACAGCTCTAAAGGCTGACCTCTTGCTTTCTCCCTGCGGGTATGCCATACTGGCTCCAAGGGGAGATCCCTTTTCGCCTCCCAATCAATTCCGTGAAATCACGTTCCCGCTACTACAAGCCCGAAAAAACAGGCTTTTTGGTCTCTTTTATTTTTGGCACGCTTCTTGCTGGCGCGACCTGGCTCACTTTGACCAGCGTTCACAACCAGCAACAGATCACGCACTGCGAGCAAGGTTGGCAACGCGCCTGCGCGAATTTGCCCCAATGACGCAGAAACTTTACTTGCAGTGGCAGCAATGCAAGGCCAGAAATCCTGGCCTTTTATTGCAGCTCGCAGGGTTGGCCCGAGAACTAAAACTGTCGGGTCATAGCCGCTATTCAATGGACGGTTTGTTTCACATTCTCCGATGGGAGACACGGGCGACAACTGGCGACCTTGGCCTCAAGATCAACAACAACCACACAGCTTTTGCGGCCCGTGATTTGATGGATCAGTTTCCTGACCTCGAAGGTTTCTTTAAAACACGCGAGCAAAAAGCACGCGGCAATTACGGCCAGTTTCATTGACTTTAGGCGGCTATTGCGTAAGTCCCGTTCTCTTTTTCTAATTACATGGAATCACCTTCTATCTCTACATTCGTCGAGGCACAGCCTGCTGTCATAGCGGCTTTAAAAAAGCATCGTGAACGCTGGAATGCAGTTAACGCAGCCGATCGCATGGTTATTTTTGAAGCTCAAAAAGTAAAGGCTTTGATTTATGCTTTTGAGCTTTGCATTGATAAGATGAGTTGCGGCGAACCAGACGATGAACTCAGCGAAGCTAACGAGTCACTGCTCCAAAAGCATACTACTGGGGATTCAGAGTCGTGGTTTTTTGAATATCACCGAGCGCAAGAAGTTGTTCAGTTAGCAATTGTTGAGCAATGCCAAAAAGTTGTAGTAGCACAACTTGAGCACGAAAGGCTCAAAAAAGAAAATCAATCTTGCAAGGAGCTTGCAAAAGCTCGATCCGATGCGCAAGACTTGTTTAATCAACAGCAGAAAAAAGAGGCCAAGTGAGCGAAAGCTTTACGTTCACTGTTTTTGGCAAACCTGCCCCGCAAGGCAGCAAGCGTCATGTTGGCAAAGGCATTTTGCTTGAGTCAAGTAAACGCTGTAAGCCTTGGCGTCAAGATGTCAAGTATTCAGCCCTTGAAGCTCTACCTGACGGCTGGTATGCCATAATGGACAAGCCGATCTTGGTCTCGGTCACTTTTATATTTGCCAGACCAAAAGGCCACTTCCGCACTAACGGAGAACTCAAGCCAAAAGCCCCTTCTCATTGCACCGCACGCATCGGAGACGTGGACAAATTAAGCCGCGCTGTTTTAGATGGCTTGACTGAAATTTGTTTTAACGACGATGCCCAAGTAATCGCTCTAAATGCACAAAAACGTTATGCAACCAGAAACGAACAACCCTCCGCAATCATCACCATTGCCGCAATTTCCTAACCT
>Ga0181407_1000710_pt1 | contig 11156 bp, 12 predicted proteins | sample 30SPOviralmetaG_FD_130136 | JGI IMG/M metagenome (GOLD analysis project Ga0181407, IMG submission 130136) | Marine viral communities from the oligotrophic San Pedro Time Series (SPOT) site, San Pedro Channel, CA, USA - 30 SPOT_SRF_2012-01-26 | ecosystem: Environmental > Aquatic > Marine > Strait...
TTAAAATTTTAAAAGTACAAAATGTTGAGGAGTGTAAGTATGAACCTTACAAAGTAACATTTGTAAATAAGTTTGGTGCTTTACAAGATATATGGTTTTTCAAGAGAACTAATAAAACACTAACAACAAAAAAAGAATCGTTTAAGAGAAACATAGTTAGTGGAGCAAGTTATTCAATAAACAAGCACCAAGATACAATACTAACTAAACAAGGAAGCGAGAAGCTTACATTAAACACAGGATACTACCCAGAAGCTTATAACGATGTATTTAAACAACTTGAACTAAGTGAGGAGTGCTGGATAGAAATAGACTTTAAGACATTACCTATAAATATAGCATCAACAAGTTTAGCATATAAGACACAACTAAACGACAAAATAATAAACTACACTATAGAGGTAGAGTTTGCTAACAACACAATAAACGATATTAGATAGATGCAGATAATAGAGTTATACATACGGAGTCAGTTCTTAGCTCAAGGTACTGCAAGTGCTACAACTACAAATAAATTAGTAGATTCATCAGCAACCTTCACGACTTTAATTAAGGTTGGGGATGTGGTAGAAAACACAACAGACAATACTACTGCAAAGATAACAGTAATAGATTCAGCTACTCAAGTAACACTTGACAACAATATAATGACAAGCGGAGAAACGTATCGAATATACACCGACTACGTTAAGATGGATTTGTTTAATGATGAAAGTGTAAGCATTTCCGATAGCATACAAGATGTTAGAGATATATCTAAAATATTCACAACATTCTCACAACAGTTTAACTTACCAGCTTCAAAGACTAATAACAAATTCTTTAAGCATTATCAAGATACAGATATAATAAATAGCTTTGATGCAAGGTATAAAGCTGATGCAATAATAAAACTAAACGGAGTAGATTTTAGAAAGGGAAAGATAAGACTAAACACAGTAGACTTAAAAAACAATAAGGCTCATTCTTATAAGGTTGTCTTCTTTGGAGATATAGTAGAGCTAAAAGATTTGTTTCAAGACGATGACTTAAGCTCTTTACCATTTCCAGATAGTTTAAATTTCACTTATGATGATGCAACTGTTTTAAGTAAGTTTCAAACATCAGTTACTGCTGATATAGTATTTCCGTTAGTAACACATAGCAAATACTTTAATATACATACAAACGATAAATACCAAAGTGGAAGTGATAGCTTAATTTATACAGATTTAAAACCAGCGTTAAGAATAAAAAAAATAATAGAAGCTATAGAGTCTAAGTATAACCTTACTTTTAGTGATGACTTTTTTAACAGCTCTAATTTTAAGGTTATTTATATGTTACTGCATAGAGACTCTGGCAATGTTAGTAATGCTTTAACTACTGGAGGTTTATTAACTGTTGAAAATAGTTTTAATGATGACTTAACTTTAGCATCTGGAGATGAAGTAAGACCTTTAGGTGCTGTTGGAGCTGGTTGGTATGTATTTTATTACACAATAACGTTAGCATCAACTGAGCCAGTAACTGTAAGAATTACAGAGCCAAATGGAAATGTATTAGCTCAACAAACTTATGACACTATAGGCTCACATACTTTACAATTTGTCGAAGGTTTTATAAATACCCCAAGTGATATTTTTTTTACTATTGAAGCTGAAAATACTTTAAGTATTACTCAGTCATTGCAAGTTACAAGAAATACTACATCTGGAGTTGTTTTAGATGGAACTTTTAGTTTTCCAAATAACTCAATATTAAACACCTTTGTAGTGTCTCGTCAAATTCCACAAATGAAGGTTATAGACTTTATGACATCTTTGTTTAAAATGTTTAATCTAACTGCATATAAAGAGGATGGTGTTATAGTGGTAAGGTCTTTACAAGACTTTTACAGGACTGGTAATGCTTACGACATTACAGATTATGTAGATGTAAATAAATCAAGTGTAGGAAAGCTACTGCAATTTAAAGAGGTAGACTTTAGATTTAAAAGCAAAGAATACTTTTTGGTTAAAAATTCTGATAATATTCAAGATGATGACTTTGGTAATTTAACATCTGGTAATGATGAGTTTGATGGGGAAGCTTATAAAATAGAGATAGGCTTTGAAAAGATGATGTATGAAAGATTAAGAGATGATAGTGGGAACTTAACAAATGTAACACAAGGCTCTTTATTAGATAATAACTTAGAAGCAACTATAGGACAGCCATTGTTGTTGTATTGTAAAAACACAGATGCTGATGGTTCTATATTTTGGAATGGCACTACAGAAATAACAAACTATAAGCGACCATCTAACTCTAATATAACTCTTCCAATAGTTAATAATACTTTAAATTTTGGTGCAGAGATGGATGAGAATAGTTTAGCGTTTAACACAAACTCTTTATTCCAAAAGAACTATATAGATTACATCTCAAGTATATTTGATAAACAAGCAAGAAAGACTAAAATAACTGCTTATCTGCCCTTAAGAATATTGCTGAATTATAACTTAAATGATACGTTTATAATAGCTAATAAGAGCTATAGAATAAACACAATAAAAACAAACCTACTAACAAACAAAACAGAGTTAGAGTTGTTTAATGTTTTTACAAGTTTAAATGATTCACGAAATGGTATAGATGGAGGTTTGCCAAGAATGGCTGACTTTGGAACTACTTCGGTAGGTTCTACAACAGCAAACACAAGCTGGACTGCTGTAAGTGGAGCTATAAGATACTGGTTGTATGTGAATGATAATTTAGTTCAAAAACAATCGACTACAACTTATCAGTTTACAGGTTTGCAAATATTAACAACATTTAAGTTAAGTGGGCAAGTAGAATATGCTAATAATACATTTAGTAGATTTCAAGATATAATAATAACAACCACAGCACCTACACCTTAAATAAATTATACAATGATAAAATTAATAATAGAGGGTTTAAAATACGCAAACGGAGAGACTGAGACTATTAGAATAGCACAAGGTAAGCATAAACTACCTACAACATTAAAAGAGGGATACAAAGCACTTAAACAAGAAATAAAATGGCTATAGAGAAAACAATAGATATCAATGTAAATGCTAAAGATGCTGTAAAGGATATTACTCTTTTAAATAGTATATTAGAGGAGCAAGAGCAGATTACAATAGAGCTACAAAGGGAGCAACAAAAGCTTGAGCAACAGTTAAGAGATACTCCTAAAAATTCTTTAGCAGCTCAAAAGCAATTAAACACTCAATTAAATCACGTTAAGGATTCTATAAAAGACCAAAATTTATCTGTCAAAGAGTTAAAGGTACAACAAAACTCATTAAGTAGTTCTTCTCAAGATTTAACAAGTGACCTTGTATCTAATGGTGGTGCAATGGGGATTTTAAATAACTTGACTGGTGGTTTAGCTCAACAGTTTAAGGATTCTTATGAGGCGATATCATTATCTTCTAAGGGTCTTAGTGGCTTTAAAAAGGCAATGGTCGCTACAGGAATTGGTGCTTTTGTTATTTTAGTTGGTGCTTTAGTTGCTAACTGGGACAAAGTAAAAGATGCTTTAAGTGGTGCTTCAGAAGAATCTAAGGCATATAAAGAAGCTCAAGATGATATTGTTTCAGCAGTATCGAAAGTACAGAAATCCATTACAAAAATGGATAATGTTTTTGAACAGGCTAAGAATGGTACAATTTCAAAAGACGAAGCACTAAAACAATACAATGAGAGCTTAGGGGAATCTGTAGGGTATGCAACAAGTTTATCAGAAGCGGAAGGATTACTTGTTTCTAATGCTGCAATAGTTATAGAGACAACAAAATTAAAAGCACAAGCTGAGGTATTATATGCTAAGGCTGCTGAAGCAAGGGCTAAGGTTATAGCTGGAGATGAATCATTAGACCCAAGTTTTTGGCAGAAAATCAAAATTAATATTGCTGGTGTTGGAGGTGTTGCTTCTCAAGCTATTGCTAAAAATTTAGAATATGCTAAGAACGTAAACGAGAGTATTAATACTGCTAAAAAACTGGAAAGTAGTGCAGCTGATATACAAACAAAAATATCAAAACTTCAAGAAGGATTAAAAAAGGGGAGTCTAAGTCCTAAAGATATTAAGAGTTCAAATGATAAAATAAAAAATCTTGAAGACGAAAGATTAAAACAAGAAGAAGAAAGGATTAATAAGCTTAATGATTTAAAAGTAGAATCAGAGACGAGAGTGCTAATAAAGAAGATGAGGCAAGAGCATTAGAATTACAAAAAATAAGAGAACATAATAAAGCTTTAATGGCTGAGGCTTTAGCAAATGGATTATTAAGTCAAGAGTTAATTGACTCTTTAAATGAAAAAGAAACAGCTAAACAAGCTGAGTTTGATGCAATAGACAAAGAAAGAAGAGATAAAAGAAAAGCTGAGGAAGATGCAATAAAAACTAAGGCAAGTGAAGAAAGAATAAAAGAAACTAACGAAAAGATAGAGTTAGATAATAAAGTTAAAGATGCTAAAGTAGGAATAGCTAAAAACACATTGAGTCTAATATCTGAAGTAGCTGGAGAAGGGAGTAAGATAGGAAAAGGAGTTGCATTAGCACAAGCAACAATAAGCGGTATAGAGGGTGTACAAAACGCATATACCACAGCACAAAAATCTCCTGTAACTGCTGTTTTTCCAGCCTACCCAATTATTCAAGCTGGTTTAGCTGGTGCGTTTTCTGCAATGCAGCTTAAAAAAATAGCTTCTACAAATCCAAGTAAAGGAAGTGCTGCTGGTGGCGGTGCATCCGTCGGTGGTGGTGCACCACAACCTCCAGCTTTTAACATTGTAGGTGCAAGTGAGACAAATCAATTAGCTGATGCAATAGGAACACAAGAACAGCAACCTGTACAGGCTTATGTAGTGTCTAACGATGTAACAACAGCTCAGAGTTTACAAAACAATATTATTGAAGGAGCAACGATAGGATAAATACAAAATAAATTAAAAATCTTTATATAATAATATGCGAATAGTAGAACTGATTTTAGACGAAGACCAAGAGATAGGAATTGAAGCTATTAGCGTAGTAGAGAATCCAGCAATAGAAGAAGATTTTATAGCTCTTAAATCACAAGAGTTTAAACTTGCTGAGGTAGACAAAGAGAAGCGTATATTAATGGGTGCTTTACTAATCCCAAATAAGCCTATATACAGAAGAAACGGAGAAGATGAGTATTATATATACTTTTCAAAAGATACTGTCTTAAAAGCCTCTCAAATGTATTTGATGCAAGGCAAACAAAACAACTCAACCTTAGAACACCAATACGAAATAAACGGACTTAGTTTAGTAGAGTCTTGGATAGTAGAAGATAAGGTACACGACAAGTCAGTTAAGTATGGTATGGATTTACCATTAGGTACTTGGGTTGGTTCTGTTAAAGTGAACAACGATAAAATCTGGAATGAGTTTGTAAAAACAGGTAAGGTAAAAGGGTTTTCAATAGAAGGCTATTTTGCTGACAAGATAGAAAGACCTAAAGAAACCATCAAAGATGATTTAGCTAAGATTGAAGAAGAAGAAGCAGAGTACTTATTAAGTCAAGTAACTGCTATATTAAAGAATGAAGATATAGAGTTAGAAAGCTATTCAGATTATCCAAGTGGAGTTAAGAATAATGCTAAGAGAGGTTTAGAATTAAATGAAAAGGTAGACAATAAATGTGCTACACAAGTAGGTAAGGTTAGGGCTCAACAATTAGCACAAGGGAAACCAATAAGCAAAGAAACAATTAAAAGAATGTTTAGCTATTTATCAAGAGCTGAGGAGTATTATGATGAAGGAGATTCTAAGGCTTGTGGTACTATCTCATATTTATTATGGGGTGGTAAAGCTGGATTAAGATGGGCTGGTAGTAAATTAAAAGAGTTAGAGAAATGAAGAACAAATCAAAAGAATTTATAACACCAAGCAAGACAAGTCCAAAGAGTAGTAGAAAAGGATGTTTATGTAAAGATAACACTTATAAGACCAAATGTTGCGACGGAAGTTTAAGGGCTCAAGGAATAGGAAGTATTTGAAAATGCAAAATTAATTTTTAACCATTATATATTAATATGAACACAAATGATATGATTAGTAAAATCAAGGAAGTTGTAGGCTTATCTGAAGAAGTTAAGTTAGAACAACAAGCGTTAGAAAATGGTACTGTCTTAGAGGCAGATGCATTTGAAGCAGATAACGAAATATTTATCGTTACTGAAGATGAAAATGAAAAAGTAGCTCTACCTGTTGGAGGGTATCAACTCGAAGATGGAAGAATCTTAGTAGTAGCTGAAGAAGGAATTATTTCTGAAGTTAAAGAAGCTGGAGAAGAAGAAGTAGAAGAAGAAGTAGAAGAAGTGGAAGCTCAAGAAGAAGAAAAAGAAGAAATGGGCTACGCTACTAAAGAAGAACTTGCTGAGGTAAAAGAAATGATTGAAGAAATCAAAGCAATGCTTGAGCCTAAAGAAGAAATGAGTTCTGAAGACTTAGGAAACCTTATTACAGAGGAATTATCTAAGCACGAATTAAACGAAGTGCCAAAAGAGGTTCAAGAAGAATTAAACGAGCCAAGTGCTGAGCCTATTATGGCTAATCCAGAAGCTGACTCAACAAACAAACCAAGTTTTAAGTTTGCACAAAATCGCAAACCTTCAACTTTTGATAGAGTATTAAACAAAATAATTAACAACTAAAATTAAATAAAATGCCAAATCCAACTATTACAAACTCCTCATACGCTGGAGAATTTGCTGGGAAGTACTTAGGTGCTGCCCTATTATCTGCTTCAACTTTAGATGCTGGAGCTGTAACTATTTTACCAAACATCAAGTATAAAGCTGCTATGAAAGTAGGAACTTTTTCAAACATAGTACGTTCTGCTGATTGTGATTTCGATGCTACAACATCTGGACTTACTTTGACTGAAAAAGTACTAACACCAGCTGAACTACAAGTAAACTTACAAATCTGTAAGAAAGAGCTTCACGCTGACTGGGAAGCTGCTCAAATGGGCTTTAGTGCTTTTGACGAACTACCTCCATTATTCTCTGACTATGTAATTTCAAGAGTTGCTGCTGAGGTTGCTAACGCTACTGAAACTTCAATCTGGAGTGGTGCTGCTGGAGAAGGGTCTTTTAATGGCTTTAAAACTTTAATGGCTGCTGATTCAACTGTTGTAGATGTTGCTAAAACTACTGTAACTGCTGCAAACGTAATTGCACAATTAGGTAGGATAGTAGATGCTGCAAGTGCTTCTGTATTAGGGAAAGAAGATTTAACTCTTTACATCTCTAACAACATTGCAAGAGCTTACATTCGTGCTTTAGGAGGATTCGGAACTTCTGGATTAGGCGGTAATGGTGTAGACTCTAAAGGAACTACTTGGTACAACGGAGGTCAATTGACTTTTGAAGGAATCAATATATTTGTAGCACAAGGATTAGCAGACAACAACGCTGTATTGGCTCAGAAGTCTAACTTATTCTTTGGAACAGGTCTATTAGATGACAGAAACGAAGTAAGAGTAATTGATATGTCAGAAACTGATGGTTCTCAAAATGTGCGTGTAGTTATGCGTTATACTGCTGGGGTACAAATTGGAATCGGTGCAGATATCGTACTTTATTCTTAATTACTAATTAACTAATTTAAAGGGGTGGGCAAGAACTGCCTACCCTTTTTTATTTAAAATCAAAAAAATATGGCTTGTGCAATAACAAAAGGTAGAGGGGTAGGATGTAAAACTGCCTTTGCTGGAATTAAAAATATTTACATCTTAGATTTTAGTGCTACTGTAGCTGCTTTAGCAGACAGTAGTGGAACTGTAACACTACCAAGTAGTGGAGCAGAATTCTTCAAGTTTGAAGTAAAAGGTGGTCAAACATCTTTAGAGACAACTGTAGTTTCGAGTAGAGAGAATGGAACTACATACTATGAAAGTACATTAAATGCTACTTTTCAAGTATTAGATGTAGCTACTCAAGAGGAGATAAAACTTCTTAATAGAGGTAGAGCTCATTATGTAGCTGAACTATATCCTAATGGTGCTGGAGTAATTAAGTATTTACTAATAGGTAAAGAAAATGGTGCTGAAATCACAGGAGGGACTATCGTTTCTGGTGCTGCTGCTGGAGATTTACAAGGATTTACAATCACTGCGGTAGCTATGGAAGTTAATCCTCCATTCTTCTGTACTATTCCAGATGTAGCTTCTGCAACTTCTATAGTTCCAGCTTAGTAGATTATTTATATTTAAAATTAGCCTTTCCTTTTGGGAGGGCTTTTTTTATTTATATACAATACAAAATAATTTAGTTTTGTTTATATATTAGTATGAAGTTAATAGGAACTAATGGGGATAAGGCTTTTAAGGTAATTCCAAGACAATTTATTGATGGTGGTATTACTGTAAAACTTACAAGCGAAAGCACAGGAGCATTAATAACTAAAACACCTACTGCATCAACTGATGGTAATTATATGACTTTCACTATTGCCTTTGGTACTTTGACAGAAGGAGATTTTTATACTCTCGAAATTAAAAACGGAACTGCTGTCATATACAAGGATAGAGTATTCTGTACAGACCAAACAGTAAACCAAGTAAACAACGATTACTATTCTGTAAATGATGGAGAATATACCTCAGAGGATAGTTTTGATAACGATTATATTATAATATGAACGATTTAAGAATTGTAAATTTAAGTAGTTACACAAGCCCAGAGATTGTAGAGAAGTCTAATAAGCAATGGGTGGCTTATGGTAGTGATAATAATTTCTTTGGACACTTAATCTCTAATTATGAGAATAGTCCAACAAACAACGCTATTATAAACGCTATTAGCCAACAAATATACGGACTTGGCTTAGATGCTTCTGATTCAAGTAGAAGACCAGAGCAATACGCTAAAATGATTACAATGTTTCACAAAGACTGTGTACAAAAGCTATGTTTTGATTTAAAGCTAATGGGTCAATGTGCAATGCAAGTAATCTACTCAAAGGACAGAAAGACAATCGCTCAAGTTGCTCATATACCAGTAGAAAACTTAAGAGCTGAGAAGTGTAACGAAAAAGGAGAGATAGAAGGATATTTTTATTCAGATGATTGGTCAAATGTAAAACCAAGAACAGAACTAAAAAGAATTCCAACATTTGGATGTAGTAATGAAAACATAGAGATTATATATGTAAAGCCTTACAGAGCTGGATACAAATATTATAGTAGTCCAGACTATACAGGGTGCTTACAATGGTGTGAGATAGAAAGCGAAGTATCAAACTTTCACTTGAATAACGTTCAAGGTAGCTTTAGTCCTAACACACTAATTCAATTTAACAATGGAACACCAAACGCAGAAGAAAGACAAGCGTTAGAGAATCGCATAGCACAGAAGTTTACAGGCACAGGAGGAAATAAATTTATCCTTGCTTTTAATGATAACCAAGATGCAGCAGCAACAGTAGAGACATTACCTATTAGTGATGCTCACAATACTTATGAGTATGTATCAAGTCAAGCTACTGAAAAGATAATGGTAGGTCATAGAGTTGTATCTCCTATGCTTTATGGGATTAAAGATGCTACAGGCTTAGGAAACAATGCAGAAGAATTAAAAACTGCTTCTATATTGATGCAAAACTTAGTTATAGCACCTTTCCAACATTTATTGATAGATGCTTTTGATTCTATATTAGCTTACAATCAAATTAGCTTAAAATTATACTTTAAGACACTACAACCTCTACAATTTATAGATTTAGAGAATGTAGAAGATGAAGAAACAAGAGAAGAAGAAACAGGAGTTAAATTAAGTCAAGAATTACCAGACGAATTAGGAAGTGATATAGCTGATGCCTTAATAGACTTAGGAGAAGACGAATCAGAGCTTTTAAGCGACTTTGATGTAATAGATGAACGAGAAGTTGACTACGATGAAGAAGTAGGCTTAGATGAGGTTATATCAGACCTTAATAAACCAAAAGAAAAAAGCACACTTGCTAAGGTATGGGAATTTGTTAGTACAGGTAAAGCAACACCTTATAGAGAGAGTCAGCAAGATGGTACAAGTAAACAAACTGATGAGAAAGGCAACGAGTTTTTAGTAAGATATATGTATAGCCCACAATCGTATAGTGCAAACTCAAGAAAGTTCTGTAAGAAAATGGTAGATGCTAAAAAAGTTTACAGAAAAGAGGACATTATATCAATGGATGAAAAGGTTGTAAATGCTGGATTCGGAAAGGGAGGCTCAAATACTTATTCTATATGGCTTTATAAAGGTGGTGCAAGATGTCAACATAAATGGGTTAGGAAAACATTTGTGCGTAAAGAAGGTGGTAAAGGCTTAGGAAGTGCTATTAGTACAACAGAGGCAAGGTCAAGAGGTTTTAAACCAGAGGCTAACGCACAGAAAGTACCTGTAGCTCCTAAGGATATGCCGTATAAGGGTTATACAGCAGCTTATTGGAATAAAATAGGATTTAAGAATTAATATGGCAACAGCATTATTTATAAACAGAACGGACTTAGTTAAGAACTCTATAATAGATGGCAATGTAGATACTGACAAGTTTATACAATTTATTAAGGTCGCCCAACAAATCGACATACAAAATTTATTAGGAACAGAGCTATATAAAAAAATTGGTGCAGATATTACTTCTGGAGCTGGTGGAGGTACTGGTTTGTCTGGTAATTATCTAACTTTAGTTAATGATTACGTTCAACCAACATTAATATGGTTCGCTCAGATGAATTATATTCCTTTTGCAGCTTATCAAATAAAAAACGGAGGTGTATTTAAGCATAGTAGTGAAACTGCACAAAACGTAGATAAAAACGAGGTTGACTATTTAGTATCTAAGGCAAGAGAATACGCTAACTACTACTCTACAAGAATGGTAGATTACTTATGTTACAATGATAACTTGTTTCCAGAGTATAATCAAAATAGCAATGAGGATATAAGCCCAGATACGGACACAACATTTAACGGATGGGTTTTAGGTTTAACACCATTAATAGGATTAATTATATAACAAATAATTTAATGCACTATCAAAAGCAATGAAGTATAAAGTAAAAGAAATAAATCTCAAAAAACTAAAACAGTACATAGAGAGTAAAAGTGTAAAAGAAGAAAAAACTGATATAAAACAAAAA
>Ga0181407_1000713_pt1 | contig 11142 bp, 17 predicted proteins | sample 30SPOviralmetaG_FD_130136 | JGI IMG/M metagenome (GOLD analysis project Ga0181407, IMG submission 130136) | Marine viral communities from the oligotrophic San Pedro Time Series (SPOT) site, San Pedro Channel, CA, USA - 30 SPOT_SRF_2012-01-26 | ecosystem: Environmental > Aquatic > Marine > Strait...
CACTCAAATTTCTGTTCGCAAGGTCCTTTATAAACAATCTCTTCTGGGTCTTTGCAGGTATCTGTTATTAATTGAAATTCCCATATTTCATCTAGAAATAGGGAGGGAGGGCAGAAAAAGTATTCTGTCTTGTAACAATCCTGTTGATATTGTTTTTGTATTTCAAAAAGGCTGGTAATGTTATCTTTTTCTAATGAACCGGGGGATTTGTCTTGATTGGTTACAACATCATTATCCAAATCATATTCAGGCTCTTGTTCAACTTCTAAATCACCCGGCCAAGGAATAGGATTTTCATATAAATCAGAGCAAGACACCAAGTTCAAAGCCAAGAATATGACTGCGAGCAGAAAAAAGGTGATTTTCTTGATGTATCCCATACTATAAATATGAGGTTAAATATCTTTTGGATTAGAAACGTTAATAATTGAGAGTCCCTTTATCTTTCTTAGACCGGGATAAAGTTCAATTTGTAGGTATTTTTGGAGTGATTCTGCGCCTTGAAGTGCGAATTTTACGTTTAAATCCACTCTATGGCGTGTATCATAGCTTCTTGCGCTGTCCGGAAATGTTGAAACTGTTGTAACCCTTCTTATACCTCTAATTTCACGAAGTGTTTCTTCACGCTCGCCACCAAGCTTTCTGTCAATACTAACTGTTACAATCGTGACATACTCTCTTTGGTTGTAAGAAGGATCGACTGCTTCTTCAATGCAATCTCTGATAGTTTTTTCTAAGCTTTCATCGGTATTTGCGTATAAAGCGGCAAGATAGTCTTTTACAGGACCATCGGTGCAGCCAACTTTCTCGCCAAGAGAACCATCTCTCTTTTTCTTGTATACGCATTTGCCTTTTGCTTTGTAAGGCATTGTTATTCTCCAGCAACTTTTTTAACTGCTGTTGAGGATATTCCTAATTTTTTAAAAACAGCAAAAAGTGCTCTTTTTTTCAAGTTTTCATCACCGGCTGGCGTATGTGCTAATACTGCTTGTAATAATTGAGCATATTCTTGAATATTATTAATTTTTTCTATGTATTTTAAAACAACACCAACATCTGCTTTTTGATCAACTGCTGGTTGTGCAGCTTCTGGTTCCGCTGGTGCTTCCTGCTCTTCTTGTTCGGAAAGAGCGTCTTGCACAACTTCTTCAACTATTTTTTTGATATCTTCGGTTTTAATTTTCATTTTTGGTCCTCGCTTACGGATAATTAGTTTTCATACCATACAATAGGCTTAAAAACGTCAACATCAGAGAAAAAGTCATCCATTTCTTGCTTTTCTTCGTCTGTATAATTAGAATTAGGCGCTAATATGATTTTATCGTTCTTTTTTTCTTTACCGACCTCATCCTTATAGGTTAGGTGCCCAATAGGCTCTAAGCTTGAAGTATTTTTATCATATTTCGGCATTATAATCAGGTCCCATCCCATTTTATCGGCTGGGTTGATCAGGTTTGTCCACTCTCCGTAGTCAAACGTTAAAACTTTCTTGTTTTTACCATCAGACCACTTTTTCGAGCCTTTTGGTCGGTCAATTTCGATGTTTTTGTTGCTTTCGGGGTGTGCCTTAAGGTAATCATAGAGTTCAGAACGTGTTTTTAGCACAATTTGCTCTTTTTTCTCTTCATTTTCAAGAAAAGTAGTCCATTTTTCCATAATTTGCTTCATTATTGCCCCTTTTGAGGGACTTTTGCGTAGTGGGGGTTGCGAATTTGGACGGTTTTGATGCCTTTTTCGTCTGCGGCGTTTAATTCTTCCTCGTCATCGTCAAAATGTAGGTCAGAATTGATCTGAACAAGTGTTTCAGCTTTCAAATCTCCGTCTGTAAATATAACACGGTCGACATCGATACCATATTTTTCAAGATATTCAGCAACAGAGGGCATATATGCAGGATGATCTGGGTCATAAGGACCACCAGTTTCATTTCTCTGCATCCTGCTTGTAACAACAATAACTTGATCGCCCATTTGCTTGTGTTTTTTCATTAGCTTGATAACGTCTTTGTTAGGACCATCAACAACTTGACCCCAATCTTCGTCGGGTCTGGTCATCATGATAGTATTATCGAAGTCAAATGTAATCGTTTTAGGTTCATACATATCTTCAATTAAATATCTCTTCCAGTTTTCAAGTAGTTGTTTCATTTTAATCCCCTGAATACATCCCAGACTTGTAATATTCATCTGACATACGCTGTGAGTCTTTAATTCCAATAATTGCTTTGGCTAATTGCACAACTCCACCCGGAGCCAATCCTAAACTCTTGATGTAGTCTGCTTCAAATCCTTGCATTAGAGGTTTTGAGAAGTTTCCATCTCTTGAATTATAAACTTCATCTGCTAATTCGGGCTTTTCATCAATAAGACGTTTGGCTTTTTTTATCATCTCTTTATATTCATCTTCTGGTAATTCGTTAAGATCTCTTGTATCCCAAGCTTCATTTACAAACTTTCTCCACTCATTAATTAACTCTTTCATTTTATTCCTCATAGTCCTCGGCTACTTGAACAACTTTAACAAGCATTTTTTGACCCATACCCATACTCATTTTATTTTCATATTCGTTTGGATCAATTGGTAAAACGCTGGTGTCGTAACCGTCAGAAGATATTTCAATTTCTAAAAAATCATTAACTTCTGCATCTGAAAGGCTTTTTCTTTCATTTAGTGATTTTTCAACTTCTTCCTTAATTAATTGTTTTAATTTTTCTTTTGTAATTTTCATTTCTTTACTAACTCCTTATTTACGATATCGTAGCCTTCCACAACTCCCACCTTTTCGTAGTCAAAGCCGGGGAGTAGGGCAATCTTCTGCTCTGGGAACTTACCATTCACAATAAACGAACAAGCCTGACCTACCACTTCTGTGAAAAGGGCTGGGTGTGACTTGGGTGGCATAGTTTGTAGATGTGCATTATAAGATGCGATCTCACCTTTGGCGTCGAACTCTGTATTTCTTTGGATGTGCGACATATAATCGTGGATTGCTCTGAACTTTGCATTTGTGCGGTTATCAAAAATGTCGTGTTCTGCGTCGAGAGTTGAAATTTTTAAAATCTTATTTTGCTCTACATCTTGTCGCAACTCATCAGCATTGGCGTAAGGGTGCTCCTCAACGAAATGAACGTCAATAACGCCCTCAATCCTTTTAAACATTTTATCCACGAAAGGCTTCATAGCCTCAAAATGTGGAACAGCCGCATCCTCAAAAGCAGGGGCAGCAGCGTAGGCTTCGGCAACCAATTCACAATACTTATCCCAGCCGTTTGGTCCGGGTTTCAGCATTAGCTTCTCGTTCATTACAAAATGTCGCCAGTTTTCAAGTATGAGTTTCATTTATTCAGCCTTGACGCAGTTTCTGTATGTCTTACCATACATCTTCTTTGTTTTTGTAGTTGGATGAGTTTTATATCCCTTTTGGCATCGTTCTTCGAGTTCGTCTTCGTTTAATTCTTCTTTCTCGTTTTCTTTTTCTTTATACCAGTCAGGGAATATGCCTTCTATGATATGTCTTTCATATTCTTTCTTTGCATCTCCCGGTTCAATATCACCAGCAACCAACTTTTGAACAAAACCCAAAGTAATAGCATTAGCATTGATATCAGCACATCTTGCAGTCACTTCATTTTTAAGTTGATCAACAATAATACTTTCACTAGCTTTCGCAATTGATTCCATCAATTCTTCTGGTACATCAATCTCCATAGTAGAATATGCATAATCTCTGTGTGGTTTCGGACAGCAGTGTGGGATCGATTCATCCTTAACATAAGTCTGATTAAATTGAGAAATTTTACCTTCCCACAATAACATATGATCAGATACAACATCTGGTTCGCCATATCTATCAACAAGATATTCAGCGTAATGTTTAGCGTCGTCATACTTCCAATTCTTTATGGAGTCTGCTGCTTTGTCTTCATTAATAAATCTTTTCCAATTTTCAAATATTAATTTCATTTTACCACTTCCTACAAGACCAATATCTTGCTTTTGTCTTTGGACCCGGATTATCACAGTTGTGTCTAGCTCTAAATGACTTTCGTCTTTTTGGATTAGACTTTTTGATTCTCATATTAGGATCACCAAAGTTAACTTTCTTTACATTTTTTGTTTTAGGATCTTTTACATAGACCTTGAACTTCTTAACATCACCACGCATAGGCTTGTTAAGTTTAACTTTTCTGCCTTGGTATTCTGCTTCAACAATAATATCATCCCAGAACTCAAGTATAAAGTCAATAGGATTTCCATCGTCATAAGTTGCTTCACGAGCAGGGATATAATTATACTCAATCTCTTCGATGACTTCCTCTTTTTGAAGTTTGATGATTGGGAAATTTTCTTTCTTCGCCGTATCAATCAAATCATCAATCATCTCATCTCGCACTCGTGAAGGGAGACCAAATGGAACGGCTGTGTCTGCTGCGAAGAAATAGAATCTTTCTTTTGAAAGTGTGCTTGGATCAAATCCTCCCGTGGAAGCAGATCTGGGTGCGCCACTTAGCAGGACATCCTTGAACTTTCTCATTATCCTCTCTGGTGAATCAAAGTCGTGTTTGAATTCTCCTTCTTTTTGAAGGTTAGAGCCTCTGCGTTTGTAGCCTTTGCATTTTGCTGGGGTTGGGCGGCATCTAGGATACTTTGATCTCTTTTCGCCCTTTTGTCTTCCGCAGGATTTACATTTCTTTTTCCCGTCTTTACCTTTGCGACAGGTATTACAATCAACCCATCCGCCAGTTTTGCCGGGAGCGCCTTTTCTTTTGAACCACTTTCTTAAACCTTCAGTGTCTTTTTTTTTCTTTTTTTCGTCGAGAGCTTCTTGGATTGCGTCAATTACCATTTGCTCAACTTCATCGACAATTTGAACTTCTTTGTTATCGTCTAAAATGTAATCACCATCTTTGTGCTGACCGACGTCATCCATTTCTTTGATAGCAGCTTTGATATCTTCGGCAGAAGCTTCTGTGTGCTTTTCAAGAGCATCCATACCAGCAGCACCACCTTCATCTTCAAGGGCTTTACGAATTTTAGCATCTAAGCCTTTTTCATATTCTTTATTTTCTGCTAACTGCTCATCTGTAAAGTCTTCTTTAATACCTTTCCAGATCTTACCGGCTCGACATCTTACGACTGCACCGGAAGCATATGCAGATGGCCAAGCATCATATTTACGTTTAGCAATACGAGTGCAGCGGTCATCCTTTTTCTTTGCTGCTTTTTTCTTTTGTCTTTTACGACCTCTTTTTTCAACAATAACATTAATAGGCATTATTATTCTCCTGATCCCTTATCGCCACTATCAACTTCGTGATCAACAATTTTTTCCAAAGCGTCCTCTGGTGTTGTATTAATTTGCATAAGGAAATCTTGAAGTGCCCCTAAAGCTGCGGGGTTAACTTTTTCAGCTTCAGCGGGATCTCCAGTTTGTTGTATAGGGGCTACATCCGGTGTGCCAGCCATAGCTGGACCTGAGAGAGCCAGAGCTAGAGCAACAAGGGCGCTCTTTGCCATACCTTCCTCTAGCTCGCCTTCGATGAGACCTCTTTCAGCCAAAGTATTTCTGACTTCTTCTAAAATGATGCTTTTTAATTTTGATTTTGTGATTTTCATAATTTTAATCCTTGTTTTCCTTCCTCGGCAACCCAATAGCCGCTCCTGCTGGTTGTTCTAGGGCACTCAATATTGTTTCCATCTCTTCTTCTGATGCATATTTTTCTATCACGCTCATTATCGGTCCACGAGCAGGTCCTAGTTTATCCCTACCTTTCATTTCAGGATGGGTTTTAATCTTTTCTAATGCTGATCGATCATCGGGCATTGTTCCGATTTTTCTCTTAATGGCGTCCATAAAGCCTTCATCCAAATCCGAGCAGGAGGCTTCGTGCATTGTTCTTGGGTTTTCTAAAGTGTTTCCACTAGCGACGTCATCAACTACTAGGTGAAGAAACTTAACTGCTTCATCGTGCATTACTTGTGGATCTTTTGAGACAGGCTCACCAGAACCAGCATATGTTTGATCTACATCTGTTGGCGTAGTCATTTGTCGGTATGCTGCACCAATCGCTGCTTCAAGCTTTTGAGCAGTCTCTGCTTCAATGCTTTCAGAGAGTTTCTTGGCTATATGAGGATTTTGACCAATTACATTATTCAATCCTCTCATAATACGCATTATTTTTTTATCATCGATGCCTAGCACTTGTGATTCTTTGTCTTGTAAAACTGATTTCATTTTAGCATTAAGTTTTGTTCGGGCATAATTCCATTGTGCTGTATCGTGCCCTCCCATCGGATCTGAAGATCTTATCATCTCTTTTGTAAGCTCTTCTTTAATTAAAGACTTTAAAATATCTCTTGTGATTTCCACTTTGTATCTCCTAAATTAAGCTTTGCAGCAACAAGTGCAGCACCCACAGCAACAACAGCAGTGAGCATCATTAAACAAGTTTGCTAATCTATGTAATAAATTTTTCATTATTTTTTCCTCTTTTTTCTTTTTGGGTCATCTTCGTCTTGGGCACCGTGCTTCTCATCTCTTTTATGACCAGCTTCGTGCCCTTCTTCGATATCAGACTCTGTTAAATTACGAACAATAGTGTCACCGAATTTCATATCATAAACACCAATATCGCCGTTTTCATTTAGAGAGTGCCACAAGACAGTCCCAACAGCGTTCTCTTCGGTAATTCCATATCTTTCTTGCAAAGCTGAACTCAGCTTTCCGTGGTTCAGTCAGGAGTGTGGAACAGTATCAGCCATACTATCATCAGCGGCGTCTCTGTAGTTTTCTGCTAATCTTAATTTACCCGCCACTTCAACATCTTTAATAAAATTTTCAACGTCCATTAGATCACCAAGCCTACCCCTACTTCCATCAGATAGAGGAACTTCTTCCTCTGCAAAAGCCTTTTTAATGTCGGCAATTGCCTGCATTTGTTGACGAGGGTCTGCTGAATTTGTTGCAGCTTGAGCTAATTCTGGATTATTCTGTAGCACTTTTTGTAAGCTACCAAATGGAATAGTGGTGCTCAATAGTTTTGGTGCTTTAATATATCTAGCCACGCTTATCTTTTCATTTATGGTTTTTGCGATTTCTTCTTTGATAATTTTAATTAATTTTGATTTTGTGATTTTCATAGTTTGTATTTCCTCCAAGCAAACTTTTCTCTACATCCTAAATAGTGTGGATCGTTCTCATTGTTATAAGCTTCTCTTTCAAGTCTTATAGAATAATAAGCATCTCGACCACTTCGGAACTTTATAAAGCCAGTTATAAAATCCCAGACATATATTAAATAGAAGCCAATAACGAACAATTCCCTATATTGTGCAATATGAATTGACTCATGGTTAATTAACCTTTCATCACCCTCATCTTTGATGAATATAAAAGGAAAGAGCGTAATCGCTCTTGCATTAATAAACCAGCTTAATAGTTTTGGTATCTTACTATTTTTTATAATAACCGGCTTCATCTTGTAAGATCATATCCCATCTGCATTTGTGCATCTTGAAGATCTGATTGATATTTCATTTTTGCTCTATTAAGAGAACGAGATCCGTATTTGTTAATATAATCTCTAAACTCTCCTTCTTTAGCTTTTGCTGACGTTACATCTGCTGTTTTGCCTCTTGCATCTGTATACGTAATATTGCCCGTTTTAAAGTCTTTGCTCAATGTTCCCTTTTGGAGCTTAACACTCTGACTAACACTTTGGGTCGGCTTTGCGGCAACATCAGCAGGAGCACCTGCAAGAGCGCCCATCATCGCTAGCCCAGCCGCAGCGCCCTTTGCTTTTTTACCAATCTTTTTGCCAAAGTCCATAATTCCCTCTTCTAAAAGATACGCTTCAAGTTCTTCAATTATAATTTGTTTTAATTGTTCTTCTGTAATATTATATTTCATTCTTTAATAAACTCCTTCCAATTTTTTACAGTCTCATCAATCTTAACCCTGATAAGACCATCGTTTGTTCTCGACATTAATTTATCGTAAGCCATATGTTTTAGGTTAGATAACTTTTCAAGGTATCCGTTTCTACGAAGAACTTTGAAAGCGATATTCTCAGCAGAGAACTCACCCGCTCTATCCAATCCTGTTTTTCTAAACTTACGAATTTTTTCTTTGAGCTTTGCAATATAGTCCAAAGCCTGTGTAAATTTTTTATCTCTGTAAATTCCCATAGCCCTGTCGATTTGATCCATTAGGCCCTCAGACTTTTTTGTGATATCTGACCAATCAAATGTAGGTTCAGCCCTGTCTGGTTCTGTAATCCAATTATCATTTAGGACAGAATAAACGCCAGTTGATGTATGGGGTTCGTTGTCGTCTTGGACGTAGACTTCTACCTCAAAACCGCCAATAAAGATATCGTGAATTCTATTCCAGAGAGACTTCTTAGCGTTGAAATAATCCTTGGCTAATTCTGGATCTGCATCAACTTCTGTATAATCTACAATAAGGTGCAAATCAATATCAGAGTGCTTTGACCAGTTGTAGTTTGCGAGAGATCCTGTGAAAGTAATATCTTTTAGCTCCGCATCGATTTCAAGACTTTCATAAAAATCTTGTGCGATCTCAATTAACTTCTCACGAATAGATGGTCTTAATCTTTTGTTCAAAGGCCAGAAGTTAGGCTCAAGGGTCTCTTGTGTTTCAAAGGTTCCCTTGAGTTCATCGTCTATCTCGCTCATTAATTCTTTGATATTCACTTTATTCTTCCTTATTAAATTTCTTTCTCATATGATCTGGGATAGGGACTGGTTCTCCATCTCCGTCAATACGAACAAAAGTAATTTGTGTAGTGCAGACCGGCTTTTGTGATCCATTATATACACTGTGTCTTCTAGCTTGCAAATTTAAAACGACGGATGTGTTGCCCATCTTCTCAACTTCACCATAAATTTTAATAATCTGTGTTGGTCTTGCCGGGGCTGTGAATACAACCTCTGACATATGCACAGTCACCATCCTTGGCGTCCCACATATTTCAGAAGCATATGCTACACCTGCTTCGTCTAGCCAAGCTAGCATCTGACCGCCAAAAAGATTACCGTGATAACCCAAATGTTGCGTCATAACTTTATGTGTCGAGATCAATTCCATATTATCTTCCACCGATTTTAATCCTTATTTTTCTTTTTGGCTTCATACCGCAGCCACGCTCTCTCAACCCTGACTTTGGTCTTTGGTCTCTTGCTCGCTGGGCAAACTCTGCGTCTGTTAGATCTGCAAATGCAGGATCGGTCGCTCTCGACTTCGCAAAAGGCACAATCTGGCTTGATACCCACTCACCAACAAAGTCTTGAACCTCTTGCCAGTTATCATCTAGCCATTTGAAGCCATTAATATAAGCGTAATATACTTCTGGGTTTGATTTACGAACGGCTCGCAGGTCTTTTAGTGGGATATTGCCAAACCCCAGCATCCCTATGCCGTGTGCTCCTGTAATCTTTCTATCACCAATAGACAACTCTCCTGCATCTTTTTGCCCTTGAGATATGTTGTCTAACAATTTAACATAAGGATCAATATTGAAGTTAGGTCTAAAGAAATCAACACCCATCTGCTTCATTATCTTTCCATACTCTTCAGCACCTGCGCCTTGTTGGGTGCCCATCTCTGGCTTGTCTTCCAATCCGGGGATTTCTATTTGTTTTCTTTTATCCCTAGTTCTTTCAATAGGGGCTGCTAATTTATCTGTAATGTCTTTTAGGAGATCTCCCTTGATGGGTCTAGACTTGAGATAATCATTTAGTGCATTTTCAAATTGTGTTAGGTAACCTTTCTGTCTTTCAAAGGTTCTTTTTTCTTCATCAGGTATGCTGATAGCAGAATTATTCTCCTCGGGTAAAGCAGGGAAGATCTTTTTCAATTCCCTGAAGTTTCTTATCATATTTGGAATATTGAAAATAGCTTTTCCATAAATATTCATTTGCCCGGACTTGATATCGTATGACATATGCTTGAGATTCGTTAGGATTTCTTTTAGGTTCCCTCTGCCGCCGCCCTCTTCATCCTCTAACTTATTTTTTGGGTCAATAGCGATTTCCTCATCAACTAAATCTTGATAAGTCTTTTCTATTGCTTCCTCGTAATGAGCGTCGTATCTCTTCATCCTTTCCAAAAACTCACGGAAGCCATCAAGACCTTCCCCCGGACCTTCCTCGTAATCAGGTGTCATACGCAAATAAAATGTAGAACCATCGTCATCATTAAGTTCGTCAATATACATACCAGAAGAATCAAATGCGCTTTGGATGAGATCTCTTACCATTTCTCTGTCGTCATAGCGACCATAAGCCTCTTCAAAATCATCAACGATTTCTTTCTCGCCATCTGGGCTCTCTATCTCATAGCGAAGTTGGTCAAAGGGAGCCTCATCCAAGTGAACGCTCAAGCCACCTTCCCATCTCCACTGGTATCCATCCCCGTAATCATCTTCGTCATAAGTCACATCGATGTGCTGAAAATCAGCGTCTGCAACCATTTGTCGGAGTTCTGATGAATCAAAGGAGCCGGGAGGGTTGTCTATTGTGTTAGTGTATGCTTCGCTGTTGATAACATTCCAAGTGTCCTGCGCTAAAGTTATAAACTCATAGGCAGCAGCATCAACATCATAGAGTATTGTGTCGCCAATGACTGGAACCTCATCCATACTATACGCCAAGTCTCCTTGACCTTGAAGGTATTTCACAATATCTTCATAAAGCTTTTTGTCCTCTTCGTTCATTTCTTCGCCATCATTACTACCCAAGAAGGATTCTAGGGATTGACCGTCCATCAAGGCACCGGCAATCATATCAAGAAACTCATCTTTTAGCGGATAATCAGGATTCTTCTTGATTGCAGGAGCGATAAGATTATAAAGCAAGATTCTCTCAAGTTCGTAAGAATCGTTGTATTCCTCGTCTTCTACATCAAAGAACGATTCAAACTCACCGCCCTTATCATAGACAAGAGCAATCTTTCTGTATTTGGAATCATCGTTCAAGTTTTTGTTGAGGATAAAATAGAAAGCCTTTCCTTGGCTTGTATAGGAATCAAAATAGTTTTGTGATCTAGTTGCTGAAATACACCACTTGGTCTTCTTACCAAAAAAGCACGAGGCTTCTTGTGTCTCAGGGCGAATAATAAAA
>Ga0181407_1000719_pt1 | contig 11104 bp, 27 predicted proteins | sample 30SPOviralmetaG_FD_130136 | JGI IMG/M metagenome (GOLD analysis project Ga0181407, IMG submission 130136) | Marine viral communities from the oligotrophic San Pedro Time Series (SPOT) site, San Pedro Channel, CA, USA - 30 SPOT_SRF_2012-01-26 | ecosystem: Environmental > Aquatic > Marine > Strait...
GAAATTAACGGCGAACATAACTTTAGACGAGCTTACCAAAAGCCAAGTAGCTGAGAGGAAGGGGATTAATAATAATCCTAACCCACAGCAAATAGAAAATATAAAAGCACTAGCAGTAAATGTGCTTCAACCAATACGTTCTCATTTTGACAAACCACTTATTATATCTAGCGGATTCCGTTGTGCTCAGCTTTGTGTAGAAATTGGAAGTTCAGTAAATTCTCAACATGTAGCAGACGACAGTGCGGCCGCAGCAGACTTTGAGATACCTGGTGTAGATAATAGAGAGCTAGCTCTTTGGATCAAATCGGAGTTGGAATATGACCAGCTTATCCTAGAATTTTACCGAGATAATGAACCGACATCCGGATGGATACATTGTAGTTATTCAAACAATTCAAATAGAAATCAATCATTAAGAGCTTTAAGAGAAGAAGGTAAGGTTATTTACAAACCTTGGTTAGAATGAAATTTATACAGAATAAATGGTAAAATACGTAACAGAAATTGTTTCAGGTGATTGTCCAGAATGTTCAGAGGCAACAATGTTAGTTGCTGTTCAAGAAAATTTTTATAAATGCGTAAATTGTGGTGCATTTGTAGAACAAAAAGTTAATGGAGTTATTAAATATATGAAAGTAAAGAAAAATGATAAAATGTTTTTAAGAATAGATGGAGAAGAATTAGATGGCTAAGAAAAAAGGTAACTTATATGGAGTCTCAAATTACCATAAAAAAACACCTAAAAAGAGAAGAGGCAGAATATCTAAGAAAGTAGGACCCAAACAAAAAAGAGCTAAAAAATATCGTGGCCAAGGACACTAGTTTATAATCATTCTAAAGTATGAAACCTATAATGATCACTCTTATGTATTTAACTTTTGGTGGAGACATCAAACTAAGCACTTTTGAAATACAAACTAGTTGTAGTAGTTGGTTTCAATACAATGTAAAAGTTATGGAGAAGAAAAAAAGAAAATTATTTTCTAGTCATGAATATCATTTATATGATAATAAACAAGTTATTGGCTACATATGTAGCGACAATCCACCGCAGTAATTAAGTAGAAGTACCGGGTTTACAAGAAAAAGGCACAAATAGTTTATTTTTATTAACTAAATCTTCACCCATTTTATCTAAAAGTATTAAAGTTTCAACCGTACCTTGTTTAGAACAAGCAAAATAACTATCATAAACCCCTACGGTTTTTTCAGGTATACAGGTACCATCTAAAGACGAACATATTTTTAAAACTAATATAAATTTCACTTGACCTCCAATTTATCTAGGATATACTGCGATTTTATGTTAAAACCTAAATAGAAAGAAAGGATATATCATATGACTGATACAAGCAAATACAAAAACATATCTTTAACAAAAGATGTGTATGCAAAATTAGATAAGATTAGAAAAGTCATTGTACCTAATACCTCAATGAGTAGATCTCAAACCGTTGGTATTTTGGTTAATGAGAAGATAGAAAAGTTAAATGGAAAAATTACTAAAAACCGTTAGTCTATTTGAAAGAAGACCAGAACCTGAAACTAGGCTTTGGAAAGCTGTAATAGCACAATTAGTATTTGATGCTTTTGTATCTTCAGCGAATAAAAAAACAAATTTAGATAAAAAAATGGCTAGACAATATTGTGAAAACCCTCCTTGGAATTTTTCTATAATATGTAATCTAGCAGGTCTTGAACCTGAATATGTTACTTATAAATTAAGACAAAAACTAAACAAAGAAAGATTAAAAGAAAGTGGAATTATATGGAATACGAAAAAATAGGCAAGTACATTTGTCCTAAATGTAAGGGCAATGGATATAGAAGAGTATGGAAAGATACAAGCGAAACACAAAAAATAGAAATAGATTGTGCAGCTTGCAATAATCAAGGTGAAATACCTTTTACAACAAATGATGTTTTTGGGTTATTTAAAACAAAAAGAACTCAATGAAAAACAAAAAAATAGTTTTAATAGTAATGATGTTAATTTTATCAGGATGTAGTGAACTACTTTTAATATCGAGTGGTGCAAGTGTAGCTATTTCACAGAGTCCTGCCGTTAAAGCTTATAATGGCGTTGATATGATCACTATTATGCAGACAGAAAAAGATATTAAAAAACACGTTTATGAAAAACTGAAAGGAGAAAAAAATGATAAGTGATAAAGAAGCATTAGAAATGCAGAAAGTTTGGGAAGATGAGATAAGGATGCAAGGTAGAATACCTATGACGATCAAGGAAGAGTATAAAAATGCCGATGCACCTATACCCACGGCTCGAGGACCCAATGATTTAGAAGAAACTATAGATCGTTTGGAGTTTAAGAATAAAATGTTACATCAACACATTGAGAAATTAACAACAGAAATTATTCAAGTTAGAATTGACAATAAAAAACTTGCTAAACAATGTGAAGATCAAATGAAACAATTTAGAAATAAGGGAGCTCTTTGAAAAAGAATAAAAGAGGTTGTTGGTCTGAGAAAATAGCCATAGCTTATTTAATGAAAAAGGGTTTTGATGTATTTGATTCTTGCCAAACCAATGGACCTATAGATCTTATAGCATTTGATTCTGATAAAATTAAAATTGCTTTGTATGATGTTAAGTCTGAAAACTTTAGATTAACAGGACCTAAAAAAGGCAGCCGTATATCAAGACCAAGAAGAGATAAAAAATTAACCAAACTTATCAATATGATTTATGTTGATAAAGATGGTAGTGTAAGGGAAGGAAAAAGAAAGAATGCAAAAGTTTAAAATATTAGATTTATTTAGTGGACTCGGTGGGTTCAGTTTAGGTTTAGAGCGAACAGGTAGATATAAAACAGTAGCATTTTGTGAGATAGATAAATATTGCACATTACTGCTGCAAAAACATTGGAAAGGAGTTAAGATATATAATGACGTTAAAAAAATTACAAAAGAAGGATTCGAAGCAGATGGAATTGAATCTCCAGACATCATCACAGGAGGTTTCCCATGCCAACCGTTCTCGGTCGCAGGCAAACAAAAAGGAACAGATGACGACAGACATCTCTGGCCAGAAATGTTTCGCATCATCAAGGCATTCAAACCTAGGTTCGTTATTGGCGAGAATGTGCCAGGAATTGTTAACATCCAAGACGGCGTGGTCTTCGAAACTGTGTGCACTGACTTGGAAAGTCAAGGATACGAAGTTCAACCGTTCAATATTCCAGCTGCAGCCGTCGGTGCTCCGCATCAAAGAAAAAGAATCTGGATCATCGCAACTTTGGCTGACTCCGTCAGCAACGATGAGAGACGAGAGATCTCCCGAAGCTATGAAGAAAAGGGAAGAGTACAGGAAGAGTATAGGTCGAAAGACAATACCTCCGGGATCTTTAGCGGAACAAGTGAAATACGGAAAGGCAACAACAGATATGAAAATGTGGCCAACACCAAGAACGGGAGGGGGCAGCCGTCCCAATCAGAAAGGTGGGAAGGTACTAAACGAGGAAGTATTGATAGCCGAGGGATTGAGGGAGAGAGGAAAAACTTTAGCGGAACAGAAAATGTGGAGAACCCCAGACGCACATTGCGACAGGGGAGCAAGTTCTTCGACACGAATGAAGATGAAGTTGGAAAAGAAAATGCCAATCAGTATCAACGATCAAGTAGCCCATCCGAATCTAATGTGGCCAACGCCACAGAAAGCAGATCATCTAGCAAATCCATCAGAGACATTGGAAGCATGGAAGAAAAGGGCAGCAGAGAAGAAGAAGCAAGGAATCAATCTTCAATTTGCACTTCGACACGCAGTACAAAAGAATTGGCCAACACCAAGAGCATCAGCAGCGATGGCAGAGAACATAGAGAACATCAAGAAAAGAGGAGTGGACAAGGGAAGATTAGAAGAGAGAGTAGCGAAGAATTGGCCAACACCAACAGCGAGAGATTGGAAGGACTCGGGCAAAGCAGTAGTCAATTCAACGAGACATCTTCTTCCACAAGCCGTAGCGAAGAGCAACAAGGACAAGTGGATCAAGGGTGGTGGAGCGTTGAACCCAACGTGGGTCGAGTGGCTCATGGGGTACCCGGCAGAGTACACCGACTTAAAGCATTGGGAAATTCTATCGTCCCGCAAATCGCAGAAGAAATAGGTAGAGCTCTTATAAAGGCAGCTGATGACTCATAAACGAAATTTATTTGAGACTTGTATTGATGTAGGTAGTGGATTAATTTTATCTACATTTATACAGCTCTATATATTTCCTTTCTTTGATTTACATCCAACAGTCTTGGAAAGTTTTCATATTGCTGTCATATTTACGGCTATATCAATATGTAGATCTTGGTTTTGGAGAACATTATTTAATAAAAGGAGGGCGACGTGATTAAGAAATGGATAGTAAGACTTAGAATGTGGTACGCAGACATACGCGGTCATCACGGTAAACGTTGGAACTATGAGCCAGGAGAATGGTACATGGGTCAACATAAAAGAAAGAAAAAATGAAAAGAAAAACAGCATTAGTGTTTAGAATAAAATGTATGGCTAAAAAATGTAGGGAGACAGGACAATGGGATTTGTTATCTAGACTTTGTTATAAGTATAGTTGGATAAATTTAACTGCAGGAGAAGCTGATTATGATTAAGACTATCCCTGATTTAATAACTGATATAAAATATAAGTATAAACGACTTAAGGATATTCCTTTAGGTATAATAGAAAGAGTTGGAAGTAAAATGAGTATTTATGCTTGGCAAAAAAGATGGGGAAATAGAAAAAAAGGAACAGGATTTAAAAATGAAAGATAAAACACCGAAAGAAGTACCTTACAATAGAAGAAAACACAGAATTAATTTATTAGAAAAATATAAATATAACTCTATAGGAAGATGCACTAATGAAGAACATTATTGGGATAATTGTAAATGTTCCTTATGGGAAGAAGACTATTTTAAAAGATTGTTAAATGAAACTAATGTCACAAACTATATAGTAAATGGAAAAGAGTCTGTTACTCCTTTGTATGGAAAATGGTGTGAATTAAAATTAGATCTAATGAATGGAGGTTATGATGGCTGATGGACATAATTTAAGAGGACATAATTCTAGATGGAAGAGTGGTTATAATAACTATCACTTTCACGAACGTTTGGAATACGAAATTGTAGAAAAAGGCAATGAGAGTTCATTAGACAGTAATGGTTTATTTAGATCTAATGTAGGTTATAATGAAATTAAAATCAGACCTTTAAAATTTATGGACTTAACAACTTGGTCTGGACCAGATGGGGAAGAGTTAGTTTTAAAAGACTATGAGTTTTGGATACCTAGACGAATGATTAGAAGAGGTCCTAACTCTTGGTCAGTTAAAAAAAATAGATGGGTACATAAACAAACTTTTTTACAAGGTTTATATCGATGTTACAGAGGTGACCCTTTTTATAGATATGTGGGAGACTATCAATGGTAGAGATTAAATGGAATAAACTATATACTTATCCTAAATCAACCAGATCCTTGATCCATGGTCAAAGGCATTATGATGTTGGGACTAAAGATAAATTACCGAGTGTTACGACAATATTATCAGCGACTCAGTCTGAAGAGAAGAAGCAAAAGTTAGCCGAGTGGCGTGCTCGAGAGGGTGAGGCTAATGCAAAACGGATCATGGATCAGGCAGCAGCTAGAGGCACTACAATGCACGCTATTTTAGAGGCCTATGTAGAGGGTACTAAAAGGGTAGATTTGACTGAAAATGGCATCCTAGCCACCTCTATGGCTCAACAAATCATAGAAAAAGGGTTATGTAATGTGGACGAATTATGGGGTTCTGAGGTTACAGTGTATTATCCTGGTTTATATGCAGGAGCTACAGATTTAGTTGGGGTCTATAATCAAGGACCGAGCATCATGGATTTCAAGCAATCAAATAAACCGAAACGTAAAGAATGGATCGGAGACTATAGACACCAATTAGCTGCCTATGCTTTGGCACATAACGAAGTCTATGGAACACAAATAAATCAAGGTGTGGTTTTGATATGTACTAAAGATCATTTGTTTCAAGAATTTATATTTGATGGTGAAGATTTTAGAAAAGCTAAATATGAATTTTTAGGTAAGGTAGATCAGTATTATAATGAAAAAAACAAGAAGTAGCATGCAAAAACTGCATAGCTAAATGTGGCAAGATTGCCTTATTTGCCTTATTTCTGCCATCAATGTAACTCGACCCAAAATGGACACTGCTCTAAAACCTTTGATAATTAACAAATGTTACCTTTATAGGTTATTTCTAGGAAAAAATTATTTTTTAAAAAACAAAAATAATCCTGAAAAAGCTCGTTGGAGTTACATTTGTTTAATACCAATGTTTCTAATCAATAGTTCAAAATGGGTCGAGTTACATTTGTTTAATACCAACGGTTTTAGAGCATCGAAAAAGTAACATTGGGAGTACACGGGAGTACATGCGAGTAATTCTCAATTTAGACATACTTGCATAAGTTGCATAGGTCATCTAGTCGATCAATAGTTGGGTTTTAGGGTTACAGAAAAACAGAAAAGGGTATAAAACCATCCTATGAAAAAAGTTAGAAGGAAAAAATCAAAATACAAACATGCAACTATAGGTAATAAAAAATATTACTTCTATAAAATTGTATGGGATGATCCGTGCGGCGACTCAGGTCATGCCGAAGCAACTGAGATGAAATCTTTAACACCTGCAAAAATGATTACCCAAGCTTATGTGTTCGAGAAAGATAACAAAACCGTTTGGACATTTGCTTCTTATGATAGTGAAGCAGCTGTATTTTCTGATAGAAATGCTTTTCCAAAAAAGATAATATCTAAAATGGAGAGGATAAAAATATGAAAAAAGAAAAAGGTAAAAGATTCGATGGTAGAAGTAGAGCCTCTAATGAAGCCTACAAGAATGGGTGGAATGAAATCTATTTAAACAGAGTTTTAAAAAAAGAAGTAGAGATTGGTCGTAACGGTACTCAAGGTTATATGATTACCAAAGGTAAAAACAAAGGTACTATTCTTTAGTTAATCTTTACCATAACTCTTGGTTTAACAGTATCCTTCTTATTATCTAATCTTATTTCTTTTTGTTTTTCTTTTACATTAGACTTAATTTCTTCTGCAGTTACACCTTCTAATATTGGAGAGTATTCATCTAAAGTTTCTGCAATTCTTTTATCTAATTCATCCTCAGACAAGTCATCCAACTTACCTGTTCTAATAATTTTTTGCTCTACATACAATCCAGCTGCTTTACCTCTAGCAACTTCAGCATTAATAGCTGCAGACCATGCTCCTTTTTTTCTAGAGTCTTCTCTAAGTTTTGCAAGTTCCGAGATGTGTCTTTCATAAGTTACTTCATATTTTTTTTGATAATCCGCTCTAATTTTACCAATGTATTGCACCACTAAAGGATAACGTTTTGGACTCTGTAATTCTGACGCAGTTATTGCTGCTCTATCTTTTGCATACCCTGCATCAACTGCACATTCTGTTGCCGTTTTTCTGCCTTCATTGGTAACAAGTTCTTGAGCAAATTTAATTTGCATTTCTGTTAATTTTTTAGGTAAACTCATGTCTTGACAAATAAAGTAAGTTTGATACAAAGTCAATGTAAGTTACGGTGTTTTCATTCATTGTTCTTTATAGTTGTTATTAATGTTTAGTGGGGTTGGCTTACGAAGTGATGGGAGACCGGAGCGGAAACTGAGCCCCACTTTTAAAATATGATTAGTGGAAAGTTATTTAGACAGATATTAGATAAATTCTTGAAAGCTCCTGTAGCTCAAGACGCAAGGGTACAAATATGTTTACCTAATGGACAATTTTTTGACATTAAAGATATAAAATTATTAGAGAATAAGCTGCTAGGTGTGAGAGAAACTCATAGATTAGTCATCACTGTTCAACAAGAACAAGTGCGAATGGGCACTCCAATTAAAAAGATCTAGTTACTTTGAATTCCTATTGAAACCTGAATCTAAATTTTGGCAAGAAGTTAAAAAATCAATCAAGGATATTTCCTTTACCAGGCTTGAGTCATGGGCATCTGCTGGTGTTCCGGATCTGCTCTGTTACAATAAGAATAATACTTTTTTCACGGTTGAGCTTAAAGTATGTAAAGGTAAAAAAGCGACCTTCAGTTCTCATCAATTTGCGTTTCATATGAAACATCCTTGCAATACTTTCATCCTGCAAAAATCACTCGGTCCGTGTACCGTAAAACTTTATGAGGGAAAAGATATCCTGGAGCTTGCACAAAGAGGATCGGACCTTGAGCCGTGTGCCTCGGGCCTTGATGCGTGCGGCTTGTTCCTTCAAAAATTAGAGTAGAGCTTGTGGGCGGGACCCACCCTTTTTTTTTAGAGCTTGTTGCTTGCTGCCTGTGGCTTGGCATTTTTTACAAACATCTCAGAGTTTTTCGCATGTAGCTTGTCGCCTGTGGTTTGTTCCTTAAGCCATTTTTCATGAATCGCTTGTCGCTTGGGACTTAACCCTGGACCACGATTCTTTTTTTTAGTGTTTTCCATATGATACATTCTTAACTTTATGATCCCAGCAAGCTCTACAATTTAAGCATTTGCCTGATTGCTTTGGCGCTGGGCAGCTTGCGCTTTTAGTCACTACAGTACTTGACCACGGCCAAAATTGTGGTGCAGGTCCGTCAATTTTAGTTCCTGATATTCTAATAATTAAATTTTTTGGAACCCGGTCAACAGGTATTTGTTTTAAAAATTGTGATTCTTTTGTAGGTATCCAGTGTTTAACATCCGGTGACAATTTACACACTTTAAAAATTTTTAATAAGTGTTTAACGCTTTGGATATCTCCAGCGTCATGCCATCTAAAATATTTAACTTTTTTAGAATTGATTTGAGTGGCCATAGCCTTGACCCATAATGGATTTTTAATAGCATCTAATCTTTTATATTGTGCCGGCTTAACACCTTTATACATTACATATGAACCCTTCATGGCATAGCAACTAAAACAAACCGTGCCCGGAATTTTTGCAAGCTTGCTGCCTGTTTTGCATTCCCACGCTGGCAAGCCATAACTGAAGCCCGGCATTTTATTGGGCTTCGATAAACTATGAGTTATTATTTTAGCTTCTTTTATCTTCATAGGTATTTTTTTTATTATGTTTTTCTGTTTGAAGTCTATCCAATTCAAGAAAAAACTTTTGGCAACTAGTTAAATATGTAGCTGGAAGAGTGTCATGGTCTTCGGTAAACCATGGTATTAAATCGTTGTGATTAATTTTTCTTTTCATAGGTTCTTGATACTTGATTAATAATGGCTTGAACATCTGCCAAATTGTCGCAGGACCGGGAAGCGCTTGTGGGCGGGTCCCACCCATTTTTTTTTTTTAATAAAAAAGGCGCAGCTTGTAGGCTGCGCCTTCGACAACAACGTAGGCTAAAAAATATGGTCAAGCACTGAGAGAGAACATAACTAGATTACTAGTATATTGGTGACCCCTCATCTCAGCCTAGATCACGCTCGTTGCTTGACCCCAGATCCATTGACGGCTTAATTAACTTAAGCTGTTCATTGTGCTTACACAATGGATCAGGGCTCAAGCTAGGTAGCACACGCTATAACACGGCTTTCACTAGCTCGGCTTGTACTCTTTCAATATAAGTGGTTCGAGGTCCTTTGACCATAGTCCAAATTGTCGCAGGTTAGAGGAGAGCATGTGGGCGGGTCCCACCCGGGAATAAAAAAAATAACTGCGACAATTTGTCAACTTTTATTTAAATCTTTTTTGAATTATATTTAATCATTAATAACAATGGAGGAAAAATGGGATACACTAACTATTGGCACCAATACAACGACTTCACGGATCAAGAATGGGAGTCAATTAAAGATGAGTATGACAACTATATCAAACCTTTGGCTTTGGCAAATAAAGACATCAAAGATAATTCAGACGAAAATAATATTATTTTTGATGGTGGTTGTGAAACTTTTGTTCTATCAAAAAATTGTAGAATGAATGACAAAAAAAGATATGACGAAGAGGATTTATCTTTTAATTTTTGTAAAACTAGAATGGCAAAATATGATATCTATGTTTGGTATCTTCTTACTTTTATAAATAGACTCCGACCTGAAATTTCTATTTCTCGAGATAGATAAAATTTTAATAGGTGCGACATTTTGTCGCACCTAGATAAGAGCATGTGGGCGGGTCCCACCCAGGAAAAAAAGAAAAAGGTGCGACAATTTGGCAACTTCTATTTAAGGTTTTTTTGAATTATATTTAATCATTAATAACAAATGGAGGAAAAATGTTGCTAATAGTAAAAAGAACGAAGTACAACAATTTTGATAATACTTTCAATATTGTTGAAACTGCTAAAACAATAGAGTCGGCAAAGATGAAAAAAAATGCTCTAAAAATTTTGGCAAAAGACAATGAGTCGTTTACGATTATTCAATTTGCTGAAGAGGCAGAAAAGAAAACATTCGTAGACAATATTAAACAGTTAAAATTTCCATTTACGGAGGCAAGATGATGGAAAAAATAAAAACAACTAACCCTTATAGTGGGGAAAGCATTGACCTCACTCAAGAGGAATATATTTTGTATAATGCAATTAAAACAGCAGAGGTTCAAGAAGACTATGAACGAATGCAAAAAAGAATAAGTAAGTTCAGTAGACTTAATCCAAAAGCTTATATGGTTTTAGTCGATTAAGTTCCTCGATCCTTGGTGCGACAAAATGTCGCACCGAGGAGATAAGAGCATGTGGGCGGGTCCCTCCCATAGAAAAAAAAGAAAACTGCGACAATCTGTCCAATACCATTTTTGTGTGATTTTAATAAGATGAGTCATTAACAACAATGGAGGAAAAAATGATACCAAAAGGATGGACAAAGGAAGATTGGGAAAAATTAAAAAAAGACTACCCCAATAATTATATGAAAGTCTATGAAGTAAAAGATAGAATAGATGCTTATGTTGATGAGACTTATAGATGTTGGATTGATCAAGAAGCATCAATGAAAAAAAATGGTCTTCGTAGTATGTTTGAACAAATACTAGAAGATGGAAAACAATTAGCAACAATGGAGGGAAACAATGA
>Ga0181407_1000721_pt1 | contig 11077 bp, 8 predicted proteins | sample 30SPOviralmetaG_FD_130136 | JGI IMG/M metagenome (GOLD analysis project Ga0181407, IMG submission 130136) | Marine viral communities from the oligotrophic San Pedro Time Series (SPOT) site, San Pedro Channel, CA, USA - 30 SPOT_SRF_2012-01-26 | ecosystem: Environmental > Aquatic > Marine > Strait...
TTCAAACTTTTATATAATTTTAATGGTGTAGTATCTTCAAACTGCTGATAACCTTTTTGCCCAAAATGAATTTTTTTTGGTTTTCCGTTTTTGCCTTTTACATAAACTGAATACTTTTTGTTTTTGCTCGTGGATTTTTCAATCTTGTATAAAACTTTTTCTGTCATAATTATATATATACTATATTATATAATGGCGGATTATGATAGTTTAATATCAGGATTAAAATCAAGTCAAGTTAGAAGTTATGCTCCAGACCCTGTTCTTACTGAAAAGGTAAATGATGCTGCTGCGTTTGGTAAAACATTTTTGGGTGGAACTGGTGCAATGCTTGAGGGTGAAGCGATTAAGAAAACATTTAAACAATTAAGTAAAAAAGGAAGTGAAGGATTATTGAAACAGCTGGATTTATCAAGCGATGATATGGAAGAACTTGCGTCAAAATTAGAGTCTGGTGATGCGGAAGGCATCAGTCAGTTTATTGCTAAACGTGGTATAAGTGTAGCAAGAAACAAAATAGGTGGTTTTGTGCGAAGTTCAAAAGGACAAGCAAAAGAATTTTTACAATCCATGAAATCAAAATTTAGAGGACAACAAGCGGAAGAACCATCTGCTCCTGCGAGTGAGTCATCATCTGCGGTTGATGATCGCAGTGGTTTGTTTGATAATATTCCAACGAGAAGCGGACAATTGTTTGATTTAGGAGAAGGTGAAGCACAAGAATTTACTGAAGGTGTTGCCCAGCGTTTCGGTGCAAGTAGTATATATTATGATGAACCGCCAGAACCAAATCAACCATCGGCAGAAGGTGGTTCGCAGTCTGGTTCTAATCCTGAATCAGATATTAAAGATCCAGCACAATCAACAGATGATGCGATGAAGGCAAATGGTTCACAGAGACAACAGCAAGAAAGCAATCCTGATAAATCATCAGAAGAAAATAATTTAGGCAAAACCGAAGGCGGTGGTGATGCTGAAGCAGATGTCTCATCAATTGGAAGTAAAGTGGAAAAAGGATTAGATGAACTGACCGCTGATAGTGAAGCATTTGATGAAAATCCTGTTGGAATAGCTGTAACTGCTGGTTTAGGATTAGTCAGTTTAATTTCGGGAATATTTATAAAAACACATAAAGATGCTTTTACTGTTCCGCCGATGCCGACTATCCGCCAATCCACATTTGCCGTTCAAAAAGGAAGTTTTTAAAATAATTGTATAGAATATAATGGCGTATAAAACGAAAGGAAATACTCACCGGATGCCGGACGGCACAGTTATGACTGGAAAGAAACACAGTAAATCAAGTAAACCAGTTAAAAAAGGTTCAAAAGCGATGAAAGCAAAAATGGCGAGACTTCGTGCGATGAAAAAAAAATAATCTAAACAATATTTTAATATAAATAAAAAAATCTAATGATATTATAGAATGGATAATATCATTAAGATACGTGCCGCTCAAGGAACTTTTGATACTTCGGGAAATACCAATAACTGCGATTTTTACATTAACGAGAACAGTGGTGTGATTAATCTGTCAGAATCTCACATTAGCATTAATGTTAGAGTGAATCAGGATTCTGCCGCCGCTATTCCAAATAAGATTGCCGCACTTACTCAATCAAATTCAGGAATTTACGATAGTCATATTCGTCTTCGTGATAAAGCAGATGCATCACGTGACAACTTCGTTTCACAGGAAACTGGATGCTGGGTGCGTCATGCTGAACTGCTCTGTAAAAAAGGTAAAGTAGAATCCATTAGAGATAATGATGTTTTGCGAGTGAACCGTTCGGTTTATCTTAAAGATTTAGAACAACAGCGAAAAGGGATTCAAGGATACACAGCCGCTCTTGATGGTTGTGGTGATGCCGCTGGTGCGATGTCTATGAATGAGATTGTTAAAGTTGGTTCTGTTCCTTCCAGAGTGAGAGATTTTGACATTAAAATTCCGCTCAAATCCATTTACAATATTGCTGATGCTAAAGATGGTATGGGTAATTCAATTAACTGGGATACTTCAGCGGGAGCGTATGGGCGGACGCAGATGCATCTTCAATTGAATTTAGAAAGAATGATTGCGACACAGGGTTTTTTCAATAGTGATACACGAGCCAATTTCCAAAAAACAGTAGGTTCTACTGGTAGTGCTTATGAGGCGATGCAAGACCAGACTTATGATGCCGCTAATTCAAATGTTGCCGGACAGATGAGATTTCTTATTACTGCGGGGACTTATGATGCTATTGAGCAATCACCGTTTTATAATGGTATGAAACTCGCTGTTACTGCCGCTGGTGGAACTGGCCCGGCAATTAATCCTGTTGTAGGCATTATCTCATCAATTGAACACACAACAACAAAACATCTTAAACTGAATCTTGGAAATGACTTGGTTACTACCGGAACTGCTGGACAGACACATACTGGATTACGTGTTGTCGGTGTTCCAGCTGATACTTCATCAGTCACTGTGAATAGTTTAGAATTAGTTGCGAAAGTGGTTCAGGAAGATGCTCCTGCCGAAGAGATTGAATATACTACGTTTGTAACTGAAAATGATACTTTTCCAACAGCACAAACACGAGTGAATAGGAATTATCTGATTGAATCTAACTGTAGAAATGTATATATGGCGTTTGCCGACGTAATCTATTCTACCGAACCATTAAGCGATTACCGAATTAGTCTTGATAATAAAGATGTCACGAATCGAGTCGTTCAATTACACTCACCACTTCACAGAGATTTGATCGGACAGACATTTAAGAACGAAGGTAAAATAGTAAAAAGTATGAGGGAAAAACTCCAACAAGATTTATCTTCCGGTGTAAATGCTACCGACCAAGGTTCAAGAGTTTATTTGATTGCTGTTCCAGTTCCGCTTTTAGATAGACCACAACGTTTAGGTGTAGAGTTAAACTTTACTGGTGCTCACGCTGGTAGTTTTACTTTATTTAAAGAAATTGTTAAATTAATTTAATTAATTTTTTATATTATTATATATTATAAATGAGTAATTTGCAATATCATTCACAGAACCCTGAAAATGCTAATTCGGCAGGATATTCCGAATTTCAGAATTTAGACTTCGTTGTTCAGATTTCAGGAAGAAAACTTTTAAAAAATTCAATGAGACTTGTAGGAGATGTTGTTATTAATGTAGATGGTGCTGGTGCGGCGATGGACGCTACTACAGAAATGTTTGTGGATAATAGAGTTGGGCATCATTCGTGGTTTGAATCATTTACCTGCGAATCATCACAGGGTATTTTGGAACACCTTAATGAATATCCAAGATACTGTGCACTTGCCACAAGTGCGACACATTCAAGAAATGATTTCATCTCTGCTTTAGCAAATGCTGAAGGTAAAAATCCATGTGCTCTTGCCGGACGTCTTGTTATTCAGCCAGTTAAATCGTTTAATGATACAACCGCTGGTGGTATTAGCACTTTTAACACCGATGCCTCATTTGCTATTCAGCCAAAAATTCTGTTTAACAGAATGCTCGGTGCTGGGGATTGGAGTTTTGACAGAATGGGATATGTCAGAATCTCAACTGTTTTAGCACGTTCTGCGAAAGCAATGTATGGATCGGCGATGGTTGCGGCTACTCGGTATACTCTTAAGAATGTTAGATTGGAATACCAGACTATTCCAGATGACGGTAAAAGTGCTCCTATGTTGGCTCATTCCTACGTTAATATTAAATCCACTATTAACTCAACACACCATAACTTATCCGCCAAAGTTCCGGCAGCGGCGTGTAACGGTGTGGTTGTTTCTTATTTAGAACAGTCCAAGGAAAATTCACTTACTGCGAATACTCTTCAATTGGAACAACTTCCTCAACCGCAGGAATTACAATATCTGTTTAACAATTCCATGCAAAAATATCTCACTTATAATATGACAGACCGGCGGGAGATGGTTGCTCGTGGTTTAGATGCTCTTTCTAACGGAGGACATCAGCGTGTGAATGGGGATTCACTTGCGGCGAATGATGGTTATTTGACTGGACTTTCGTTTGATGAATATATTTCACTTGAGAGTCAGCGGTTTAACATTCAGACACGCTCGGCACATTCTGCTCTTTCAACTTCACCGCTTACTCAATTCTGTTATTTCTTGACTTTGGTTAAATTAGCATAAATAAAATAATTATTTTTTAGCATATTATTATAATTCATTATATTATAATATGTCTCTTTACTCATCAAAAATAAAGACACAACTTGTGGATGCTGTTGTCAACATCTCAAACAACCGTTTGGAATATAAACTTCCACCTATGTCAGGATTTTATCCAACGCTTCGTTTAGCACAATTCGGTTCAGTCGGCGGTGATGTTGCTTATAATCAAGGGTGCGGTGCTCTTGGACTTATTTCTCGTATTTCGTTGATGAATGGTGCTGAAGAACTTTCATCACTTTCGGAAGCGAACCGGTATATGACATTTAAATTTCTTAATTCATCTAATAGTGATAATGCATCTTTGTTTTATCCATTGATTCATCACAAGCAGGGATATTTGGTTAATAACACATTAAAAATTCAGGATTCACATCAGGGAGAATACAATCAGGCGGCGGCTGGTGATTCCGCTTTGGTTCAAGCACAGAAAGCAGTGACAGTTGACCTTATGGCTATGTTGCCTGTGCTTTCATCTATGCCTGTTTTAGATACTTCTGTTTTTTCGGATTTGCGACTTCAGATTGAATATGAAACTGATTCACGAAAAGTTCTTGCTGACAATACGGCGGCATTTGCTACTCGTTCCGATCCAGTGCTTGTGTGCGAGGAAATTCAAGACCCTAAACTCGTTGCTGCTCTTTCAGCAAAATTTCAGGGAACTGTTTGGAATGAGATTGAGCACGATGTCATAAACCTTCCATCAAATGATAATGTGAATGACACGGAGTTAGTTCAGCGGATTAAAGAGACAGTTAATGGTTTTGATAATAAATATGTTTCAAGAATGGTAATGATGAAAACATTTAGCAATGGCGAAAAGTCAAAAATAGGAGGGGCTGGTAATGTGATGAAAGCGTTTGGCGATTTCAACTCATACGCTCAACATAAAGAAAAGATTAATTTTGCCGTGAATGGTAAATCCATCTTTGTGGGCGATGGGCTTGACACACCGGCAAAAAGACAGATGATGCTTCACGATACGTGGGGTTCGTGTAATGTTGTGCCTTTTGGAGCAACTGAATCTGTTGGAATTCACGGTGCTGGAAACTCTGCTACAGTTGGTGTGCCGGTGCTTATTGGTGCTAAACAAGGCGAACGAGTTGGAGCACAGGACTTTGTTGGTGTGCATCTTGAATCAAGAATTAATCAGTTTGAGGTGGAATATGAGAGAGCAACACCAAAAAATGATGATGCCGTTCAGCCGGTTGACCAGTTAGGCGAAGCACTTGACCTCCATATGTTCTGCGAAGTGAGGAAGCAACTCGTAATCCAGAATGGGCGATACGTGCTCCAATATGTTTAATTCCTAAAATCATTTCAAATTATTTATTATATTTTAGTATATATAATGAATAAAACAGAATTGCCGCCGACGCAACTTACTCAAGTTATTGAATTAAGACAAAAAGGAGAGAAAAGTGTTTCAACTTCAAATGCTGATTATAGAACAATGCTTGATAAAGATATTACAATTGAACCGTTAGATGTTGTCAAGATAAAATCATGCTTTATTGACTCTGTCGCACTCAACAGCGATAAAATCACAGTCCTACCAGATGTTCCGGAAGGTTCTCCAAATTATAATACCGCTACACTTGAAGAAAAGAACTTTAAAAAATTAACAACAACTCATAATTTTTATTATAGAAACTGGGGGAACACTTTTGAAACACCGCAAACGCAGAGAGATTATAAACAACCGATCCAAGCAGGAACTGAAGCTATAGATGGGAGAGATTATATAGCAACTTATGAATCAACTGTTCCGGGCGGAGAACATCAAGATTTGGTTTCGGGGATTGCTCTTGAATTTGTTGGTGGAACTAAAAAATTATCTGACCCCGCTCACATTAATTTACAATATACTGAATTTGTCGGAACAACTGGTAAAGAATCAGAAAACATAAGATATTTACATTTATTGGTGTCTCAAAAAGAAATTAGGAAAATCAGACCTCTTTTTTCAAATTTACTTCGCATTGATAAAGATACTCATTTATCAAAAGGTTCTCAATCAGTTACTTTTCCGATTAAATGCAAAAGAGATAGTATTATTGTTAGTTTAAAAAATGACAAACATCAAGATAGTAATGGGACACAATTACATAAAGCAGGATTGAGAAGAAGTGCTACAGAAATAGCGAACGATGTTAGAACAGCAGATCCATCAATTGTGAGTCTTTTGCCGATGAGTTTTCCTCAAGATTTTTTATTAAGAGCGGGTGAATATAATAAAGTTGAATTAGCGAGAGAACTATCTCAATTATTAAGTAAACCGGTAAATCGCAATTCACATTTAAGAACATTTGATGTAGAAGCGGCCGGTGGTGCTTCAGTATATCCTACAGAATTAATAGGTAATACATTTTTAATGTCAGCTGATTCTTTGAGACAAACACGTGGTAATGGAGTTAATGTTGGAACTGGTACACCAAATACAGATGGACGTGTCATATTTTGTTCTACTGATGGTAAAAATGCTTTTCAGTTTAAGGCAAGAAATGAATCAGTATCACCGAGACAATTGGATTATTGGTTAGGAAGTGATGAGGGAATAGCGATGCAATATAATCAAGCAGTAAGTAAATTTGAATTAATCCAGATGCATTTATCATTAAGAGATGGTAATTCAAACGCAATAACTCGTGGAACTTTATTAGATGCTGATTCTTTTGTTGTTTCCAATAAGGTGACAGGAATTTATTTACAAGATTTACAACCTGCTGATTTTTGGTTTAGTGATTTGAATTTTGATAAAAGTATGTTAGTCCACGAGGGACAAGTTTTACAAACAGCAGGGACAGATTATCTTCCTTGGCCGGATGGACTCCAGCGTTCTATTCCTGTGCTTCCTGATTTAGTAGATGGAGCTCAAATAACCGGTGATTCATTTAGTTTAGCAAATTTTACATTTAAGGGAAACCAATCAGGAACGGGGCCGAATGCTGTGACCCGACCAGCGGGTGGACACGCATTTGATGTTGCCGATCCACCGCTAACATTTGATGTTGCTGTGAATCAGACAATATCTATTTACGCTGATACGAATAATGGTGTAGGCGATACAGATGACCATGAAAAGAAGGGATTTTTCAAAATAGAAGTAGATATGGGAATAAATAATGAGATAGTTGGTGGAGAACATAACAACAAGATTAAATCTGTTATTAATCGTTTTTACACTGTGGATAGTTATACATCATCATACGGTGAAGGTGATATTCTTTACCAGCATCCGGCTGGAGCAGCACCGATAAAAACAAGTGATATTGGTATTAGAATTCTTAAACCTGATGGAACGTTAAGCGATGAGATTGGAGATGCTAATTCTGTATTTTTAGAAATTATTAAAAACAGATAAAAAAAATAATATACTATAGTATATGTCAAGTAATCATTTTCAGAATAATCGTGTCGTTCACAGAAATGCAACTTCTGCCGTTCAGATAGGAATTGATACTCAATCTTCAATCAATAAAACAAATGATAAATTAGATTTAGCATTAACACAGCAAACAGCAGTTAATACAAAATTAGATAGTTTTTCAGGAGCAATAAATAATGCTTCAATCGGTGATGCTTCAGTTAAACTTCAAACTTATGTTTACGGACACGATGCTTCTGCTGGACAAGCAAGAGCATTGAAAGTGGACGCAACCGGCAGATTAGAATGTAATGTAGCGGATATTGAATTACATACTGGTGATATTTCATTATCGGTTGACGGTTTAGAAGGATTAATTGGAACAACAAACACTAAATTACAGTCTGATTTAGATTTTGCCGGACAACCGAATTCTCTTGGTGATGGTTCAAATATGAAACGTGTCATGAATTATGGACACGATTCTGCCGGAGGACAACAGCGTCCTTTAAAAATAGATGCTGATGGACATCTTCAAGTGGATTGTTTAAGTTCTGCTTTACCAAGTGGCGGAGCAACTGCGGCAAAACAGGACATTCAGGAAACAAGTTTAAATGCGATTCAAGGAGCGGCAGAATCAACAGATACTAATGTTACAGCTATAGCTGAAAACTTTACGGCGTGTGATACAGGAGCAGTTGTTATTTCAAGTAGTGCTTTACCAAGTGGTGCGGCAACTCAAGCAACTTTAAATGATGCTGAAGTTCATCTGGGAAGTATTGATGGAAAAATAGTGGGGTGTAATACAGGAGCGGTTATCATTTCAGCATCGGCATTGCCGGCTGGTGCTTCTACTGCGGCACTCCAAGGGACAGCAAATACAGCACTTAGCGAAATTGAAGGAGCGGTTGAAAATCTTGAATTAACTGTAGGAACAAATACGGCAACTGCCCCTACTCGTTCTTTGCAAATCGGTGGTAAATATGTAGATGGAACTTTTAGAGATATTAAAGTAGATAATATTGGTAAAGTAATTATTGATACGCCGACTGGTTCAGACCTTGACGCAAGATTAGCAACAATTGGAACAAATACAACAGGACTTGCTGGATGTGTTACTGGAACAGAACTTCAAGTAGATGTTGTGTCTATGCCGACAACTGCGGTGACATTAGCTGGTGGAGCAACTGAAGCAAAACAAGATGTTATAGAAACAACTTTAAATGCGATTCAGTCCGCAGTAGAAGGAACACTCGCAACAACATCGGCGGCAACGCTTCAAACTGGATCTGCTGTTATAGGAAAACTTGCGGCAAATAGTGGTATAGATATAGGTGATGTTGACGTGACATCTCTTCCTCTAACATTTAATAGTGGAAATAAAGATGCTACTTGTCAGCGAGTTGTTATAGCAACAGATGATGTTAATTTATCAGCAATTAAAGCGGCTGTTGAAATTATTGATAACGCAATAACCGGAAATGAAATGCAATGTGATATTGTAGCATCTTTACCTGCTGGAGTAAATGCTATAGGCAAACTTTCTGCTAATGATGGAGTTGACATCGGTGATGTAGATGTGACAAGTATATCAGCAGGAACAAACCGAATTGGTAAAGTTGTATTAATGGGAAATGAAGCAGCGGATGGTTCAGGCACAGAGAGACATGCCTTGCTCGATTCGGCAGGACATCTTCAAGTTGATGTTTTATCTGCCCCTACAACGGCGGTGACAAATGCTGGATTAACTTCTTTAGCTGCCGCTGTGAATTCAGACAGAGTAGATGTCAATATCGCTAATGGTGGATTTGGTGGAGCGGTGACAAATGATGGATTAACTGCTTTAGATGCTGCTATTGGAACAGATGGTTCAACTGGCCCGGCAAAATGTATTTCTATGGGAGCAACGGCGAGTTTGGGTGGTGCGATACAAGAGGTAGCGTGTGATGCTGACGGTCATCTACAGATAGATGTTTTATCAAGTGCTTTACCGAGTGGAGCAGCAGGTGAAATATCTAATTTAGCAATAGCGACTAAAGCAACTTTAGCAACAACATCAGAAGTGAAGGAATTTTTGAGTGCTGCTACTGTAAATGCTGGAGCTCAGTCGGCAGAATTTGATACAGAGAACTATGAACGAGTAAGATTTTTTGGAGAATCTACTGCTTCAGTAGGGACTGATGTTATTTTGATGGGTTCAAACGTTTCAGGAGGGACTTTTTATGTTCTCGGTGAAAATTTGAGAAGTGAAACTATATCCGGTGTTCATTATGTTTATGGCCCTGCTATGGAAAATTTACCAAGATATATTAAAATATTAAACAAGAGTGGTTCAACAAATTATATATTTACTAAACTATACTTTCAGGGAAGTGGTGGAAGACTTGGTGTCTAAACAATTGTATATTTTCTTGAAAGTTCATCAATTATTTTATCTTCTTTGTCTCTTATCTCTACTTCTAACTCATCAGGAACACCATCGGCATCTGTGTCGTTAAGTTTCATCGTGCATTTACTTTGAAAGCAACACGCAAGTTTACATTTTATTTTATCCAATAACTTTTTAAACATATATTATATATTTAGATATTATATATGTCTAAAAAACTAATTAGGTGTCATACAACCGATCCAAAAAGTGTATTTGATTGTGTATTTAATGAACCAATTGAGGTAAGTCCATACAGCGAAATTGCTTTACAATCAGCAAGTTTTTCTTTAGCAAATCAGTTTTTAGTGGTTGACGCAACAAATGATGAATTAACATTTCAAGTTCAAAATGGTGCTTCACATACTGTAAGAATAACAAATGATACATATACAAAACATAATGCTACGAGAATGTTGGAAGCATTAACAAAAACCATGAATAAAACTTTAGATATTACGACTTCAAAAGAACACGGGAGTGAAATAGCTGTTTTAGCAACAACTGATGGACGAGTGCAATTTGATATGAAATACGGACAGCAAAATGTGATTAGTTCACGTGCTGCCGACCAACCGATGTTTTTTGCTGATACTACATTAACAGTTGGTTCTCGTGGTAATAATATTAATTTAACAGATGATGCTGATTTACAGGCGAATGGTTCTGTTGATAGCAACTTTATTGTTGGAACAGTTCCATTTACTAAAGGTTGCGGAAACTTTGTTTTTAGATTGACAACTTATATCACCGGTGGACAAACAATAAAAGGTGCGATGGGTTTAGTAGATAAGGATGTTTATGATAAATATAAAGCAGGAGGGGCAGGAGTTACCATTGCTGATTTTAAATATGTTTTTCAGATTCCAGCGAGAGGACAAACCGATCCAGATTTTGGTAAAACATTAACTGCTGATTCTAATCTCTCTATGGAATTGACTCAAGGATTTTTAAGTTTTAGAGAATATAAGGCAGATAATTCAGAAGAGAATATTGCTACATTTGCGATTAAACCAATTGAGGAGTTTTTTGATGTGGATTTATATCCAGTTTTAATCCTAAATGGAGAAAAAGCAAACATTAAAATTAAA
>Ga0181407_1000724_pt1 | contig 11048 bp, 7 predicted proteins | sample 30SPOviralmetaG_FD_130136 | JGI IMG/M metagenome (GOLD analysis project Ga0181407, IMG submission 130136) | Marine viral communities from the oligotrophic San Pedro Time Series (SPOT) site, San Pedro Channel, CA, USA - 30 SPOT_SRF_2012-01-26 | ecosystem: Environmental > Aquatic > Marine > Strait...
TTGTATTGCTTGACGCGATATATTTGACGGGGTGGTTAAAATGAAGCTCTTGTATGGTTTCATTACTTGGAATATTTTTTTGAACCTGGAATATCAACATTTCTATATCTCGACTAGCGAAAGTTCCGCGTTCTTCGTTATCTAAGTAGTAGTAATTACTATGTGCGGACCACTGATAATTACCGGCGTCAGGTCCCCAATGTATTCGTAGCTCCACATTATGATAATTTAAAGCTACAAGTGGTAAAGCCATTTGAGGAGATTCACAAAAAAAGTGACGGAGCGGATAGAAGTATGATCGTGCACTTACACCTGGGTGAGTACCATTAGAACTTTTACTAACGTTATTAGCAAAGGTATCAATAGCAATTTTTTCTGTAAATACAGAGTCTATAGTGTCTACAATTTGCCCCCCAATTAATAATTCACAATAATCGATGAGACGTGTCCAATCTGGGTGATCTAGGGATGCGTTATTATCATCAATAGTGAAATATGTATAACCAAGAAGGTCACCTGTTTTTTCGAAACGGATAGTTGACATGGAACCACCATTCACAGCCCCCTGTATCAATTGTTTTTCGACGGTCTGTGAAAAGTTTGAATGTCTTTTAAACGTCGAACTGAAAAAAGAAATTTCAGGCTTTCCCATAATATGTTCATCTTGAGAACCAATAGCGATAAGTTTCACTATACCGGATGACATAGTTACAATAAGGAAAGGTTTATTTTAAGTTCGACTTTTTGCATACAAAACGAAGTACGAGAAAGTTATTACCTGCGGAAGAGGGATTTTTAATAGTGTTGCCGTCCTCATCACGAATACGAATTGTGAGACGATCAAGTTTGGCGAGGGGATCTAGGAATTGTTGGGCAACCATGTAATTGTCTTTGAAGGATATCACCTGATCTCCAGAAGTAGCCGCCGTTTCACTTACGATACTGGCAAAAGAGTTTCGTAAAACGGATAATCCTGGTTGAGAAGAAGTAGAAAGAGGAGGGTCTTTCGTTGCTCTATCTGCAAAATTACTGTCGAGTTCATCTATCGAGATATAACAATGTTCTGTGCTATGAAGTGTCTTAATACGAGCACCTAAAAGGCGAGCTTGTACAACATTACGAAGAGGTGTATTCAGATACACTGTAAATGTATTAGCGCTCGACTGACCTATGGTATCAACAGTAATAGTGTGGTACTCATTATCAAAATCGGGAACATCTAATCTAACAGCGGTAACTGTAGTCATTTACAGTACACTTAGATTAAAGATCCACCGATTCCGTCAACGATTGCATAATTGGCCTGATCCCTCACGACTTGTTCAGACCCGCAGAGACCACCGGGGGTGAGGGCCTTAGTGTAAGTGCTACCATCGACACGACCTGGGGTACACTTTATATTGTGTTCAAGTTCATGAATCGATTGCTCATTAACGGGTTCGATTTCAATGGGCCTGGGTTGGTAGCAGCTCAACACAGTACGGCGAACAAGGAAGCCTATGGCAACTACACTGAGGATTACCAAAAGGGTATTACGGTTAAATTTCATTTAATAGTAACTAACATTTTTTATGAAGTGCGTTAAAGATAGTACTTTAGTTTCATTATAAAGAGTAGATGGACGAAGAGATTATCCTAGATAGGGGGGATACCGAAATCCTTAAATTAGACGAAAATGAACAGGCTTTAATGGATGAGATTCAGATTGCCCCACCTTCTCGACCCAGGCCCAGGCCCAGGCCTATGGTTTCATCCAGACCTCCCCAAATGAATCATCAGGAAGAAATCGACGCGTTCGCTAACCCTACAAAACAATCAGCCCCGCCTAAGCCACCTGCTGAAGAAATAGATTATGGTGACTATGACGACTTTCAAGATGGAGATGCTGACATGGGGATGGGTGGAGGTGGAGGTGGTGGATACACTGAAGAACAGCCATCTAAAGGATATTCATCCGTTGACGAGGAGAAGGCGGATTTATTGAATAAACTTGCACGTCTTGAGAAGAAGGGTGTAAACACCAATAAGCGTCTCAACATGTATTCTGGTGTTGACGAGATTCGCACGGAAGTTAAGCGTATCACATATGGAATAGAAGTTGATCAGTCTGTTCGTTTCAGTCGTCGCATGTTAGTTGCATGTGTAACCGGTTTAGAGTTCTTAAATAAGCGTTATAACCCTTTCGAGATTCAGCTTGAAGGTTGGTCTGAAAATGTAATGGAGTCAGTCGAGGACTATGATACCGTATTCGAAGAGTTATACGTGAAGTATAGGAACAAGGTGAATGTCGCCCCTGAGGTGAAATTGATAATGATGCTTGGTGGTTCAGCGATGATGTTTCATCTTACAAATTCGATATTCAAGGCAGCTATACCCAATGTTAATGACGTATTGAAGCAGAACCCTGACCTTGTTAAGAATATGATGTCAGCGGTGCAAAATACAGCTGCCCAGTCTCAGGGGCAGACTGCTACAGGTAACCAAGATGGATCCTATGAGATGCAGGGACCTGGTGTAGACATTTCGAGTCTTATGGGTGGAATTATGATGCCTCCCCCTCCCCCTATGAACACTAAACCACTCGAGAGCGTTCGTGAAGATCCTCCCATGATTGATGACGATGACAATGTATCTGACATCGTTTCTATTTCGGGTGAATCTACTGGTGGTGAAGTGAAGGAAGTAAATGTTGCAGGAAGCTCTAGTAAAAAAAGGAGAAAGAAGAAGACAGAAATTAATCTGTAGACATAATATAAATGATAGGCTACTGTCCAATTGAGGAGGAGCCCATCACTCCTCCAGCCCAGAGACGGGTTGCGGTCCCTCAGAAGAAACCGATGACAGCGGAAGATACGGAGTGCAACTATGTAGTTATGTTCTTCATTGTTGGTGTGTTAACGCTTGCATTGATGGACACTTTAGATCGTTAATTATTCACTTTTGCCATACTTATCTATAAGGATGGGAAAATTGAAATGTTTATTTAACCTTTTCGGATAATTCTTTGACGGCTTCGATGAGAAGACCTACAAGACCGTGATATGATACGGCGTAGTAACCATCATCTTTGGTAGTGACGGATTCTGGAAGAACCTTTAACAATTCTTGAGCAATAACACCCGCAGATTCTTTTTCGTTAATTGTATATGTGTAACCTGAAAGTTCTTTTACTTTATCAAGAGCTTTGGGAATTTTGTTAATATCACTCTTTAGACGTTCATCCGACGTGATAATAAAATCACCGGCTGTAATTTCTCCGGTACCGAAATTTGTATTTCCGATGAAAGTTGGACATCTTATCCCCACAAACTCACCCTGTCCATCAGAAGTTATACTGGCATTTGTATTTCCACCAGTATTTATCTTCAAACCTCCTCTAATCAACATTTCGCTATTGCCATCCCCGGCACCAACTGTCAATTTACATTTTTCGGTATCATTATAGTTCCAGGTTGTATTACCATTGACGCTAAGAATGGGACCACCTGTCGTCGAGGTTCCCCCGATATCCATGGTACCAGCAAATGAACCATTTCCACTTTGATTGATAAAAGCGTTAAAAGATCCAGTATCAGTACCAACTCTTAAACTTGCGTTAGTTGAATAAATATCGACATGACCAGATGAACCTGTACAATTGATAGCAGATGCCTCTAATGTACCTCCGAAAGACCCATTTCCTGAACGCGTAAATTCGACCTTTTTAGTATCAACATCATCAAACATAGAAAAGATTCCACCTTTTTGTTCAACATTGTTATTCAACGTCATAACTCCACCGAATGATGATGTATCATCAAACCTAACAACACCGGCGAATGAAGAAATAGCAGCATCCGAAACACTTAGACCATTATTTAAAGTAGCACGTTGATCTACTGTAAGAGTGTCGTCGATTTGCATCGCACCACCAAATGAAGACGTTCCATCTTGATTGATAAGAGCGTTAAAAGACCCAGTATCAGTACCAACCCTTAATTTCGCAGAAGCGTGATATATATCAACTGTTCCGGATGTGGAATTGATAGCACCTGCTGTCATTGTACCAGAAAACGAAGAGTTGCCATTATGAGTTAAACTTATCTTGTCATTTGTACCATTATTCATTATAAAACTTTCTCCAGTCTGTGTGACATTACTATTAATTGACATATCATCACCAAACGAAGAAGTACCAGTAATTTCGAGATTGTTATTGAGTGTCATAGCTCCTCCAAACGACGATGTACCACCCACTTCTAGAGTTGCGTTAATCTTAACACCACCTACAAATGAACCTGTACCGTCATCTCGAAGAATAATCTTATTTGCAGAATTATTCTTCATGATAAAACTTTCTCCGTTACAGTCAATGTCGTTATTGACCTCCATTTTACCACCAAATGAAGAAGTACCCGTGGTTTCGAGATTGTCATTGAGTGTCATAGCTCCTCCAAACGATGATGTACCACCCACTTCTAGAGTTGCGTTAATATCTATATCACCACCAAATGAACCATTACCATTGGGTCTGAATAAAATGGTATCATTAGCAATACTCACATTTGTTGAAATATGAACATTCGAGTCCATCAGTTTCAACAGTGATGTGCGAGTTATTTCACAGGCTCCTGTGGTACTGGAAAGGACATTAGCACCCATCATACAGATAATATTACTATTATCCTCTTCTATAGAACCAATAACAAGTGTATCACTTCTGGGTGCGGTTAATGGTTGACCCGTTGCGTTTATAACAATAGAACGTGCGGTGGCCGTGGCCTCTGTTAGGTTGGCGTTGTAATTTGCTAAAGCACCTATAGCTATAGATTGAGTACCCATAAAGTTGCCTGATTGGGCTCCAATTGCCAGGGATGACGTATCGGAGTTTCCACCTCCGGCATCTTCACCAACTCGTACCGTAGAAGAAGCTACACGATTCTTCAAATCAAACACATTAGATTGTAAAGTAACAATACTACCGAAGTTTGTGACAGATTCAATATCTGTTTGGAGAGATGATATGTTAGCAAAATCGGTTGTTTGCTTCGCTTGTAAAATTGAAACATTTGAAAATGTTCCATCTACATTAACAGCGTTTGCTGCTAGGTCAGTAAATAATGTATCAATACGAGTAACATTGGCAGATAGATCATCTTGGAGAACAATTACATTTGAAAATGTTCCATCTACATTAACAGCGTTTGCTGCTAGGTCAGTAAATAATGTATCAATGCGGGTAACGTTATCAGTGTGATGAGACTGTAACTGTGTTAAGAGGGGTGAATATACGTTACCAGTAAACTGACTCATGAATGCTTCGATACTTAGGATATTACTTTGTGTATTACTTATATTCGAAAAATTATTGGAACTGAGAACTTCAAGATTAGAAGTCCTTGTAAAAAGTTGATTCGTGTCACCGACGTCTACTGATGTGGCACCCTTTGCAACTACGGTACGTTCGCCATTGTCGTCGAGAATGTTAAAGACAATTTCTCGAACTTGAGGCGTTTTACCAACCATGGTTTACTACTTTAGTTTCCGAATAAAATTCCGGCCATTCCGTCCTGGACACGCAACACGTTGAAATTTACTGCATAAATCCGTATATCCTCCCCGGTTCTTAGTGTACCGAGTTTTATATCTCTCAATTGAAGGTTGGCATTGTCAAGCCTGCTGAAATTGCATGTTCCTGTAGATTTATAGTCGGATGCGTTTGTACAAAAGTGATATGCATAATATCTTGTATAAAATGGTGTGTTATAAACTTCGTTAAAACCGGAAACTCCGTATTCTGATTTATAATAATTTTGTACTGAGTGGAAATATGTTGGTGACATACCCTCTAGTAAATGTGTACCATTGAGAAGTATATCGGCTGTATCAAATGTAAAACGATCTTCTATGACGTTACTGGATTTTGTTGGTATACCAAAAAATAAAGACTTGACCGGGTGATTAAATGTTGATAAATCATAGTCATTGTAACCTGTCACCATCTTTTCTTTTATAGTTTGTGTTTGTGTGACAATGAAATCATGTTTACCGGATGTAAATCTCTTCCTTTCTGGTGCATCCAAATATACATAATTACCGTATAATTTTGCTGTAAATGGTGTGTTCGTATTCCTTTTAAATTTGACACGAATCTCTACCTGGTGATATTGCAAAGCTACCATTGGGATATATGAGCTTTTACTATTGAAAAAGAATGTTAGAGGAATAAAATTCGTGTTACTCACGGAACATTTATTGTTAATCTCCTGAGATTTTGTGTACGTATCAGCGAGATAATTTTGATAAATATCACTTATAAAATCGAATGGTTGTGAATCTACTTTTTGACCTCCTATATAAAGATCTATGATAGAATCTTGAAATCCTTCAATCAAGTTGGTACCCTCGAACCATAATCCAGTTAGAAGATCGCCACTTGTTGGAATGACACAAGAATCTTCGGCTAATGAAAATTCTTTTATGAGTTTTGGAGCTTGTGCAAAGTTTGTGTGTCTCGTATATTTAGAAGTAAACAGAGACATTCCTTCACCACTCATGTAAAAAACATCTTGGGCCCCTTTGGCGACCAGTTGTATCAATGCACCAGACATATCTATTACTTATTCAGATTATAAAAACAAACACTTTCCCTGAAAGAGGTTTTCGTCTTCTTCTTTTCCCTGAACGGCATCTATATTGAAACCACCTTGTTTATATACTCGTAAACGTTTTTTATACATAGCAAACAGTATAGACCACTGATCTACAATATCATAGATATGTGGATTGTTTTGCTTTCCCGGTGTCTCTCTCATGACACGTCCTATAGATTGTTGAATATCAGATTTTGGTGTTGCAAGAATAACAGTGTCTAACGTAGGGATATCTAAACCTTCATGTGCTTGACTGAATGTGGCAAATATAATTTTCTTTTTTGAAGATGCCTCTAAATCAGCTTCTTTCATTCCTCCCATGTAAAGTCCAGAACTTTTAGGAAAACATTGATGAAGAAATTCACAATGTTGTCGTCTGTCACTGAGTACTAGTAATTGTCTCGATCCACTAGATGCTTTCTTTACAAGACCAACTAACATTCTATTTCTACCACGATGCTCTACAAGTTCGGTAATCATATTCACCAACGAAAGTTGACCATTCCGTGTACATGGTGGAGGATTCTTAAACATTGGGCATTCATATTGGATTGAAAATACTTCAACCTGACCTTGATTTTCTCTTTCTACTGCAAAAAATATAGGACCCATGAACCAATGTAAAACCTTACTAAGACCATCTTTACGGTGTGGTGTTGCCGATAATCCAAATATATGTTTTGGACACATCTTGAAAAGACTTTGACTGAATACCTTTGCACATATATGATGAGCTTCATCTACGATAACAGTACCTATGGTATCGAAATCATTAAAAGAATATTCCTTCAATGAAAGAGACTGGAGCATAGCAATAACAAAATCACAATCAACTTCTTTCTTTTCTTGTTGGATTGTACCTATTGTGGCACCTGGGCAAAACTGTTTGATTCTTTCTCTCCACTGATCTGCTAGAAACTGTTTGTGTACGATGATCATAGTTCTATATCCAAGCTTACAAGCTATGGCCAAGGATACGGTCGTTTTACCATAGCCACATGGTAAAGACAAGACGCCATGACCTGCTTGAATTGCGGCGTTAAATGCATCATTTTGTTTGGTCTCGTCTCTAAGTTTCCCTTTAAAACTAATCGAGGTTTTGACAGGGTTTGGTCTTTTGTCTGTTTGTGGTATCCCAAGTTTGTCGGTTCCGTAGTATCTTGGGACACAAATCCCGTTCTTAGCTGATCTATACACTTTAAAAGGCGGTGGGGGAAATCCATATTCGTTATTGACGACCGCTCTTACCGTAAGTTCCTTTTTAATTTCGGGTGTTGGATTATCTATTATGAGACCAGACCTTGTAAGAGTTGTCATTCTTAATCAGTTAAAGGGGAAAAACTTTAACTGATTATAATACCTTCGATCAATGTTGATGAGAATATAGAGGAGCTTACACAGGAAGTTTTCAGGCTTCAAGGTGTACTTTCTACCTTTGAAGGTTTTAAGAAAGCGGGACTGAATGATATTCAATTACCTGAAAATCAGAAGGAGGAAGCCGAACAGCTTGAGAGTATCCAAGAGAAGCCTGAGTAATTTCCTACATTCCAAACACCCTTAAAATCTACATTAACATCGACTTCATCTCCCGATATAAGAGATTGTACTGGACGTCCTCTGACTTCACACATCACTCTCCTATAGCGAAATGGTACCTTTACGGTGAGAATGTTACCCTCAAGGGGGTTATCAATGTGTTTATTTGTGAGTAAATACCACTTACTTATGTGCATTCGGTCTATAATTTCCGATATTTTAGCAGGAATTATAAGACGAATATACTTTTTGTCATTAAATTCGTACATTGGTTCATGAACTTTTCCTACGAACTTCATCGTCTTCTCCTATACACAAATATGATCAGTAAAACTATAAGTAGCATAATGATATGTGTAATCATGAAAGGTTCATATGGGCGACGTGTTCCGAATTGTTTGTTGCAGAATGCTCGACCAACTTCAACTGCAGCCTCTATACTTGAATAGGGTGTGTTCCTTGGAGACATCATACCACACATAGCCACCTTTTTAGATTTCCCAAAGAAAGGGAGTTGACCGTTGGGGTTTAATACACCGGAAGACTGTTCAAACTTCCATTTTGTCCCATCCCATGTAGACCCCCAAGCAATTCGTATTTCTTTTGGTTGTACAAGACCGAGTTGTTCAATAACCTTTTCGATTAATTTTTCTTCGTCCATATGAACAACTTCATCGGTTAGGTCACATATCACACAAGCGATGGTTCGTTTATCTGGTAAGACAACTGGTTGAAGGTGTAAGTCTGTTTCAATTACATATTGAAGATCACTAGGGATATCCATATCTTCTTCATACTCTAGCATGATTGTTATGGCACCATAAGTACTTGGTCCAATCTTTTCTATAGCGTCTTCACCCCAATTATCTTTCATGAGGCTGATAGCTGGGCTATTATCAACACAAAGAACGAGTAGACCTTCCTTCACAACCATACCACTCTTAAATTGTGCGGCAAATCCGTTATCTAAGTATGTAACGTCTTGAAGTTCGGCACCGAATTCAAAATGAACACCTTTATCCACGAGTGCTTGTTGCATTGCGTCATTCATAATTTTGAAGGATCCCTTCGATTTGTAAGCGGAAGATAAACCTGTATGGTCGAAACTTTTTACAAACTCATAAGCTGTCATAACGTCCCAAGGTACTCCATCAATAATTAACGTGGTTGCTTGTACAAGTTTTTTACCACCATCTGATAACTCTCCTACAGCATCTTTTACAGATACCTTCTTATATTTCCACGGCATAACAAGTACTTTAACAGCTAGGCTTGTTATCAGTGCATAATCTTTGGACGACAAATGTTTTTTAATAATGTCAGCATTTTCAGTATCAGCCTTTACAAAAATATCATCCCAAACTATTCCCATCTCTTTAAAGAGACTCCGTGTATTGATAAATGCTTTATCAAAAACTATACGGTGAGCGTGTATATCTCTACTTTCTAGTGATGGTTCCCACCATGAACCTCCAGCTGAAAGTTTTTTATCATATACGAACACTTCATGGTCCGTATATTTTTTTAGTTCCCATGCGACAGACATACCCGTAGGTCCTGCACCTATGATATGAATCTTCATTCTGATATTACAAAATATCTTTTATTGCGATATATCCCGTTGCTGATTTTACTTAAGAAATAAAAAACCTGGTATAACATAGGATGCTATGTTTAGCTCAGAAACAAGTTCCAATCAGAGTGACACCAAACCAACGGGTTAAGACATGGAAGTTTGCTGCCAAGTATATATGGAAAGAACGCTTTACAGATGACAAAGCTGAACTTGGTAGATGGACAAAAAACCAGTTATTAGACTTAGGACCCACATTTGTAAAATTAGGGCAAATAGCTTCCACTAGAGGAGACCTATATCCACCTGAATTCACAAAGGAATTAGAGTCTCTTCAAGACGATGTACCACCATTTGATTTTAATCTTGTAAAGGACCTGATAAATACAGATATGTTCAAAGAGTTTGACGAAGTTCCATTCAAATCAGCTAGTATTGGGCAAGTGCATAGAGCTACTCTACATAATGGTAAGCAGGTTGTTGTAAAATTAAAGAGACCGGGGATTTGTGATATCATGAAATCTGATACGAATACAGTGCGTAAAATTCTGAGTGTTGTTCAGTCTTTGGGTGTAGATACAGGGTCTAGTTCAAACTTTGTACTTAATGATTCTATAGAGTATCTATTGGGTGAAGCTGATTATGAACAAGAAGTAGAAAACGCCATAAAATTCAGGAAATCATTGAAAGATGTTGATTGGATTAAGATCCCTCGCGTGTATAAGAAATACTGTACCAATGAAATGATTGTAATGGAGTATGTACCAACAGAAAAAATAACTGAAATCAAAAACAAGAAGATTAACAAAAAGAAAGTATGTGAAGCTCTTGTTAATTCATATGTTATTCAAACTATGAATTCAGGGTTATTTCATGCCGACCCACATCCCGGTAATCTCGGTGTTTCCAAGAACGGGCAGTTAGTGTTTTATGATTTTGGTTTATTGATCGGACTCAGTGACGAACTAAAGCAGGGATTTACAGATCTGTTTGCTGCTATCATACAGCGTGATACAAGAAGTATAGTTTCGATCCTGATTAGACTAGGTGTCATTGTACCAACATCGTCAGACGTTTCGGATATTGAACTTTTTTTTGAAACTATCCTCGGGTACCTAGAAACATTAGATGGTGGTGCCATAATGAATGACGAATTAGCTGCAGAATTAGCCGCAGAAAAACCCTTTGTTGTACCAACAAGCTTTGTATATTTAGCGAAATCGTTTTCTCTTATAGAGGGAATTTGTCTTCAACTTGATCCAGACTTCAACTATTTCACATATCTTGAACCAATGATACAAGAACAA
>Ga0181407_1000725_pt1 | contig 11031 bp, 20 predicted proteins | sample 30SPOviralmetaG_FD_130136 | JGI IMG/M metagenome (GOLD analysis project Ga0181407, IMG submission 130136) | Marine viral communities from the oligotrophic San Pedro Time Series (SPOT) site, San Pedro Channel, CA, USA - 30 SPOT_SRF_2012-01-26 | ecosystem: Environmental > Aquatic > Marine > Strait...
AATCTTCTTCTGCGGAATCTAAGGCGTCTTTAATATTATTAAAAAATTGTTTTAGATTAACATTGCCAGATTGCATATTGCGTTCAGCTTCATATAATTCAAAAAAATATGTTAATTGATCAGATGGAGATAGCGTAATAAAATAATTAAATTCCGCATCTTTAATTTTAATATGATCTAACGTTTTTTTCATTTCTAACAGTCTTTGTTATTTCAAATAATTGTTTTGTACTTTCGATTGATAATTTTTTTATCATTGCTATTTTTATTTGAGCTTCAAATAAATCTTCTGCTAGTACTCGTCCAATTACTTCTTTTTTTGAATCTGTTTTATATGTATATGTATATGTATCCATCTTTATTATAAATATAAACCTAATTCATATTTTCTTATAAGAACCGTGGTTGTTATGTTAATAGTTTCGTCTAGACGCTCAATTTCTTTTTTGTTTAAGAAAAACGTATGTGATTTTATATCAACTGGAAATTTTTCTTCAATTGATGCATTATAGCTAATATTGAAATGTTTTTTAACATTTTTAGATAATGATAACAAATCTTTATATTTTAATTTAATATCAGTGTTTGCTACATGTAATTGACCTACTGGTTGATTAATTAAATCTTCTCTCATATTATGAGTTGATAATCGATTATTAATTTCAAAATCCATGTCGGCCCACGTGTTACCCATTTTGTCTCTCATTTTTTTTGATATACCCCAAGGGTGATTAATGCTATTTGTCATTATTTTTATTAATTTTTATAAATTGTTACTGTATATACATCATTAGAATAATTATTTCTTACCGTTACATATCGATATTTTTCGATTAACATATCCATGACTAATCCGGGATGTACATAAAAAAATCCTTCTTGTATTTTATTTCCAATTGGAGATAATAGATTAAATGAAACACAATTATTTGCTAAATCATACATTTTATCTACATCTTTAAATAATTGTTGCAGATCTTCATCTTCTGTTTCATTTCGACGACTTGTAAAAAATCCACATGCAACTACCCAATCTGCTGGTTTTAATTCTGTTATTCCAAATGATCCTAATGTTATTTCAACATCATGTTTTTGTTTTGCTAACGTCGACATAGTTGGATTAAAATCTAAACCTTGATATGATATAACATTATCATATGATTCTAATAAATGTCCATATAGATCTGCTCTACCACAACCAATATCTAATATAGAATAATTTTGAGGATTATATCCAACTAATAAATTTTGAAAAATATATTGTTGTTCAGATGTGCTATTATATCCAACAGGATGTGGACTATATAACATGTAATTATCATCAGTAGCTTGTAAATTATCATGTTTATTTATATCATCATTTCCTGATATAATTTTAGATAATTTATTTTCAATTTCAGATGCTGTTTGCATAATTATGATTTAAATTCTGGTAATAAATCATTTTCTACTAAATGTTTATATGGAATAGTAGTAGTAATTTCTCCACTTTCACATAAAGATTTAGTTAATGTACGATTAATATATATGTTATTATTATTAGATGTATTTAACATAGTAATAACACTTCTATTTTCTAACATTACATCATACAATGTTTGTTTTCTTATTGAAAATTGATCTAATATAACTCCAACATGATTTACATCATCGTTAGTTACTATAACTGTAGTTCCTTGTTTATATGGCATTATTCTATAATTTTAATGATTTTACTTGAATTAACGGCTTTTACTTCAAAATCCATTGTTTCTCCTTTAAAATCGTTAATAACTTTAGCTTCTGCTTCGGTAACAGATAATGCTTCTACTAAGTAGATTTCGGTTGCACTTTTTTCTTTAGTGCCTTTTGATGTGTCAATTAATTGTGTTAATTGCACTTTTGCTGTGTAATACGACATATTTGATTAATTTTATAACTTTTTATACTTATAATATATGAAAATTCATTATATTTTCAAAATTATTTTTCTAAATATTTTTGTAACCGTTTTTGATTTTTATGAAATTCATATGATCTACGAATCTGAAAATCTGTTAATTCAAAGTTTAATTGTAATACATCTAATATATCAGCAATTAGTCTTTCTGAATCTAATTTGTTTTTTGATTTTTGATCCATTTGACTTATAACACGTTTTAATTGATATAAAAATTCTGTTGGAACACGACGCAATATACGAGATGTATTTAAATGTAGATCTACGTCCTTAGGTCGTTTTTTTTTATCTTTTTTTTCTGCAATTAATTGTTTTGCAATTTTTACTGACTCATTGATAATGTCTTTAAAATTAACTATAGATTCTACTGGATCTCCTTCTAAATCTGGTGGTGGTTCTGGTGGCGCATCACCCCCTCCTCCTAAATCTCCTGCAGGTGGTGGTGGCGGAGCCCCTCCTCCTAAATCTGCCCCTAAATCAGCACCAGCGCCAGCATCTCCGCCAGCCCCAGCATCTCCTCCGGCTGCTGGTTTTTCTGTTCCTAATCCTTCAACAGCTGATAATGATAATTGTAATTCTATAGTATAATCAGTATCACTTCCGTATCCACCACTTGGAACAATTTTTATAATTTTATTTTTTAATAAATCAAATAAAACTGCAGCGTTGCAGTCTAATTGAGCACCACTTCTAGTTATAAATTCTCGTATACCTATATCAGATAAACTATATATAACACCAAGGTGTTTAGATTTATATGTGTCAAATTTTCCTAAAAATTTAGATTCTTGTGGAGTAAAAATATTGCTATCATTACTATCAGTTTCTGTTGTTTCTGTTTCTTCTTGTTCAACAATAATTTGACGCAATGTTTTATATACAATATGTTCGTTAATTGGTTTCATTTTTTATTTTTTAGTTTCTGCTAATTGTGTAGAACGATATTTGCTAGCTAATTTTCTAATTTCATTGATAGATTTTCTAGCTCTTACAGCTGCAGCTTTAACGCCTTTATCTGTAAAACGATCGTGATTTTCTTGGAAAGCTGTCCAATGCTCTTCCATAGTTTTATAAATTTCTTCTGAGGTCATAACATCCTTTTTTAATAATTATTTAGAAAAATAAAAACGATCCATAAATACGTCTATATTTTCATCTTTTAATTTTAATATTTCTTGATTAGTAAGTTCTACATGTACATTATTTTCATCCATGTATATTTTTAATATGTGATCGACATTAACATAATCTACAATTATTGTATCATTTTTAATAATATGTAATTTTATAAATTTATTCATTTAAGGTTGACCTTGTGCAGCTTGCCATCTATATGAACCTTTAGCATCAGAATCAAATATTTTTATGTTCCTGTATTTGTTTGGGTTTAAAAGTGACTCGAAATCATCTCTACCTCTGTGAAAATTCTTATGCATAAAGTCTAGTATATTAGTATTCTCTTTTTCAATTAAATATTTTGATAGTGATTCATTTGTATGAAATGTATTAATATGTGTATATTTATTTGGATTGCGATAATTTGTATACCAATTTAATACTGGATTTGTTTCTCGTTTCCATAAGTCTTGCAAGATGCTAAGTTCATCATTAGCTATTTTATCTGTTCCAGACGATGCAAAATTCCATTCTCTTCCGAATAATCGTGTGTCGACAATTGATTCCCACTCTTTAACTAAGTCCGGATGATTTCTTTGCCCAGCATAAATAGGATTTTCTAATTTTTTGTCCAACCAATAATCTTTTACGGATTTTTGCATTCCTTTTGCATTACTAACAACTCCACCTCTACCAGCTCTATATGCTGCTTTCACTTCTGCACTAGTAGATTCTTTTGCAATAGATCTTTCATATGCATCTCTAAATCCTCCAACTCTTGGAATATATTCTGATACTGGTTTTCCTGCTATTTTGGTTTCTGCTGTTACTTGACCGTTAGTGATTTTGTCCAATAGTTTCAATATTAGCTTTTTACCTCTCGATCCATATTTATCAAATACACCTTGACTATTTGCTTTCCTAGCCCATTTTACCAAACGTACTATGCTTGTCACCTGGACAATACCAGCTACTACGAATATTCCAATCACCGTACCTAAAAATTCATTGATTGATTTTTTGTTGCTTTTGCTTGAAGATGATATTAACAAGTCTTTTAGTTTATATGTGGTATAATTCTCAAAACGGAATTCATCTAATTCTTGTAAAGCTTGATCAGTGGATATACGTTGTATTGACGCTATATCTTGTTTATATGATTCGGTTTGATATTTTGGCGGTACATCTTCTCCTGGCTCCCACCCACTTTCTAAACATTTACCTAATAATAAATTATCCTTCGTAGATCCATCAGATAAAAACCATGATTTTACATCTTTAAATTCAATACCATGGCGTTTCCATCCTTTAGATTCTGCTAATGCATCATAAAATTCTATAACAGTTGCATATTCAGTTAATTTAATTGCAATCTGGCCAGCTTTTGTTGCAGAAAATTGTCCTAGTTTAGCTAATATTTTTTTACGTGCTGATGTAGATGCAACTTTACTTGCTTTACCTGACTTAAGTGAAGCTTCCATGGTTTGCAAAATTGGTTTTGAATATCTTCCAGAATTTTCTGCTGCATGATTAATAATTTTTAATTCTTTTGCAGTTAATTTTCCACTTTGTCTACCTGTTAATTTTGCAATTAATACTTTAGATTCTTTTACAGTCCATCTAATTCCATAACCAATAGGTTTGCCTATAAAAGGTACCATTTCTATTACTATACATAATCCGGCCATGTATTTATCGCCGTCTGCTTTATACATCAATGCATCTATAAATCCTATAGCCATTGCAACTTCTGTATATCCAGAAAATGCACCAACAATGCCTCCTACTAATGCTAATTCATGTCTATATTTATAAATTATACTAGCTTCTTTTTGAACCAGCTTGACAAATGGCGTTGCTACAGCGAAAATGGGGTCTAATGCAGATTGATCGTATATGGGTATATACATTGAACCATCGGATGCACATTTAACATCTCCTCTAACGCATGCTTTATCAAAAAGACCTGCACTTCTATAATTAGGATCATTTTTGTATTGATCTTTAGATTTATTTGGTTCTGATTGATATTTTTGAATAAATTTTAAATAGTTCTCAGTTTCATTATTTGATGCATCTATTCCATTAAGAAATTTATATAGTTCCGAAGCTTCTTGTTTATTTGGTATATCTTCTTTTTTTATAGGAACAACAGACTTTAATTTTGATGTTCCAGCTTTGCGTGTAGTTGGTTTTAGGTCTATTCCTAATCCACCCATTGCTTTTGTTTGAAGTTCAAATCGGCCTCCGGACCCTAATCGATCTTGCTCTGATATTTTTTTATCAAGCTTACTCAATTTTTTATTTATTTTGGAAGCATTTTGTTCTGATAATATGTCTTTTAATTTTTTCATGATTATGCCGTTAATTTAGCTACTATATCATCAAATTCATCTAGGCCTGTTTCTTGTTGAAATGAGTCACTATCCCAATATATGTTGTCTGCAGTTGTATCCGGGTCGTCAGTTTCAAATTGAAATTTATAATCTTTATTGTTAACTCTACAACGACATTCTATATTTGCTTTAACAAAATTATCACCTTCATCATCTAATAGATCTTGAATATCATTTCTAAAATCATCATATGTAGTAGTGTCATTTGGAGATGTGATTGTAGTATTTCCGATATCTACACTATCAACATAAATTTCAAATTCTGGTTTTTCTGCAGAGTCTTTTATTCCTGTTATTTTAATTGTAGGATCATATCGTCTATCACCACCAAATTCTATTTCACTATCTGGATTAACATTACCTACTATATATTTTTCACCAATCATTTTTTCGTATTGACCGATGTCTCCGCTACCTTTGATTCTAAATTCGCCTTTAAAGAGGTTAGGTTCTAATTCATTGAAACCATACCCAAAAAATGAAACATTACCAGGTAGCTTATTAGCAAAATCTTCAGCTTCAGCTGCTCTTCGTTCATATGTAGGCTGATTAGATTCATTTAATGCATTACCCATGCTTTCTAGCAATATGTTTTTTAATCGTATCATTGTTTGAAACCTTTTCCGATTATTGGTATTTTTGAAATAGCTAAAAAAACTGCAGTTTTTTGATTTTCAGATAATCCAATTTTATTTAATTCTGTGTCTAACATATTATATGTTTGTTCTGGATCTATTATTTGTGATTCAATTGGAGTTGTTTTAGGAACTACATCTTGCTCATTAATATAATTGCTAGTTTGTATATTATATTTTTTTTTAAGTTCATTTAATTTTTTCATAATATTACCAATTTATATATAAATATAACTTATGTTAAAAGGATAGTATAATAATTAATCAGGTTTTTTCATATCTATTAGTGGAACAGGATTTCTGTCTTTACCCTTTACATATTTATTCTTATAGTATTCCCAATGAATATGATTGGTCATTCTTCGGCCGTTTTTCTTGGGTGGATAACATCGATTTTCTAAATCTTGCATGATCGCAAAAGCATCTCCCTTTTTTATTTGTTGTCCTACTTTATATCCAGAAGCTAACTTAACATAAAAGAGTCTAAATACATATCCTGAATATTCGCCAGTACCCTCTAATATTACACCTATTAAATACTTACATTTATTTTGTTTATAGCCGGCCGGATATATTCCGTATACTCTTTTTATTTTACAATCCATTGGTGAAAATACCGGGTCTCCTGCTTTAGATTTAATATCTAAGCCCCTGTGAGGTCTTGTAGATCCGTCACTGTTTTTTCTTGAGGCGCGCCAATGGCCATGGCCAAATGCATCATGACCTCTTGGTTCATAGCCATTTCCTGTTGCTGATATAGGTCCGAACCAATTATCACTTATATAAGCAGATGGTAAATCTTCATCTGGTGGATATCCAGGTTTCTTCTTTTTTAATTCAGCTTCTTTCTCTTTCTTCTTTTTTAATTCGGCTTCTTTCTCTTTCTTCTTTTTTAATTCAGCTTCTTTCTCATCTCGCTCTTTATTATACTCGGCTCTAGCTTTGTTTGCATCTTTTTCTACTTTCTGACTTTTTTCTTGTTGTTTTTTTAATTCGTCTGCTTTCTGCTTTAATTCGTCTGCTTTCTGCTTTTTTAATTCGTTTTGCTTTTCTATATCTTTTTGAATTTTATCAGCTTTTTTTTTATCATCAGCAAGTTTCTTTTCTTTTTTTAATTTTTCTTTTTTAGCTTCTAAATCTGCTAAATCTTTTTTTGCTTTTGCAACAGCAGCTTGTTTATCTTTTTGAATTTCAGCAGATGTTTTAGATCTAGTATCATTAGCGTTAGCAGATTTTTCACCCCATTGTTCCAATAATAATGATTTTAAGCGTATCATATACAAGCTATTTATTAATGATTACCACAATGTGCTTCGTGTTGTTTATAATCTTCAGTATGACGTTTTCCGCATTTGGGACATATTTTAGATTTTTTCTTTTGTTCTGTGCTTAAAGATTTGATTTTAATATCTTTTAACATTGTCATACGATCATGATCAGATGTTCTTCCATTACGTACAGCTGGACCGTATTTATCTTTAAGTTGGATTGATCCTTTAGGTGGATAATACATTTGTACAATTAGAGCTGTATCTAATGGGTCATCGACGTACCACATAATTCTAATAGGATCGTTAATATTAATTAAATTATCATCATCTCGATTTTGAATACTAATTACAGTTGTCTTATACCAGATCATAGTTCCTGCAGAGTTATTTTTTTCCGGCTTTATTACTCTTAATTCAAGTAATGTATCATCTGATAATCTACCTTCAATCTTGTCTCCTGGTTGTAAATTTTCATATCCAGTTGTCCCATCATCTTGATCTGCTGGTAAATTAATTGGTTTTCCAGTATCAGGATGTATTGAATAATCAATTTCTTGCTCATTAAGATTCTTGGTTTTGAATCTTCGCATATTTTCTTGTAATGTCTTCATGATAGTACCTTTATATATTATATAAATATATGTATAATTAATTCCACTTCTTTTTATATTTAGTTCTTTGATCTGCTAAAACATATTCTACGGTGTCACGCTTTCCGCAATGAGGACAGTTTAAATGTTCTATATTTTCAGCTTCATTAATTTTCCATTCTCCCTTACACGAACTACATTTATATATGTATGTGTGTCGTATGAATACTTTGTGTGACATTTTATGTTGTTCTTAAACTATTAATAAAATTAGCAATAGATTGAGAAAGACCACTTTTTGTTAAAATAGATTTTACTGCAGTTTCCATATTTGCAGCACTTCCATTATCATTTTTATTAGCTTGATTAATCCATGGTAATAATTGTTTAATGTAATATGTAGTTACACTATCAGCTGTTGCATTTGGAGATTTGTTTGTGCCTCCTTGTGCTGGTGTTAAACCTTTTTGCGGCCAATTTTTTCCTAATATACTTGTTCCTTCATCATTTATAAATATAACTTTTAGGTGAGGTTTTTTTGAAGATTTCTCAAACTCAGCTTCCTGATCATATTCAACAACAACTTTAGATATAGTTCCATTGGTAAATAAAGTATATCCTCTTTTATTTTTTTTCTCAGCAATCTTTGTATTTAATATTCGTTGCGCTTGGTTACCTTTTTTTTTAGCATCATCAGCAAATTTTTTAGTTTTAGAAAAATCTATTCTTTGTTCTTTTAATATTTTTTTTAATTTTATCATTTTATACTTCTATATTTATAGTTATTGTTAATACAACTTGTTTAGATTTATTTTGTAATGTAAATGTATTTGCACCTGGCTTTAATTGATTTTTACTCAGAGGAATTATTATTCCACCATTAGATAATGCAGCACCAATCCGACCCTGATAATTTCTATCTCTTTTTAAAACATCAGAATAACTTTTAAGTGTCCAAAATCCTCGTTCTGAAGGTTTATTATCAGGATATATTTTATTTTTTGTTTCCGTAGGTAAAGTAATAACTAGCATTGTTTCGACTAAATAACCTTTAGACTCAACTTCAAATGTTACATTATTATCATCTCCACTTAAATTTTGTGTTTGTTCCGTATTATATAAATCACTAAATTTTACTGTTGGCGTTACAGCTGTTTGTTCCGATATTAATTGTTTTAGTTTAATCATTTTATATCCAATTTTAGTACGTTAGTACGTTTTCAACGTCCTTTACACTAATTCATATACTCCAGACGCCATGTAATCCAATATCTTTTTAGCGGCTTCGGTATATTCAGCATCCACAGTAACATAACAAGTTTCAGGTTTGCCTTCATCATCTTGTTTGTCGTCTTTATACTCTATATCGTATTCTATGTATTCACGATTAGCCGGTGCAGCAAATAAGCCTAAACGTTTTCTAGGCATTTTGAACATTAATGCACTTCCAGGAGTTATAGTAGAACCATCGTCCCCTATATCCGGCATATCAGCATCACCCAAAGCAAATATCATGTATTTACCCGATTCTAACTCTTCCATGCTTGTTATCTCTGTTCTAGGTCCGCTATAGTCTTGATTGTTTTTGGGCTTATATCCTATACCAAATATCTTACCGGTATATGCACCCATACCATCACTTCGCTTACCAGATATCTTTTGCTTTAATTCGGCTCTAGCTCTTTTTTTGCTTACCCAATTAAGTCGTTCCGTTAATAAGTGTTTTAGTTTAATCATATTTTTGGTCCGACATTAAAACCCGAAAAATAAACTCTATTTTTTACATCATCTATACGTTCATAGCTAGTACTTATATTACCACTAGAAAGACTTCTACCCGCACCATAAATAGTTATGTCTTTAGTACAAAAGTCACCTGATGATAATGTCCATACACCTTCTATTTTTTGTAATGTCCAAGATGTATTTGTAGGTGCATTAGTTTTTAATTCATCGAATGTTTTATCACAAGAGGTTTCTTCTTGTTCCGTTAATAAATGCTTTAGTTTAATCATGATTATTCGCCTAAATTTGTAATCTTAATTTGTTTAATATATTGTATGACATCACTATTTTCAACGTTGAAAACAACTTCGCCATCAGCCATACCATTAAAAAAGTCTTCCTGTAATAACAAGTTCTCTTCAGGGTCGTCATAATGGAATTCCAATCTAAGCTGTTGGCCATCTTTTAAATTCGCATGCGTCAGATCTGATTTTAATGCATCTACATTTGCTTTCAATGTGAGCTCTTCATTATCTATATCGTCGTCTTTGGTAAGCATTATCTGAGTGTCGGTGTCGACATCATATAGTTTAAACTGTTGATTTAGAAATACATCTTCCATAGTGTTAACATTATAATGTATGCGTTGTTCTGCTAATAAGTGTTTTAGTTTAATCATTAAATAAATTTCCTTATGAACTGTAATACTTCTGTTTTAGGATGAAACGAGTCTGAATGTCGGCGCATTATAGACGCAACCACGTCATCAGCTTCTGAATCCATTAGTTCGTATCTAACGTTTAGTACGGTGTCAAATTTTTGTTGGGGTATCATGTCCCCGCTGTCTACTAGATCGTCCAGATTCTCATCTAGCCAATCAATATAATTGTGCACGAATAAATCCACATCATCACCTATTAATTGAATAGCCTGTTGTGTAACATCGCTTGATTCTGCTAATATGTGTTTTAAACGTATCATTTTTACCTATTATAAAGGGTTTATTATAAATATAGTGTAATAGTATTATAGTGGAATGTATATATGCTCATATATCTTATAAAGAGGCCTCCTATAGCAAAAAATCTTTCCGTGCTATGAAAATAGGTAAACGCACCTCAATATCACCCGGTTGAGGGGGGTGTTAATGAAACCCCATATACCCCCCTGTTTGACCCCTATACACCCCCATATAAGACCCCCTACCCCTATACCCTAAGTTTTAGAACCCCATATACCCCTTATAGTATATAACGTAGAAAGCCCCGGGGTTTTATTCCCGAGACTTCCCTGCCCTTGCTCATGACTTATATTATAATATATCTGACGCTACCTTTAAAGCGATGTGAGTGTATCTCA
>Ga0181407_1000731_pt1 | contig 10978 bp, 11 predicted proteins | sample 30SPOviralmetaG_FD_130136 | JGI IMG/M metagenome (GOLD analysis project Ga0181407, IMG submission 130136) | Marine viral communities from the oligotrophic San Pedro Time Series (SPOT) site, San Pedro Channel, CA, USA - 30 SPOT_SRF_2012-01-26 | ecosystem: Environmental > Aquatic > Marine > Strait...
AATATGTCAGACAAAGAGTTACATGACATTGGTATCGCACGTGGAGAGATCCGCAATGTCGTAGCAGAAAGTTTCAAATAGTTAGGAGAGCTATTGTGGAGAATGTTAAACTACCTATAGCCCTTGTGGCTGCTATGGCTGTACAGCTTGGTGGTGGAGTGTGGTGGGTATCACAACAAGCCTCCACGATAGCAAGCCTAGAAGAAACAGTAAGCCAGTTAGGCTCACGTATGGCTATTGAGGATAACATTAACCTTAAGCGTGATGTTGAAGGTAATGGCGTAGAGATACAATACGTGTGGGATGACATAGAAGAGCTATGGGATGAGCTTGCATCTATGACCTTAGCTATCAATGAGATTAATAAACTCAAGCAACGTATAGCTGTTATGGAGAGTGAGCTACGATACATCAACAGAGACCATAGGGATATGGCTAAGTAAGATGATTGATCCTTTTACAGCTATGGCGGCTGCTACTACAGCTTACAATGGTATCAAGAAAGCTGTATCTGTAGGGCGAGAGATTAGTGCTATGACTGGCGCAGTGTCACAATGGTCTAAGGCTGTAAGTGATCTAGACTTCTTGGAGGACAAAGCTAAGAATCCTCCTATGTATAAGATGTTTAGTGACAACCAGTCTAATGCCTTGGAGATATGGTCACAAAAGCAGAAGCTCAAAGAGATGCGAGAAGAGCTTAAGTCACACATATCATGGACATATGGGCCTAGTGCTTGGGAAGAGATAGTACGTATAGAAGCTAAGCAACGTAAAGAACAACGTGAGCTAGTCTATAAGAAGCAAGAGTTTATAGATAACTGTATTAACTGGGCTGTAGGTATTGCAGTAGCTCTTGCAGGTGTAGGTTCTTTAATAATAGTTATGTACTTCTTAGGTGTAAAACAAGGCAAGTGGTAAGATGAGGGACTGTGATACTACATCACAATAAGAATGGTAGCTACGTTATCTATGATAAAGATGGAAAAGTTGTTATAATAACGTGCCGTAAAGACCACGCTATAGGATACGCAAAGACGTTAATGAATAAAAGTAACGGTAACTAAGGGACTTAACATGGCTAGAGCACTAACAGAAAAGCAGCAACGCTTTCTAGATGTCTTATTTGATGAGGCTAATGGAGATGCAGTTGCAGCTAAGAAACTTGCAGGTTATGACCCTACGTCTAGCACTTCTGCTATTGTAGAAACTCTCAAGGATGAGATAGGTGAAAAGACTCGTTCTTACTTTGCACGTATGGCACCTAAAGCTGCTATGTCTATGGTAGGTGCTTTGTACGATCCTACAGAGCTAGGCATTAAAGAGAAGATGGTTGCAGCTAAGGACTTGCTAGATCGTGCAGGACTTGGTAAGGTAGACAAAGTAGACGTAACATCTGGCGGAGGCGTTTTCTATCTGCCACCTAAAGAAGGTTCGAACGAATAATACCTGAAAGAGATCTAGGTTATTGGCAGCTACCGTTACCTCCCAAGAACCACACAAAAGAATGGCACCCTATAGTTAGGATTACAAAGATAATACCCTTTGGTTACAGGGTAGATCCTGATAACGACAGACTTCTTTTACCTATAGAATCAGAGCTTGAAGCTTTAGAGCTTGCAAAGCGTCATCTTAAGCAGTATAGTTATCGTGCGGTAGCAGCCTGGCTAAGTAAAGAGACAGGTAGAACTATGACGTATACAGGCCTAAAGAAGAGAATTGATGTCGAGCAAAAACGTAGAAAAGCACTTGCAATTAAGCGCAAGCTTGCCAAGTGGCTCCAAGAAACGCTTGACCAAATCGAAAAGCTCGAAAAGAAAGGTGCAGGAGCCTACACCGATTCCAGCGGAAACGATTGAAGTAGAGGATAAACAGACTGTACCTGCTCAAGTAAAGGCAGCTGAGTATGATGTAGAAGAGGCTCAGAACATTGTGTTCAAGCCTAACCCTGGCCCACAGACATTCTTTCTTAGTGCGTCAGAGCGTGAGGTTCTATATGGTGGGGCAGCGGGTGGAGGTAAGAGCTACGCCATGTTGGCTGACCCTCTACATGGTTTGAATGACCCGCACTTCTCAGGGCTGCTTGTACGTCATACTACAGAAGAACTAAGAGAACTCATACAAAAGAGTCAGGAGTTATACCCTCGTGCTATACCTGGAATTAAGTGGTCGGAACGTAAATCGCAATGGACTTCTCCTCAGGGCGGCAGACTTTGGATGTCTTATCTTGATAAAGACACGGATGTCACACGCTATCAAGGTCAGGCTTTTAACTGGATTGGATTCGATGAGCTTACGCAATGGAATAGCCCTTACGCTTGGGATTATATGAGGAGTCGCTTGAGATCTGCACATGCGTCAGACCTTGGGCTATACATGAGAGCAACAACAAACCCTGGAGGAAACGGACATGCTTGGGTTAAAAAGATGTTTATTGACCCTTCAACGGCTGGTAGTGCGTTCTGGGCAACTAATATCGAAACAGGTGACACGATTACTTTCCCTAAAGGGCATAGTAAAGAAGGTGAGCCTCTATTTAAAAGACGCTTTATTCCTGCCTCTCTATTCGACAATCCGTACTTGGCTGAAGCTGGCGACTATGAAGCAATGCTTCTCTCGCTTCCAGACCATCAGCGCAAGCAGTTACTCGAAGGTAACTGGGATATTAATGAGGGTGCCGCTTTTCCAGAGTTTGACCGAAAGATACATGTTGTTGACTCATTCGATGTACCTGACTCTTGGGCAAAGTTTAGGGCTTGCGATTACGGTTATGGCAGTTACACTGGTGTTCTGTGGTTTGCTGTAGCACCTGACGAACAACTAATTGTGTACCGTGAGATGTATGTCTCTAAAGTTACAGCTTCTGACTTAGCAGATTTAATACTTGAAGCAGAAGCAAGAGACGGTACAATAAGATACGGGGTGCTGGATAGTTCTTTATGGCACAACCGTGGAGACACTGGGCCTAGCTTGGCAGAGCAGATGAATCACAAAGGGTGCCGCTGGCGTCCGTCTGACAGGTCAAGAGGCTCACGTGTCTCAGGTAAGAACGAAATACACAGGCGTTTACAGGTAGATGAGTTTACTGAGAAGCCTCGCCTAGTATTTATGGATAACTGCACTAACACTATTGCACAGATTCCAAGTATTCCTCTGGACAAGCGAAACCCAGAAGATGTTGATACTCACGCAGAGGATCACTTATATGACGCTCTAAGGTATGGGATCATGACACGTCCACGTAGCAGCATATGGGACTACAACCCAGCAAAACAACGCACTGGCTTTCAGGCTAGTGATCCATCATTCGGGTATTGATAATGGCAGAACAAGAAGAAATGTTTGAAACAGATGAAGTCGTAGCTGCAGAAGGCAGTACAGACAGTATCTTTGAGGCTAAATCTAGCGTAATATCTTTCGTTGAAGATCGTTACAAACGTTCTGAGGATTCACGATATGCTGACGAAGAGCGGTGGCTTAAAGCTTATCGTAACTATCGTGGCCTATATAGCAAGGACGTACAGTTCACTGACACAGAGAAGTCTCGTGTGTTTGTTAAGGTTACTAAGACTAAGACACTTGCAGCATATGGTCAGATCGTAGACGTACTATTTGGTAATAACAAGTTCCCTCTGTCTGTTAACCCCTCTGTACTTCCTGATGGTGTAGCTGAGTCTTTGCATATTAATGTAGATCCTAACGCTGCTGCTGCAGGTAAGGCTCTTGATCCTGTAACACAACAGCCTTCTCCTAAGCCTTATCTGCTTGATGGTGAAAACAAGCTACAGCCTGGTGAAACTCTTGTTGATCTATCTAAGCGCCTTGGCCCTGTAGCTAACAAGCTAGAGTCTGTGTCTGATAGGATTGTAGAGGGTGATGGTACTTCACCTACAACAGTCACTTTCCATCCTGCATTGATAGCAGCTAAGAAGATGGAGAAGAAGATCCACGATCAGCTACAAGAGTCTGGCGCTTCTACGCACTTACGCTCTATGGCGTTTGAGATGGCTCTACTTGGCACGGGTGTTATGAAAGGCCCATTTGCTGTAGATAAGGAGTATCCTAACTGGAATGAAGAAGGTGAGTATGACCCTCTAGTTAAGACTGTTCCAGAGTGTAGTCACGTTTCTGTATGGGACTTCTATCCTGACCCAGAAGCTAAGTCTATGACTGATGCAGAGTATGTAGTGCAGCGGCACAAGATGTCTCGCACACAACTACGTGCTCTAAAAGGGCGTCCCTACTTTATGGATGACTCTATTGGTATGGCAGTTGATAAGGGGCCAAACTACGTTCAGAAGTACTGGGAAATGAGTATGGAGGATGATGACACACAGCCATCCTCTGAGCGTTGGGAAGTACTAGAGTTTTGGGGCTTTGTGGATACAGATGTTTTAGAAGAGCATGGTGTATCTATTCCTAAGGCACTCAAAGAGTTTGATGAAGTAAACTGTAACGTGTGGATCTGTAACGGTGAAGTACTGCGCTTTGTGCTTAACCCATTCAAGCCTACACGTATTCCATACTACGCTGTACCATATGAGCATAACCCTTACTCCTTCTTTGGTGTAGGTATTGCTGAGAACATGGATGATACACAGACGTTGATGAATGGCTTTATGCGTATGGCTATTGACAACGCTGCTCTATCTGGTAACCTGATCATTGAAGTAGATGAGACTAACCTTGTACCCGGCCAAGACTTAAGCGTGTATCCCGGCAAGGTGTTTCGCCGCCAAGGCGGTGCTCCAGGGCAGGCTATCTTCGGCACTAAGTTCCCTAACGTAGCACAAGAGAACATGCAACTCTTTGATAAAGCACGCGTTCTTGCTGATGAGAGCACTGGCTTTCCTAGCTTTGCACATGGTCAGACGGGTGTTAGTGGTGTAGGACGTACAGCTTCTGGTATCAGTATGCTTATGTCTGCAGCTAATGGTAGTATTCGTACAGTAGTTAAGAACGTTGATGACTATCTGATTCGCCCATTAGGTAAGTCCTTCTTTGCATTTAACATGCAGTTCGACTTCGATGAGTCTATTCGTGGTGATTTAGAGGTACATGCGTCTGGTACAGAGAGCTTGATGGCTAACGAAGTACGGTCACAGCGTTTGATGCAGTTCTTGCAGGTTGCACAGAACCCAGTACTAGCTCCCTTTGCTAAGATGGATTACGTCATTCGTGAGATTGCTAAGTCTATGGATCTTGACCCAGACAAGGTTACTAACTCCATGCAGGATGCTGCTATCCAAGCTGAGATCCTCAAAGGCTTTCAGCAGCCAGCACAGCCACCTATGGGGCCAGAGGGTGTCCCAGCACCTGAAGGACAGGAACAGGCACCACAGAGCCCTCAGGGCGGCGTACAGGACACATCAGGTGGTGGCGGTGGTCAGATAGGTATGGGTACAGCACCAACACCAGGTGAGCAAGGATTTAGTGGCAATGTCGCTTAAGCGAATAGTTAACGATAAAGAAGTATGGGATGCGTTTCTTGAAGAGCTTGAGGATCGCATCTCAGGAAACCATAGAAGTATGGAGAATCTCTCAGATACTGCTGAGATATACCGCCACCAAGGTGCTATCAAAGCGCTGAGACAACTTAAGTACTTGAGGGATTATGTAAATGGATGAGCAGATGGAAATGGCCTTCGGTAATGAAGGTGAGCGTGTAGACCCCGTGTCAGGCAATGAAGTACCTACAGGCTCCTTACCAGAAGAAGTACGTGATGACATCCCTGCTCAACTAAGTGAGGGTGAGTATGTTGTACCTGCTGATGTAGTACGCTTCTTTGGTGTTAAGTTCTTTGAGGATCTACGCACAGAAGCTAAGATGGGTTTCAACTCCATGGAATCTAATGGGCGCATTGGTGGTGAACCTGTTGGCATGGAGATGGGTGGTGATGAACTTCCGTTTGACATCTCTGAGCTACAGATAATTGATGACGGTGAGCCAGAACAACCTATGATGAATAAGGGTGGCTTCATATCTGGTTATGCTCCTGGTGGTTTAGTCGATACAGGTGACATTCCTTTAACAGAAGAAAACTACCAAGGCACAGGTATGGAGCAGCGCCAGTATACGAATGCTGCAGGCAATATCATTACTATTCTGTTCTTCAACGGTATGCCTATGAGCGCAATACCTGATGGCTACTCTTCATATACCCCAGAGGCTGATGCTGCAGCTACTCAAGCTAAAGCTCAATCAGGCGGTGATAGCGATGGCCCTGATCCTGTAAAAGATCCTGATCCTATTGACTACAAGGGTTTGTCAGCAGCAGAGTTACGTGATCTAGTTGATGCACAAAAAGATACAAATAGAAACGCTATTGCATTAGGTTTAGGTATGCTCAACCCTCTTATGGGTATGGCCTTTAAAGCAGCTACGTGGCATCAATCAAAGCTAGTCACTAAAGAACTTGAACGCCGTATGGAAGATCCTTCCTTAGATGCTAAGCAAAAGGCTTTCTATACAGATCTTACAGAGACTATGACTGCAGATCAGCCTGGTTTGTTTGAGCGTCTGTTTGGTAAGACAGAAGAAGCTAAGAAGCCTGAGGCAACACCTCCTTCACCTCCTGCAGCACCTCCTGTAATGACCCCTGCTGAAGTAGAAGCAGCTATGACATATACCCCTGATGCTGGTTATGTCCCAACAGGTATGTCGCCTGTTGAAGCTCCTTCTCCTATCACCGTTACTAGCTTGAATGATGAGCCAGGTGCTAGAGACTATAAAGGCCCATTAGCACCTACTGTTTCTAGTGATGACAGCGGCCCATCTGACATCTTTGCAGATGCAGCTAGTAAAGCAGATGAGGGTACAGCTAAAGTAGTGAAGGCTGCACGAGAAAACCTAGCCACTGAAAGTGAGATTAGTGACATACAAAAAGAAGGCGCTAAAATAAAGGAGAAACTTGAGTCATCTGCCAAAGGCGGCGGCTACGGTTTCTCAGAGGGTGGTCTCGCATCCAAGCCTAAGAAGAAGAAGTAACTACCAGACTACCCATATAACTATAAGGCTACCCAGCTACGGCTGGCCCCAACATAAGGAGTAATAAATGTCGGAAGCCATTCAAACGGACTCATTGTCCCATAAGCGTAATCTCTCTCGTGTAGAACGTGATGAGGCTGAACTAAAAGAACTGCTCAAGCAAGCAGGGGTAACGCAAGATGAAACAGAAGAGGAAGCTGTTGAAGCGGAACCCGATAGCTCAGAGTCTAGCGAACCCTCAGTTCAGGCAGAGAGTAGTTCCAAACAAGAAGAAGAACCACAAGCTAAAGCACAAGAAGATGAAGATTTAAGTACAGAAGAGAAGAACTTCAAGAAGCGTTACGGTGATCTAAGGCGTCACACTCAAGAGAAAGAGAAAGAGTTTCAGGCACAGCTTGATAAGCTAACTTCTCAGCTTGATGCGGCTACAAAGAATGAGCTTGTACTACCTAAGTCAGAAGATGAAGTAGAGGCTTGGGCTAAGAAGTACCCAGACATTGCAGGTATCGTAGAGGCTATTGCTGATAAGAAAGCTAGTGAACGTTCATCTGAGCTTGATGGGCGTTTAAAAGAGATTGAAGCTTTACGTACAACAGCTAAGCGTGAGAAGGCAGAAGCAGAGTTATTGTCCTTTCACCCAGACTTCCAAGAGATTCGTGCTGATGATGCGTTTCACTCTTGGGCAGAGAAGCAGCCTAAAGTAGTACAGGATGCTCTGTATGAGAACAGTGAAGACGCTAAGTCGGTTGCACGAGTTATTGATCTTTATAAGTCAGATCAAGGTATTAAGACTAAGAAGGTGTCTAGCTCTGATAAAGCAGCAGCATCCTCAGTCAAAGCTAAAGGACGGGCATCACCCGACACAGATGATTCATCTAAGTATATCACTGAGTCGCAGGTAGCTAAGATGTCTATCAAGGAATACGAGAAGCGCATGGATGAGATCTTTGATGCTCAGCGCTCTGGTAAGTTTATTTACGATGTATCAAAGAAATAAGTTGACAATGCTTGTATCGTAAGTAAAACTATAGGCATGTACATTGTCAGGCATAAACTGCTTGTACATGCTTTTCACTAAGCACTAGCCACACGAAGAACTACCTCTGAGTATAGGCCCAGCGTTTGAAGGATGGCCCTCCTGATAACACAGCTGACTACCCTAATACAATGAGCCTCTTTTAATGTGGATATGTAGTGTCTAAATCTCACGCCATATCTATAAAGGAGAATTATTATGGCTATTGGAACCGCTGGTGGTGGGTTTGACGGGAACTTCTCCCCGATTATCTACTCCAAACAAGCACAGATCGCACTGCGCCGCTCTGCTGTTACTAACGCAATCACTAACAACTCTTACTTCGGTGAGATTGCAAACCAAGGCGACACAGTTCGCATTCAAAAAGAGCCAGACGTAACAGTCAACGCTCTGCAGCGTCACACAGGTATCTCAGTAGAGAAGCTTGATGACTCTGACTTCTCGCTCACCATTGATCAAGCTAACTACTTTGCTTTCAAAATGGATGACATTGAAGAGCAGTTTGCAAACGTAGACTTCACATCTTTGGCTGCTGATCGTGCTGCCTATAAGATGGCTGATGCTATGGACACAGACGTACTGTCGTACCTCTCAGGTCACACAACTGCAGGCGCTTTCATCACTGGTACATCTGGCGATGCACAGCACCCAACAGCGGGTAACTTGACTGGTGAATTGCTCACAGCAAACCACTTGGACGCAACTGACTTCGGTAACTTGACCATCTCTGGTACAGCTACTGCAGGTGATTCCGTACCATTGGCACCACGTTTGCCAGGCGCAACAGCCCTGTCAGCTACAACTGTTTCCCCTTTGACTGTACTTGCACGTATGGCTCGTAAGATGGACACACAGAATGTAGACGCACGTGGTCGTTGGGTTGTCCTTGACCCAGTGTTTGTAGAAATGCTGAAAGACGAAGATTCACGTATGTTGAATGGTGACTTCGGTGGTTCAGGTCTGCAAAACGGTCTGGTGTTGAACAACATTCACGGCTTCCGTGTTTATGTGTCCAACGCATTGCCTGCTAAAGGCACTGGTGCTGGTACTTCTGGTACAACTGCACAAGACGCTAACTACGGTGTTATCGTAGCTGGTCAGGACGATGCTGTTGCTTCTGCTGAGCAGATCAACAAAGTTGAGAACTACCGTGACCCAGATAGCTTTGCTGACATTGTTCGTGGTATGCACCTTTATGGCCGCAAGATTCTGCGTCCAGAGGCACTTATCACAGCACGTTACAACGCTGCCTAAATCACTTAGTCTGTCGGGCTGGTCTCTTACGAGGCTGGCCCTTCGGCACACTTATCATTAGGATGTCTCTATGGCTAACTTTGTATCTTTAGTTAATCAAGCATTACGCCGTGTCAATGAAGTTGAACTTGACATTGGTGGTGATGGCTTTAGTGATGCTCGTAACTTACAGGCATTAGCTAAGGATGGAATTAACTCTGCTATACGTGAGTTACTGCAGAATAGTCAAGAGTGGCCTTTTACACTTACAACATATACGCAAACCCTTACCCCTGGTATAGGTGTGTATGACTTTGCCTCAGATGCTTCTAAGATTGACTGGGACACTATCTACCTTAAGCGTTTATCTTCTAAGGGTAATACACCTGCTAGACTATCTGTGATTACTTATGAGGACTACATCCGTAAGTACCGCTCAGGTGAAGATGTTAGTGGTGTAGATGGGTATAGTATACCTAACATTGCTTATCAGACACAGGACATGAAGTTTGGTATCACACCGCTACCAGATGATGCCTATGAGCTAGAGTATCGCTACTGGTCATATCCTAGTGACCTAGTATCTTATAACGATGTGTGCATAGTACCTGATCGTTTTAATACCGTGATAGTTGATGGTGCGGTTATGTATCTCATGCGCTTCCGTGCCAATGAACAGAGTGCTGCATTACACCAGCAGAAGTTTGAGGATGGTATGGATAACATGCGCCGCTTACTTCTTGACTTACCTTTATACGTTAGATCCTCTGTAATAGCAGGTAGATACTTCAACAAGCAGACTGGTACTAATTAATGGCTGATAACCTACGCACCTTTGCTGCATCTTGTTTGGGTGGCTTGGTGCTGAACCAAGATCCGCTTACACAGGGCGGTCAGATGCCGGGTTCAGCATTACGTCTGATTAACTATGAGCCTGCCTTGAATGGTGGGTATAGACGTATCTCAGGGTATGCCAACACATACGGTGAAGTACCTGGTGAAGCTAATACTCCTGTGCTAGGTGTACACGTATCTGCTGATATTAATGATGGTATCTTTGCAGCACGTAAGCCTGATGCAGGTAATGACTACCTCCATAAGTGGAACGATACTACGGAAGCTTGGGTTGCTGTTACTAGCGTAGGTTCTCCTACTATGGTTGGTGTATCTAAGGTACGCTTTGAAAGCTTTAACTGGGGTGCCCCTAAGTTTGCTATGGCTGATGGTATTAACCCTGCATCTACATGGGATGGTACTACATATGTTCAGCTTAACACAGGTCAAGCGCCCAGCGCACCTAGCCTAGTTGCAGCATTTAACAATCATTTATTTCTAGCTGGTGATCCTTCTGAGCCTTACAACCTTTACTTTAGCGCCCCAGTAAATGAGAATGACTGGACACCTGCTTCTGGTGCTGGCGTTATTAACGTAGGCTTTGAGGTCGTTCAGCTTAAGACCTTCCGTAATGAGATGTATATCTTTGGGCGTAATAGCATTAAACGCTTAGTGGGTAATAACATTGCTGACTTCACACTACAAACAGTTACTGCTAACCTTGGTTGTGTTGCCCCAGATAGTGTAGCAGAGTTTAACGGTGAGATACTCTTCTTAGCACCTGATGGTATTCGCCCTGTAACTGGTACTGACCGCATTGGTGATATTGAGTTAGCTACGCTGTCTAAGCCTATCCAGTCTATCTTTGAGGATTACACAGCTAACGAAGA
>Ga0181407_1000736_pt1 | contig 10927 bp, 19 predicted proteins | sample 30SPOviralmetaG_FD_130136 | JGI IMG/M metagenome (GOLD analysis project Ga0181407, IMG submission 130136) | Marine viral communities from the oligotrophic San Pedro Time Series (SPOT) site, San Pedro Channel, CA, USA - 30 SPOT_SRF_2012-01-26 | ecosystem: Environmental > Aquatic > Marine > Strait...
ATATATTTTTATTATCTTTTAATTCATTTTTTAAACTTCCTTTATAAATATTGTAATTATTCCATTTGTGATCATAAATGTGTTTCGGAAGTTTTTTTATAGTTCCATCATAAACTAAACTTTTACAATTATATTTTTTTACAAAATCATCTTCAAAAGATAAATCATTACTTATTCCGCATCCTATAAGTAAATCATAATCTAAACCATCATAAATTACATATCCTCCATCATTATCTTTTCCTAATCTAATTTTTTTATAATCATCGCATTTCATTAAATTTAAAAAGTTCATTTACTAAAAGAAATATTTTTTTTTTATTATTTAAAAAAATATTTAAAAATTTGAAAATAGATTATTTTATGTATTAAGGGATGAGTTTATTAAAAGAATATATTGAAATTATTTTAAAAGATAAACCTAAAAAATATCGTAATAAACGATTAAAATATTATAATGAAAATAGATTAAATGATGAAATGACAAATATTAAAATGTATAATTTCTGGAGAAATTATAAAGTTCAATATTACGATAAAGTTATTGAAAAATATAAAATAGATGTTGATGAAGTAAAATATGAATTTAATCCTAAAAAAAACAAAATTTTATATTTTATTAAAATGATTCATCTAGACGGATTATCATTAGAAGAAGATGGAGATGATTATAAAAGAAAACAACATTATATTCATACTAGAACAGCAGGAATAAAAGAAGAAATAATTTTAAGGAATTCTAATGCTACAACAAATACTATCCTTGATTATGATAGAATGTGTTTTATTGTTGAAAATAAAAAATCATTAAGTAAAAATGAAGATTGAATTAAATAATAATGAAATTTATGATTTTGCTGTTGAAATTAAAGAAATACTTATGAATGTTCCTCTTTTTTATGTTGCGGAAGTTTTAGAGGAAGCGATGCATTTACGGAAGGATATAGGAAATATATCTGATTTAGATATTACAAGTGAAGAAGAAGATGTTAATTAAAATTTACAAGAAATGAACCTTTTTTAATTTGTAAAGAAGGTATATCTAATTTTTTTTCATAAAATTTATTTGGTGCTCTTGGTTTTATTTCCCTTTTTGGTTTTTGAACTTCGTGATAATATATTCTTCTTTTTTCATTAAATTCTTCTCTATGTTTATGATAATATTTTCTCATATATTCTCTATGATATTTTTTCATATCTAATGTTTTTATTTTTTGAGAAGGCATATATTCTTAAAAATAAAATATATTTCTTTAAATAACGAATAATTTTATATTTTTTTGTAATTTATAATAAATGAAAGTTGAAGAATGGGTTGCCATTGGTGGGTTTATATCAATTGTAGCAGCATCCCTCAGTTTGGTTATAAAACAACTAGAAGCATCACGTTGTTCTAAAATAAAATTATGCGGATGTATTGATTGTGATAGAGTTCTTCCCCCTGATGAAGTTAATAATAATAATGAAGAAAATAATCCATAATGAGTACAGAAGAATAATTCCGTTAATGCACTGGGATTTTTTTAAATAAATTAAATTATTTTATTACTTATTATAAATGGAGCAGAAAGAATTCTGCGATATGTCGTATGCGAAAAAAAATAAAAATTTATGTGTATATTGTTCTTACAGAGAAGCAGTTCCTTCAAAAAATAAATTGTTTTGTTCTGAGTTATGTAGATTATTACATTATTCATTAAGTAAAAAAGAAATAGATTTAGATGATATAAATAAACTAATTAAACTTCCTAAGATAGATTTAATACAAATGATTTTAAATCTAAAATGTCAGAACCATAATAAAGATGATTTATGTAAAACATTAAACAAAAAATTAAAAGAAAAACCTTTTTCTGTAAAAAAAGAAATAAAATCTGTAAAATTAAATTTTGACTAATTATTATTTTTCTTATAAATCAAAAATATTCAATCTAAATATTGTAATAAAATATAATATTATATTTATTAAAATGTCTGGTGTAAGTGCTAATATGATTGTTGATGAAGTTTTAAGAGGTGTTGCTGTTGGTGCCGTATATCGTGGAATAGTTGAAGGAAAACCTATTTTAAGTATGGGAACTGTTAATTTTGGATTACGTCTTGCTGGTGCGAATGTAGTATATTCCGTTGCTCGCCCAGTTGTAAATCAGGTTTTACCTGCTGCCGTAAAACTTCCTAATGGAAAATAAATAATATACTTATATAAATAAATGAATAATTTATTAGAGTTTGATTTTGAGGATTTCCCTGAAAATCCTGCTATCATATGTAATGGAAAAAGAAGAAGTGGAAAAAATTATTTAACAAGAGATTTATGTTATAATTATTTTAGAGGAAAAGTAGAAAATGTTTTTTTATTTTCCCCTACTTCAGAAATAGCGATAAATTCTTGTGATTTTGTTCCTTATGAATATAGATATCCAGAATATAATATGGATATAGTTGATATGATTTTAAAAAGACAAGAACATTTAATTAAGAATAGTTTAAATAAACCAAATAAACATAAAATTCTTTTGATACTTGATGATCTTCAAGCATCAAATGACGGAAAAAAAAGAAGACATATTGAAAAATTATTTTTAACAGCAAGACATTTTAGAATATCTTTAATTGTAAATTTTCAGTTTCCAAAAGTAGATATGTCACCAACAATAAGAGATAATGTAGATGTAATATTTGTATTCCAACAGAATAATTTTAATAATAAAGAATTATTTGTATTACAATATTTAAATACAGATGATAAAAAAAATGCTGGATATGAGTTAATAAATAAATATGCTGAGGGATATCAGGTATTAGTTATTATGAATACAATAACCAGTAATAGTTATGAGGATTTTTGTTTTTATTATACTGCCGAAGCAGTTCCTCAAAAATTTAAAATAGGCAGAGATTATCAGGATTCATTATCCTGAAAGAACATTTCATTTAATAATTTAATTTTACTTTTTAATCTTTCATATTTATTTTTAATTCTTTTTACTTCACTTGTATCATCATTTTCGTGTAATGCTACTAGTTCTTTTAAAAATTTATTTTCTTCTTTTAGTTCATCGTTTTGTTGATTTTGTATTTTTATAAAATCTTGAATATTATCAGTATATTCTCTTGTAGTTTTATATTTTTCTTTTAGTTCTTGATTTTCTTGTTTAAGTTGTTTGATTTCAAGTTGTAGTGCTTCCATTGTGTTTTAATTAGATAAATATACTATTTTCAAATTTTTAAATATTTTAACAGGGAATATTTTATAAATCCTGCTGCATCATTAAATTTAGATGTTTATATGTATGTAAATGTTTTGATAAAGAACATCTTTTTATTTTACAACCACAATCACATATAACTTCTTGTTTCATATATTCTTTTTTATCAAAATTTAATCTTTTTATATTTACTGTATTAGGTGTATTATTGATATAGTATCTTTCCAGATTTTTCCTTTCTTCTTTATTTCCGAAAAAATAATTTATTATTGATGCCGTATAATCATCATTTCTTGTAATTATTGTAGAAGAACATCCTTCACCAGTTTCTAAATATTTTAAATGTCTTTTCATTCTATTTTTTAATTTTTGAGTTGTAGAACCAATATAACAATTATCAGAAGTGTTATCTTGAATTTTGTAAATAATAAACATTTCAGGTTCATCCATCTTTTCTTTATGAAATAAATAATTTTTCTAAAAAAAACGAAAATATAATATTTCTTAAATAAATGAATGATAATCAAGTTGATAGATTTTTAGATATAATGTATGAAATCTTAAAAACTTTAAAAGAAGAAAAAGATAAATATAAAAATGAAAACTTAAAATTATTATGTGAATTAGAAAAATATAAAAACTTAATAAATCATCAAGGAGATATAAATTAAAAGAATAATTCCTCAGTACATAAAAAGGGTCATATTTTATGTAGTCCATATTTACATTTTTCTATTGCTATCTGGGTCTTGATTTTTAATCATAGATATTAAATATTCATAAGAAGCACCAGCAGCGGCGAATGCTATAAATTTATTTCTTCCTTTAAATCTTTGTTCTATAAGAAAAAAAAGTGCTGTATGTTCTATTACTGCTAATGCTTGGTCTGGTATTTCATCAACTAATCCGGATGTGGTATATTTTACTAGTCGTGGCATTTATTTATAATAATATTATATTTTTACAGGTATTTTATTTATAATATTTGTTCCTACAACTGACAAACACTTATTTCCAGTTTTAGGAACTACTTTATTACTTTCATTAAACATTAAAACTTTTCCTTTTATTTTATTTAATTCACTTGTAGTTAATAAAGATTTATAATCTTGAATTTGTGAATATGTTAATGGAGTTCCATTTTTATTTCCTTTTAAAGGAATAAAACTTCTTACTATTTCAGGTGCTTTTCTAATAGATATTCCATCATTTGGAACTAATTTTTGAGATGTTAAATCTGGCCGTTGTTTTGTTTTATATGTTTTTTTTCTTTTATCTCTTTCTTCTTTTTTTTTCTTTTGTATTTCAGGATTATAATCTATATTATCTGCTTTTATAAATTCTTTATCATCATCTATATCAACATAAGTCGGAAAAAAATATCCTGAAAGAACTAATCCGAGTGTTGTTCCTATTGTGATACCTGTTAATATTTGAGGATTATATCTATTTATATCCCTTAATATATCTCTATCTGATTCAATTAAATTATCTAATCTTCTATTTATATCGGTTCTTTCTATTGTTCCCGCTGCAATATCCATCTCAAGATTATCTAAACTTTCTTCTAATTCTTCTATTTCATTTAATATTGTAATTGCTTCCCTTTCTTTATTTTGTATCAATAATCTCCTTTCTCCTAATGATTGTATATCTGTTCTTTGTTCTATTCTTGATAATTCTGTTTCTGCTTCTACTAATGCTTCACTTCTACTTTCAATATCTATTTTTTTTTCAGAAACTCTTTCAACTTGATATGACATAATTGTATTTACTCTATCCAGGAATTCTCTTTCTTGATTTAAAATTTCTTGAATAGTTCCTCTTTCTCTGGTTCTTGCTAAACTAAATGCGAAATATCCTCCTGCCGCACCAGAAAAAAATGGTAAAATATCTCTAAACATATTTCTAAAAGCAGTATATTCATTTTGATTTACATTAAAAAATTGTCTATATCTTTCAATTTGTTCTGCTGGTAAAGGAACTTCAAGAGGTTCTCCAGTTGGTAAAATTGGTTCTGTTTGTCCTGCTACTATTGGAGGATTTCCAGAAGAACCCATAAAAATAACATCTGGTTTTGGTAATACATTTTCTCTGGTTAATGAACCTTGTGTTAATTGATTTAAAATATCCCTTGAACGTGATGTTTGTTGAAATGGTTGCGGGCGATCTAAATTTCTATCATCTATCTGTTCTTGTGTCACTAATCCTTGCCTTATTTGTTCTAATACATTTAAGGAAGGTTGGACTGCTGGACTTATTGATAATGATGATTGTATTGCTCTGTGAGAAACTTCAAAATCTCTATCAAAAGTCGCTATTTGTCTATCTATAATTTCTTGTGATATTCCCCTTGATATTGATATTCCTGTATATGTTCTTTGTGATTGTGTAAATCTTTCATTTCCTCTTTCATCAGTATAAAAATATAATGGACTGTCTATATATGCTTGGGTTCTTAATACTTCTTCATAAGTTAAATCATCTTTTCTTTCTGCTACTGCTAATGAAGCATCTATAAATTGTTGATTAGATAAATTATAATTATTTTGTAAATTAACTAAAAAATCAGAATATTCTTTTTCTCCATTTACTACATCTGCTATATCTGCTTGTAATCTTGTCTGTTGTTCTGGTGATAAATCACTTCTTTCTGGTCTGATATTAAATTGAGGGTCATAAGTTTCAGGAGCAAATTGTCCAACATATCTTCCCGTTATTGATGGAGGTAAATTTATATCACTAACTAAATAAGGAAATACAACTTGTCCTGCTTCATTTAAATTAGGAACACTTCTTAATCTTCCATTTACGGAATCTGTATAATATAATTCACCTCTATCATTTTCATATATAGCACCTCCATCCCAGTTTATTCTATCATTAGGAGCAGGTGTATTTCCTCTTAATATATCATATTGTTCTTCGGATAATAATTGAGGTCTTCCATCATTTTCACTTCTGAATTGTGATTCATATTGTATATCTATAAAAAATTGATTTAATATTTCATTTTGATTTTGTATGCGATTTGGTCTTATAAATAATCCTATGTTTTCTCTCATTCTTGATAATGATTCTGCAGTAGGATTATTTAAATAATCCCTTAATTCATTATCAATAATACTTCTATCTTGATTATTAAAATCTGTTGGCAATCTACTTTCTACGAATGCTGGTTCTGGGTCTTCAAATAATTCAAAATCTTCAATAAAATCTGGCCTGATATTTTCTAATCTTTCTTGTTGTTGTTGTTGTTGTGTAATTGTTAAAGGATTAAATGGTATTGGTTCTGGTATATATAATCTTGAAGGAGTTCCATCTAATTCCCTTTGTCTTCTATCAGGTATATATTGCCTTCCTTCATTATCTGTTAATATTTGGAAATTATCATATACAAGTAATTGATGATTTCTTTCTAAAAATCTTAATTGATTAGGTGATAATTGTGAAGGTTCTCCTGTTTGATGTCTTATATTTCTTTCCGTTTGTGCTGCTTGTCTAATTTGTCTTGCCTTCCCTTGTGAATATCCTAAATCTAAAAGTTCTGTATATAGTTCATTAAAATTTACTGCTCCACTTCCACCTTGATAATAATTTTCTAATACAGCATCAAGCGCCGCTGATTGTGTTGCTATTTCTCTTTGATTTATATTTGATACTTGTTCTCTATCCATATTTCCAGATTGTTCGTGAAGTGGTAAATCTAAACCATCAACTTCATCACCCATATTTTTATTTATAAAATATTAAATTTTTTTATATTTTAATATTAAAAATGCCTCCTATGTTGTTATTAAAAGGTGATAAACAATTTTACGGACAACTAAAACCAGCAGGTTCTTCTAAACAAGAAGAACTTGAAAAACCAGCGCCCCCACCTGATTTAAGTAATGTTCCCCTTACAAATTCTGTTGCCAGAGAAAATCATTTAACGGAAAATATTAAAGACCCATATTCCTCAGAAAAAAGAACTGGGGAAAGTATTGAAAAAGATATAAAAGATGTAGAAAAATTAAAAAGTTCTAATGATTTAGGTTCCCGATTTGTATCATTTTTACAAACTCCTATTGTAAGCACAAATAAAATTTCACAAGAACAACAAAAACAAAGGGAATTAAGTAGGATTGGTGTAGCACCTGAACCAGTCACAAATACATTAAGACCTATTGGAGAAGTTCCTTATTCTATCGGACAAAGAACTTTTGATTTTATTGAAGGAAAATTTATGAATATTTTAGTTCTTGCTGCTGGTGTATATCTGGCAGGACAATTTATTCAAGGTGTAGGAAAAGGAACGACTAGTAAAAAAGATACTTCTAAAAGTGATTGATGTACTGAGGAATAATTCCTCAAATGCAGCATGTCGCCCTATGATTTTTTTTATTTATATTTATAAATGGTATTAACTTATAAACAAAAATTTAATAAAAAATATAAACAACCACTTAATAAAAGTAATTCTTTATCTGATATTTCAAGATTAACAGGATATAAAAAATCTGGATTACAAACAATTTACAATAAAGGAATAGGTGCTTTTAAAACAGCAGGACCATCAAGACCTAATATGAAAAAAGAACAGTGGGCGATGGCCAGGGTGTATGCCTCAGTAAATAAATCCAGTAAAGCATATAAAATTGATAAAAAACATTTAATAAAGAAATAAATTAAGTTAAAATTTTTTTAAAAAAAATATATTTATTAAATAAAAATGAACCCATCAGTAATTACACGTGCTAATCAAAATTCTTCTTTATATCAAACTATTAAAGCAAGGAACTCTAAACAAGATGTATTTGACTATAATGTTTCTGGGGAAAAAAATATTTGTGAAGTCGCCAGAAGTAAAGTAATTGTTAATTCAACTTCTACTATGAATGCTACCGGACAACAAACTCTTAAATTTGAACTTCCTAATTATGGACTTCTTGAAGATTTATATTTAAAAACTAAATTCACATCTGGAACTGCTGGACAAAATGTAGCAGATGGTTCAAAGGGAATTGCTCTTACAAATTTTGCTGGTGCTTTTGCTTGGACTAAATGCCGTCTTGTATTTCAAGGAACAACTATTTTTGAATGGACACCTGAATGGGTTATGACTTCTCAATATACAAGAGCAACCAGAGAAAGGGCAGGTCAATTAAATCTTATGCTTGGTGGTGATGTTATTGGTGTTGAAAATAATTCTATTGCTTCAAGAACCGGAAGAAGGTTAATAAGTTCCTGTGCCGGTGGTATTGAATTGATGGCACCTCTCAAAGCATTCTGGTCTGATAGTTTAGGAAGAGCATTTGATTTATATTCATTAAATAGTAAAGTTCATTTAGAAGTTGATTATCGTTCTAATGCTCTTGCTCACGAAGAAATTGATGATGCTGATATGGCAAGCACTTATGCCGGTGCTGAGTTAGTCTGCTATCTTGCGGAACTTTCTCCGGAAGCACTTTCAGCATATCAAAGCAGAAATTATGTTCCTGGTTCAGTTTCTTCACAATTAGGATTTACTACAACACATTTTTCGGAATTAGTCACTACACCAGTCCTTATTACTGGAACCAGCACTACTGGTAATCGTATTAAATTAAATAGTATTTCAGGATTAGTCCGCAGATTATATATTTTCGCGAATCTTGAAGATTCTGAAACTGCTAAAAAATATTTTGAACCTCAAAAGATCGCCAGAATTAGACTTCTTGCTAATAATCAAGTGATTCACGAACAAGAAGAATTTATGCTACTTGGTGCCGATGATGCCAGCACTTCAAACGGATATAAAACTGATGGAATTGTTGAAATGTTTAGAAATAATCTTCCTATGAGTTTTGGTGATAGCACCGCTCTCCCTGCTGCTGCTGATGCTAAACCTGCTTCTGTTGGTGGTGGTTCAGAAATTTCCCGTGTATGTGTTGTAAATTTTGGTTATTCTCCTGATGATTACAGTTCTGCCGATGGTTCTGTTTCATTCTCTCAAATGAATAATATTGAATTAGAAATTTTCTTTGGTTCTGAAGCATCTACAAATAATCATAATGTTCACATTGTAGCAGAGATGCTTACTGCTAATACTTATAATGTATCCTCTACTGGTGCCATTACATTTAAATCTATTGGAGAATAAATTTATTTTTATATAATAAATGCCTATGGGACCAGGAACTTATGGAAATAAAAAAGGAAGACCTAAAAAATTATCTGATAAACAAAAAAAAAATCTTCCTAAAAATTTACAAAAAGCAATATTAAAGAAAAAAAGTAAAAATAAAAAATAATAATTTTTTTTTATAATTATATATAAATATGACTTTATTAACATTTTCTTTCACAGGTGAAAATACTACTGGAACTGCTACTTTCACAATTGCTCAGGAATATAAATTTAAAAATCTTTTTTTAAAAGATATAAAATATAATATTAGGAATGAAATATTACAAAATGACGTTGCTAAGGGAACTGCTAATGATGGAAATACAACAATATCACCATTTATAACATCCGCATTAGGAGTTAAAATGGATTTTTTAGATAGTAAAGATTGTGTATTATATTCTCTTGCTGATGGTTCAGAAGAAACACTAAACACTGCCATAAATATTACAGGATTAATTCCTTTCGGACACGCTGGAACTACTGATGCTTCTTTACCTACTGATAGCGATTATTCTAGTCAATCCCATTCATATCCATATCATTTAATAAATAACAGACCTCAAACGTGGGCAGTTGGAAAAACTGTCGCATTTTCATTATATTATAGAGATGTAGAAACAGATGGAATTATTAAAGATTGGGCACTAATGAGCGGAACTACTGATGCATTTTCGGACATATGCGATATTGATATAACACTACAATTAGAATAATTTTATTTATTATAATAAATGCCCTTGTCAAAAGAACATAAAAGAAAAATAAGCAAAGGACTAATAAAATATCATAAAACTTGTAAAGCGAAAAAACCTAAAAGTGAAATAGATAAAGAAATAAATAGATTAAAAAAAAAATCTGATAAAATAACAGAACAAAATAAAAAAAAAAATTTACAAAAAGAAATATCTAAATTAAAAAATATGATTAGATAAAAAAAAAGAATAATTTTTATGTACAGAAAGGAATAATAATTATTTTAAATTAAATCTTCTTTTATAACTTTTTATATTTTCTCTTAAAGATTTAGATTGTCCCCATAAAATATAATATGATAAATATCCTGCTCTTGTAGGGTCATTAGTTTGTAAATCTTTTTTATGTCTTGCTCTATATCTGGTTCTTTGTTCTTTTGTTGCTGATGAAGTATAATGAGGAAGTTTCGCATCTCCGAAATGAGTTGTTTTAGTTCTTCCATTTTCTTTTGTAAATATCGCCATATAATCTTTTTCAGGTTTAGATGATTTTTTAATTATCATTTTCATTTAAATTAACACATAAAATATTCCCTGTAAAATATTTAAAAATTTGAAAATCATATAAATTAGATTACAAATAAACAAATGAATAATTTACAAGTAATAGATAATCATAAAATAAATAAAGTAATTAAGATACATAAAACACCTAAAAGACAAATGGTTAAATATATAATTATAGAAACTGATTTAAATTATATTATAAAATATGATAAAAATAGTGATTTTAGTAATATGAAACTTAATGAAGAACAAGTTAATTGGGAAACTTTTAAAAAATATATTCTTACTTATAATTTCTTCATAAA
>Ga0181407_1000737_pt1 | contig 10916 bp, 28 predicted proteins | sample 30SPOviralmetaG_FD_130136 | JGI IMG/M metagenome (GOLD analysis project Ga0181407, IMG submission 130136) | Marine viral communities from the oligotrophic San Pedro Time Series (SPOT) site, San Pedro Channel, CA, USA - 30 SPOT_SRF_2012-01-26 | ecosystem: Environmental > Aquatic > Marine > Strait...
GGCTTCATTCACCCACGCACCGGTCAGCTCCAACGACAGAAGCTTTCGCACATCTTGCGGCGTAGAAAGGGCCATGAATATAACTTCACAGTCGATACCGGGAGCATTATCTCTGCTGGGGAGATTAAGATGGTGGGTAATGGGCGGCTGCCAGCGCATCGGACCCCATACGTATTCCGGGAACAGCTCACCCCAGGTCTTGATCGTAGTTGTTCTAAGCTCTGGATAGGTGTTACGCACGATTACAAACCGGGAATACCGAATGCCATCACGCGGGGAAGGCTTTTGCTGCACAGCTTTTAACATAATCTCAGCCGCGCAGCCGTATGACTTGCCGGAACCAACCGGACCCATCAGGCCACGAACAAAGGATTTATCGTGAATAAACTTCCAAACAGTAGCAGACTTAGAGAAGTCTAAGTTCATGCTGGGGAGATCAGCCATTCTAAACCTCTTTGCGATTTGGGTTGCGGGTCTCCCAAGCAGACTTCTTACACGCCGGACTGCAATATTGCTTGTGCCTTGGCGCAGCAATAAAGGCTACCTGGCAATCTTCTTTAGGGCCAAATTCCTTAAACCTCTTACATACCGATATGGGAGAGCCTTTGTCTAATTCAGCAACACACAGCAAAAACTCAATATGCTTAATTTTATCCTCAAGCTCTGCAACTCTAATTTCCAGCCTACTCATCGTCAGCCTCATATGTTGTGGTTACTTCTGGACCCTTCATGTTGATCCCAATGATCGAAGGCTTGTCCACGTTCTTCTCGACATCGAGCAAACCACTCGCCTTTGCCAGGACGCGCAGAACGCTCACCTTGTCGAACATCTCAATGGTTGTACCATACTGCCCAACAGTAACCTTCTTGATCGAAGCAAGAGCCTCATCGGGGATCTCATCCATAGGCTTGATCTCTCCCGTGTGGATGTTGATGATATCAGTTAGCCTAGCAGTTCCCATCGCAATCAGCTCAGTCGCAACAGCTTCCTTGTTCTGAGCCAAAGTCTCCGACCGACCGATCCGGCGCTGCAACACACGCGCACCGCCGAACCGACCAACCGGCGGGATAGGTTTTATCTTATCCTCTTTCTTTCTAGCCATTAGAACGGAATTTCATCGTCCAGCTTCTCAGCAGCCGGAGCCTGTTGCTGACGATTGCCATCATCCTCAAACAGCTTCAGCCAGACCTCACCCTCCTTATTCGGTAAAGGCAAACCCTCAAGCTTGATGCTGATCCCCTTGTCATTCTGAAAGGCAATACCGTGACGCAGCCAAACAGGCTTATCACGACCAGGTACTTCCTTCGCTTGCACAACACTAAATCGCTTACTCATGTGTATCTCCTATACAACGTTACAGTAGGATAACGATATCGCATAGAAAACGATATTACAATAGATGTTCGCTGCGAGACTGAAACAATAAGCCCTTTGCAAGATCCTCAATCAAGTTAGGAAACACATCAAACCCGATCAAGGCAACAAACCGACCATCATGGTAAACACGCAAACCGTCCGGGAATACCTCCCAGACAGTCACGCCATCACCTAAATCATCATGCAGAGAAAAAGACACTACGCATAAGACTTGCGCATACGCGTCTTAGCAGCCTTCTTAAACGCAGCGTCACTAGGTGCGCCCTTGCTACCCGGCTTGCGCATCTTCTCACCGGAACCCTCAGCAATACGTTTCTTCTTAGCGTGGATGTTCGCATATAATCCTGGTTTCTTATTTGGCATTGGTAAACCCTTTCATGGTTTTCTGGAAAATAGTTTCGTGGGGGACTGTACAGTGGGCGCGGCGGGGCGGGGGGCAAGGGGTGCTGTTCCAAATGTGGCAGAATTGTTGCGGTCTTGTGCCTGATTGCCTGCGGACCACAACATCTTGTGTCTGTAATTTAACATAATGCAGATTATGCGTCTTAATGTGCTCAGGCTCGCTGTGCGCCCGAACCATTGACGGTTGTATCGTTTGGCTACCCATACCTATGCCGCCTCTGTTTCGTCACTGTGTGGCTCCCTCAGCAGCTCTGACGCCTGATTAGCCAGCATCAATGCCGCCCGGTCCTCGATGTCCGGTGAAATCCACCATCCCGCGCCTTTTGCCCTGCTGAAAAAGTCTGTCGTGAGACACTGAAATTCGTCCCTTAACTTAGATAGGTCCAGATCATCCACCATGTTAGGTCCAGACTTAGCTTGAGTGTGCTCCTGTTTCATGCGCTCCTCGGCTTCACCTAGCTGGATCTGCTGTTTGGTTGTTAGTCTTGCGCGTATGCTCTCCTCTAGCTTGAGAGATGGATCGTAGACGATGCGGTTTGATGTGCTGCGTTGTCCTCTAAAGAATGGCTTGCAGTATGTGAGGTATCCGAGCTTGCGGAGCTTGACTGCGTGGTATGAAACTCCTGTCTTTCCCATGCCGATGTCCTGACCGATGCGTGGCTGTGATACGAATGTCCTGCCCATTGTGTCTGCATACGAACAGTAGGCGACCAGCACTCGGAGCGTTGCCGGTGTCATGCGTGGATCTTTGATTGCCCTGATTGGTACGATTGCCCAGGCTCTTAGATCTTTTGCTTTGAGTTGTTTGGGTCTCAAAACGGATAATCCTCTATTGGGTCGGCTTGTTGCTCTCTTCTGGCATATGTCTCTATGCGGTTCTCTTCCAAGCTCTGCCGGTACATCTGAATGACGTTCATCGTCACGAGATTTTTTTCTAGCAATCTGTCTGCACCTGGTCCGCTTATGTATTCATCCCCGACCGCTTCGCCGTGGTTCATGCGTCTGGCATTGATTGCGTCACTGTCCCAGGCGACTGACGTTTTCGGGCCTAGAATTGGTGGTTTGTAAGCGTCGGAGCATTTTTGCGCTGCTTTGACCATGTTGTATATTGTGGGCCATGATCGGGTGCGGTTGTTCTTGCGAATGTCTTTGCCCATGTTGCGGAGAATGTTGGTTAGACCTTCCTCGTTTATGCTACTGACAATCTCGCTATTGATATCTTCAACCATTGCGGTCATTTCGGTTGCTGCTCGTTCTGGCGTGTGGTTTGCCGGTACGTCATACGATTGCAACTCTTTCTGTAGCCATGCGCCGATTGCTTTGGTTCTCTGCTCGTAGTTCATTGGATCATCTTTCTGTCTGTTGGGATCGATCCCAGTATTGCCTGCATCTGCTGGTCGCTTGTCATGTCTTGCAATGAAGGCTGTTGGATCTCATCGTCCCAGCGCTCACCATTCAGCCATGTTGCCAGATGCGGCATGAATTTCTTGTCTTGGCTTCCCCATGCTCGGACAAAGAGTGCCAGTGAATGCTGTATCTGCTCGATGGTGGCTTTGGTCAGTGCCTTGGATAGTGCTTTGCGAGCTGTGCCTTTCCCGACTTTCTTCGGATAGATCTTCCAGAGATCATCAAAAATGGACATATCTTTAGAGGTTATATTTCCAAGGTTATTACTTACAAGGTTAAGGACTGGCAAATTCTGCACGGGGGCACTAGCAGATTTTGCCATAGCCCCTGGCAAATTTTGCCACTCTTGTTTTGTTAGCTTTAAGCGATATCCGTTGCTCGTTTTGCTGCCATTGCTGCGGGTGCGTTGCACCTTCTCGATCAATCCTACTTGATGCAATTGCTCGATGTGCATCTGTACGGCACGTTTAGACATCTCGCATTCTTCTGAAAGTGTGGTGAGGCTAGGGAAGCAAGCGCCGGTCTCACTGTTGTGATGGTCAGCGATCCAATAAAGAACAATCTTTGTGGCCGGTTTAAGACCCTTCTGCTGCATCGCAAGTGCAGTCATGTAATGCGACATCGTTTTAACCCTTTTCATTTGGGCAGGATCAGCCTATTCTAACCCTGCACTTGTTTTTGGTTCTTCTAGTGTACTTCAGTCCTATCGCCCTTGCAAGAAATTGCAGGGGCGTTTTCATTACCAAGTGATCTCCGTAACCAAGCACGGATCGCCGTAAGTCTTTATAACTCGCAGGTCGTAAACCTGTGCGTCATCGTCCCAAATTATAGAATTTAGAGAATCAAGCACAATTTTTGCGATATTATCCGCGTCCGGTTTTTTGGGGTATATCTCGTTTGCTTCTGCTGCCGCTTTCTTTGCTTTGGTCCAGCTCTTTGGGATCTCAAACTGCGCTTTGATAAGAACCTTGCAAGGCTTCTCTGTGCAGTCCAGTTGGTGCAACAACATATAATTCGATGCAGTACCGGCCAAACGCTGCTCATATCTGCGCGTTTTCTCTGGAGTGTAGACCCTGCCGGTCCTGGTGAACCTGGGCCGACCTTTGCCGATCGGTTGACCAGGGAGCCAGATGTAAGTGCTGGTCATATCCGCTTCAGCCAATCGGTAACGTCTGACGCATCATCCGACTCGATCACGACTCCGACATCATCCAGGATCGCTTCCAGGCTTACAGATTGATTCAATCCTTCCGATATCAGCTCAGAAGCTAACCGGCTTTGTGATATCCCCTGGCTTTGCGAAGCGCTATCCAATCGATCCTTCACACCGGCAGGCAATCGGACGACAAGCGCCTTCTTGGCCTCTTCTTTGGTTTGATATTTCACTTTCTTTCCTTTTCTTTCAGCAGGTTATCAAATACTTCAAAAAAAGTTTGATTTACCCCTTGACCTTTATTGTGATATCACCTTATCTATTAAGAGTAAGTTAATCAAGAGAGGAATCGGAAATGGAAAAGAACTTTCAAAAAGCTTTTAACGCCTTGGAGAAAATCGGTTGCCCTGTGATCGAAGGTTGGGACGATCCCGATAAGTTCGTTATCAGCGCCGAAAACAATTACCCTGTAGTCTGGGCTGACTATTACTGCGAGTTTCCAGGTGGCTTGGACGATTTCGGCGTTAGCAACAAGATCAACAAGATCTTGGACAAGTATGGTTTGTTTGCTGAGTGGATCAATCCTGGCTTGTTGGGCGTTAACGAGGCTTGATTTAGCAGTGCGTCTTTCGGGGCGCATCACTAAACCAAGAGGAGAAAAGAAAATGGAAAAGCAGATACAAGAATTGATCGACTATATTAAAGCTGATTATGCAGGCTGGGGAATGTGGACTGACGATGACATAAAGGAAAAGATGATCGACAGTTTCAACAGCGGCTTGGGTTTCAAGACCGGCAAGAAATACATCAAGATCATGGTAGGCAACGGCGGCACTCCAATGGCTAGTGCCTGGGGCTTCATTGTTAATGTTGACGATGATCCCAAGTTCAAGAAAGGCGACATCCTTTACCCTGCCGGTTGGGGAACGCCAACACGGAACCGGGCGCGTGGTAACATCATCGAGGGTAACTTCAAAGGTGTTAAATGGACCGGCCCAGCCTATTTGATTTGATTTTGCAGTGCAGCTTTCGGGCTGCATCACTAAGTCAAAGGAGAACACAATGAACTTTATACTAAAAAAGATTGACGCCTATGCGGTGCGGATTGTCGGAGAGTTTGACAGCTTTGATGATGCGTATGCTGCTAAAAAAGACATCTACGCAAACAATGAGTTTGTCGAGTGTTTCATAGATATCGTAGCACCGGAAGGCCAAGTCTTAGCACCATTGGGAGCAATACAATGAACGATTGGAAAGAGTGGATCAAAGATACTATCGGGGTGGTGAGCCTGTTTCTCACCTTCTACCTTTTGTTTTTCTTTGCGGGGGTTTTGTAATGGATTGGACTAACGATCAGAAGATTGAAGGGCTTAAAGAGTGCATCGAAGAAAGCAAATCTGAAATCTCATATGCCCAAAGTCGCGGCGATGACTTCATGGCCTCAGAAGCAACTCAGGTTTTGAAAATGGCAGAAGCCCAATTAAAAACCCTAACAGAAGGTGTGCAGTAATGGGAAAGGTCAAAGACATATTCCAAGACCAACGCGAGAGGGCTTCCAAGGTATGCCCTGAGTGCGATGGGGATGGCAAGGTGGTCGAGATCACTTACCGGGTCCAAAGCTTTAGCCGTGACATCGGTGAGCCATACGAAGACCCGGTTGAATGCGAAACGTGCCAAGGAGAGGGCGCAGTATTTGAGGAGCAAGACGATGAAGATATATGAGGTGAACACCAAAAAGATGCACCACCGCGGGGCTGGGGACACAGAGACCGCGGCAGCGCATCAGGTGGCCGCAAAGGTTACAGGCAGGCGGTTGGACACCCTGCGAGCGCTTAAGACCCTGGGAGGAGGGTCAGGGGAGCAGATAAGCGCCTCTCTGCGGCTACCTATCACTAGCATAAGACCGCGCCTAACGGAACTGCAAGAAATGGAACTGATCGAAGACACCGGGCGGCGTCACAAAAACCAATACGGCAACGGCGAAATCATATGGACCGTCACAAAATCAGGAGCAAAATATGTATATTAAATTTGAAGATATCCGAGACATGGCCGATCAGATTCGGCTATTGACCGGCGACGATCAAGACACTTTTCTTGACACGCTCGATGGTGAGACCGATGCGATGGACATCTTGGGCAAGCTTATCCAAGAGCGCACCGAGTGCTCAATCTACGAAGCGTCAGCGAAAGAGTTAGCCGCAACGTACACCGCCAGAGCAAAGCGACTGTCAGCCAAACAGGAAGCTCTCTCGATCACAATCGGACACTTGCTCGATGCAATGGGGCAGACTAAGATCCAGCACCCTCTGGCAACAGTCAGCCGGACCAAGCCGCGCAAGAAAGTTGTGGTGGTTGATCCGCACGACATTCCAAGCCAGCTAACAACAGTCACAGTCAGGCCAGACATGACCGCAATCAAGAAACAGATGGACGCAGGGGAGCTTGTGCCTGGGTGCGAATATCAGATGGGCAATCCATCCGTCACAGTGAGGATCAAATAATGAGTGAACTACAACAAGCCATGGCCGAGGTGAACGATCTCAATCGCACCCACGGCGTGACGCAGCGGGGCGGCAAGAAATACACAGAGGTTTTTGTGCGCGTCGAAGCATTCCGCAAAGCATTCGGCACAGATCATGGGATCAACACCGAGATATTGATGGACGATGGCAAGCGAGTTGTCATCAAAGCAGCGATCACCAACAGCGCCGGGATGATTGTTGGCTCTGGCATGGCCGAGGAGATCCGGGGGCAGGGTAACGTCAACAAAACAAGCGCCCTCGAGAATGCAGAGACCAGTGCCATAGGCCGCGCACTAGCATCCATTGGACTGCATGGCGGAACATATGCCAGCCTCAATGAGATCGATGCTGTGCCACGCAAAGCCGCAGCGCAAAAGCAGCAGGCTCAATCTACGCAGCCGCCGCCAGCACCACCCGCCGGGGATATGCTCACACTCAAGAACCACATTGGACAGGAGAAAGGATCAGGAGACGCGCAGGACTTTGCCGCTAATCTTATCAAGCTAATTGCAGCCTATACCAAGCTAGAAGCCACCAAAGAGGGAACAGTGATACCGCCACGGGAGCGCATGACCCTGCTGCGCGAGCTGATTGAGCAAAACCAGCAGTCAATCGACAAGCTATCGGATGGGTTCAAAGAAGAGATCGACAAGCGATACAAAAACTGCCTCAAGATCTTGGGCGCACAGTTAGGAAAAGAATGATGGAGACCTGGAAACAAATGAAGGCGCGGCAGAAACGGGAGTTAATTGGCGTTGTTGAGGATCTGGCCGGTGAGGTGACGCAAGTAAAAGCGGCAGAAAAGCTAGATATGTCGCAAGCTTTGCTCAGTGCCTTCTGCCGCAAGCACAGTATCACATGGGAGACAGACGGGAGGAAAAAGAAATGAATGGCAAGGATATCATTAAGTGCATCAAAGCAGCGGAGATGAAGCTGACAAAGAAAGAAGCATCTGGCCTTATGTCGATACCTTACGCGACCGTTGTCGAGATCGCAGAAAAATACGGAATAAAATTTATCGATGGAAGGCAGAAAAGCGATGAGCCCAGAAGGCAAGCAGGCATTGGCCCGAAGCCAACGTCAACTATCAATCATGATCGAGACCGCAAAGAAACAAAACCGGCACAACCTACAACAGCAATTAGAGAGCCTGTTCGCATTAGGCGAGATACTTCAAAGGGCCATTACAAAAGAAAGTTAAAAAAGCGGCTCCGGGATATACTTCACAGCGACTTGGATCGCAGCGTTAAGCATGAGTTGGTCTATGCAGCCAAATGGCAAGAACATCAACGCAACATAAAGAAGAAAACTAAAGTAGGTGGTGCGCTATGAATGAAGAAGAGGTGCAAAAGAAGATTGAGATTGCAGGCGCGGTCGGCGCGCTTGCAGGCTTTGCCAGCGGTGTCGGCATCATGACCCTGGTAGCCATTATATTCTAGGAAAGATCGTGCGGGTGGCCGTGAGAATGGGCGCATTCGGTAGCACGTTGACCAACAAACAATATGTTGAACCACCCGCTCGATACTTAGATCATAAGCTCAAAGTGAGGTCCATCAATAAATGGCCTACGACCCTGTGATCTGCGCAAATCAATGTAACTATTCATTGCGTGTTCCATATCGCCCTCTGGGTACTGAGCAATATTTGGCACAGACCATGCTGCACCCCAGCGAATAGGCACATCAACCTCACGAGCGCCTTCCGCCATAGCGTCAGCAATCTCATCATAGAGGTTAAGCTCCCAGCGGCCACCATCTACATAGGCCATGAGATCCACAGCCAAACCATCAATGTGCTTTGACTTCATTGTCTGACTAGCACCCTTGGCAACAAGAGCCTTCTGCTCCTCGATGGTACGCATACCGCAGATCACAGAGAAGTCTTGCTTAGTCACATTGATTGCGTACTTTACAACAGCAGCCATACGCTCATCAACACCGGTCAGCCTATCAAGACTGCGCTTACCTAACTTGTAGCTCATTTCTTTAATCCTTTCATTGTCCGTATTCCAAACGATGCAGCGATCGAAGCATACATGGCCCATGAGAACCAGCTTGGCGCGGCTTCCAAATTCTTAAACCCTTGCTCCATGTAAGGCTGCAAACCAGGAACAAAGCTTCCTAGCACTATGAAAATAAAGCATAATGTCCAGGCTTCATCCTTCCAACTGTCACGACTAGCCTCGATTGCAGCTTGCTCCCAAGATATTTCCCCGGTCGCAATCTTCATTTTTGTTTCGGCTTCCGCTTTCTTTACAGCAGTTTTGCCATCGATATAGCTGGTCGCCAGACCCGCCACGCTGTTGAGTATGCCTATCATTTCTTGGCCTCCATTGCATTGAAGCCAAAGTAAGCAGCGACAACACCAGACGCAGCAACCACATACACTGTAGCAATGTCAGCTATTAAACCAGCAGCAGTCTCTAGGCCCAGCGCAGCGGCTCCCACAATGGCGAAAGGGTACAAGAGCATTCCAAGGGCACAGGCAGTTGTAAGGCGTCTCTGCGTGTCTCTCTTCGCGTCTGCATCGTTAAGCTCACGCCAACGATCTTCGAGGGCAAGCTTCTGCCATTCCGCTTCGTCAATCTTTCCGTCTTTGTTTTTGTCAGCTTGTTCAAAGGAAGTCATGAGTATCTCCTAATCGGCTAAAGGATTGTCCAGCGCCCGTTGAAGTTTATTCGTAAGGCGGTCTTCAAGTTCTTTCATGTCCGCGTCTTGACTACTCCTAACACGTTCCCTCTGATTTTCAAACCTAACGTCAGCGGCGTCTATCATAGAGCGAATGTCGGCAATGGCTTCATCTATGAGCCGCCGGACCTCTGCCTCGTTTGCCCGTATCGAACCGTCAACTCGGTCTTCAATAGCCCTAACCGTGTCTTCAACGCGGTCGCTTTGTTGCTCAATTCGCAGTATGTCATCTTTAAGACCGTTCTTGATGTCGCGGGAATATTCGACAGCCTCTTCGACTTTCTCAGCCATACCGGAAACCTTTGCATCCATCACCTCCATTTGCTGTTGATATGCACCGAGATCGAGACCAGCGACCTCCTCGATCTTCTGGTAGAGCACAAAGCCACCATACAAACCGCCGACAATGGTGGAAATGAACGCGAAGATTGCAGCCACCGATGCAAAGGTAAACTTAAAGCCGCCAGCCTTGATCTCGCGTTCAGCGAGGCCATCTATGTCATCGGCCACTTTTGTTAAGTCAGTCAATTCTCAAACTCCATATCGCCATCGGAGTTGGTCTGGCTGTTTTGCAAGTCTTGCAGCGCTTGCAATTCAGCGCGAAGCATTTGAACCTCTAGCCTGCGTTGCGTTAGCTCAAGCTGGTAGAGATCATCGCAGTTTATACGACTGCGCGGCTTGTCCAAGGGGATAACGATGCGAGCATAAAGCCCGATGTCCTTGCCTTGCCCGACATTGCCATCGTTGTTTACCACACCTGTAACGCCCCACTCCAAGGTCGTGCCGCCGCCAATGGCGTTGCTGCAATCTAAGTTGCCTGCACGGAACCTATCTGACTGATAGTTCATGGGTGGGTTTGGAAGCTGCACGGCGAGGGAGCTACTATCCGATCTAGCTTGAATCGCGGAAATAAACCAGACTGATACCGCGATGCAGAAGACCCCGTATACGCCCCAGAGCAGCCTCATGGCCTGCCACCATCAAGCCTCGAACATATTTTGCTTGCAACCATTGGCTTGTCACCACGATCCTTTACAATCTTGGACGTAGTGCAAAGGTAAACTGCCCGAGCCATATCAACCTTGCGAATGTAAACCGCGAAGTCTTTGCGCTCTTCGTGGTCTACCTTCATGATGCGGTTTGGTGACGAGAATTTTATGTTCTTCCATGCCTCATCGAATACTTCGACCTGATAGTATTTGACATCGCTCCGGGCATTGAACAATGACATATCGGCGCGAACCACGCCAGCGACATGAGAGGGTCGAACCTCTGGATATGCTGGTGTCATGTCATGCGCTGCCACTGGCGCAGCAAGGCATAAGAATATGCAGACTCTAATTAGCAATGCACTCTGCCACAAC
>Ga0181407_1000745_pt1 | contig 10829 bp, 15 predicted proteins | sample 30SPOviralmetaG_FD_130136 | JGI IMG/M metagenome (GOLD analysis project Ga0181407, IMG submission 130136) | Marine viral communities from the oligotrophic San Pedro Time Series (SPOT) site, San Pedro Channel, CA, USA - 30 SPOT_SRF_2012-01-26 | ecosystem: Environmental > Aquatic > Marine > Strait...
AAAATATTTTTATAAATTGTAAATGAAAAAAAATAATTTGTTGAAAAATAAAAATATGAATTACAAAAAATATTTTAAAACATTGTAAAAAAATGGGGGTAAAATATAATACTTTTTTTACTCCGATAAATAATTTAAAATAAAATATATATTATTTTATAAATGTCTTATGTACTAAATAATTTAAATAGTGCGATGAACTATATTATCGCGATTCCAAGTTATAATAGACACAAAGAACTTAAAGAAAAAACATTAAAAACTTTAGCAAGAAATAAAATTAATAAAGATAGAATATATATTTTTGTAGCAAATAATGAAGAAAGATTAAAATATTTAAATTTCCTGGATCCAGATTATTTTAATAAAATAATTATAGGTAAATTAGGTATTAGAAATCAAAGAATATTTATTAGTCAATATTTTGATCCAGGTAAATATATTGTATCCTGCGATGATGACATAGAAGATTTTAAAATGTTAGAAATTATTAATAATAAAAAAACATTAAAAACTATTTATAATATTGAATATGAAATACTGCGTAATTTTACTGTGTGTCAGTTATATAATAAACATTTATGGGGTGTTGTAGCACACCATAATCCTTTCTGGATGAACGATAATACAGCGATCGGCTTATATTTTTGTGTAGGAGTTTTTCACGGATATATAAATAGACACGATAATTTTTTATATCCACATGAATTATCTGAAACTAAAGAAGATTATGAACAATGTATTTTATTTAGTTTAAAAGATTCAGGTGTAGTTAGAAGAAATGATTTATGTTTTATTACTAAATATAATGCTGAAGGTGGATTAGGCACTGATAGATATGATAGAAATAAATTAGCACAACAATATTTAGTTAATAAATATCCGAAATTAGTCCAGGCTTATGAAAGAAAAAATGGGACACCTGAAATAAAGTTTAAATTTAAATCTAAACATAAAGTAAATATAAAATAATGTTTGATGAACAACAAATATTAAAGTTAAAAAAATGGAGTCCAGAATATAAAAGAGTTTATCAACAGTTATATTATAGAATTAAGACAGATCAAATAACTGCATTAGAATATAATATATTTAAAAAAATGAAAATGAAATTACCAGAACAAAGAGGTGTATATATAAATAAAAAAAAATCTGTTATTGATGATGTAAAAGTTGAAAAATTAATTTATCCAACATTTAAAAAATTAGATAAACCTATTTTAATTAGTTTTGATTAAAATAAAATAAATTCAAGATTTTTAATATAAATATTAAAAAATATAAAAAATATTTATCAAACATTTTTTTTTATTTTTTTTTATTTTTCATAAAAATACGAAAAAATTAAGTATAAAATAATTTAAAATATTTAAATTATATAATGTATAAAAATGGATTCACAAAGTATTATTGATAGTATGCTTAGAGGCGTCATGATCGCTGGAGTAAACCGTGCTGTTTTTGAACGCAAACCCGTATTTAGTATGGGCACCGTTAATCAAGGTGTCCGATTAGGTGTAGCTAGTGTGGGATACGATCTTGTAGTCCGCCCTGCTGTTAAACAAGTCCTACCACAATTACCATTACCAAATGGCAAATAAATAATTTTATTTTATAATAATATATAATGAGTGAGTTATTACAATTTGACCTTAATGATATTCCTGATAATCCTAGTATAGTTTTAGCAGGTCGGAGAAGGGCGGGTAAAGGCGTACTAACAAAAGATTTATGTTATAATTTTTTTAGAGGTAAAATAAAGAATGTATTTTTATTTTCCCCGACATCAGAGATCGCTGCTAATGGATTTGATTTTGTGCCCTACGAATTCAGATATAATGAAGTTGAAGTAGATACTATTGAAAGAATCATGAAGAGGCAAGAATATTTAATAAGAAATAATCCAAAAGGTAATCATAGAATATTATTAATTATTGACGATATTATCGCAGCTAATGATAATAAACAACAAAAAATATTAGATAAATTATTTATATGTGCCCGTCATTATCAAATATCATTAATAGTATGTTATCAATATATTAAAAAAGATTTTAGTCCAGTTCAAAGAGATAATGTAGACATTATATTTTGTTTTCAACAAAGTAATTTTGATAATAAAGACGCATTAAATAAACAATATTTATCTGTTAATGATAATAAAAAAGATGGACTAGATCTAATAAATAAATATGCCAAAGGATTTCAGACATTAACTATTTTAAATACAACAAATTCAGATAAATTTGAAGATTTTTGTTTTTTTTATGAAGCAGATATTATAAATAAAAAATTTAAATTAGGTCAAGAATATGAATAAAAAAAAATATATTATATATAATAAAAATGGTACTCTTAACTTTTAGTTTCACAGGAGAAAATACAACAGGAGCAGCAACATTTACTACTACTAAAGAATACAAGTTTAAAAATCTATATCTTGAAGATGTTAAATATAATATATTTAATGAAAATCTTGAAAATACTATAGATAAAGGCACTGCTAATGACGGACTTACTTCAGTAAGCACATTAATTACATCGCCTTTAGGTCTACATATGGATTTTTAGATCAGGCCGATTGTGTTTTATATAGTTTAGGGGACGGATCAGGAGAAACATTAAATACAGCACAGAATATTAATGGACTCATACCTATAGGATATGCGGGCAAAGTAGGATCCCAACCTGTATCTACAAGAAATACTATGTCTCATTCATATCCATATAAATTAATTTCTAACAGGCCTCAGACATGGGCAAGTGGCAAATCATTAGTATTTAATTTATATTTCAGGAATGTATTAACAGACGGCATAATTAAGGACTGGGCATTAATGTCAGGCACCACAGACGCCTTCTCAGATATTAATTCTATATCTATAACGCTAAGATTAGAATAAAAAAATATATTTTATTATATAATGTCTGATGATTTAATAGATTTTAAGGATCCACATTATGCTAAAAAAAATAAAATGTTATGTATTTATTGTAGTTATAAATCCGCCGTACCTTCTAAAAATAATCAATTTTGTAGTGAAATATGTAGATTATTACATTTATCTGTATCAAAAGAATTAAATGTAGAAGATATAGGTAAATTAATAAAATTATCTAAAATAGATTTAATACATATTATATTAAATCTAAAATGTCAAAATATAAGTATTGAAGGTTTACATAAAATATTAGATAAACCTTATGAATATAAACAAAAAATGTTAGTAAAAAATCAAGGATCTTTTAAATTAGATTTTTCTTGATCTTTTATTTCAGCAGTTAAATTAGATTCTTTTTTAACTTTTTCTATTTCAAGTTTTTTAAAATATTCTTTATTATCTTTTTCTTCTGTTATTCTTCTGAGATAATGTCTTGATACAACTCTGGGCATTTTATTATAACAAATTTAATTATTTTATATATTTTTTTATTAAATATTTCACAATATTCAAAATACATATATATTTATATTATATATTATTTATTCAGAAATAGATTTAAAGTTAATCTGTCCAGTAGCAGATACATTATAAGTATTAAGAGTAATTAATTCTGCTACTACATGGACAGTATGGGCACCACTTGTACCTGTAGGAAATTTAACTTCTAACTCTGGGACATTAACCTGGGATAATGCAAGTGATCCATCAGCACTAGAATAATCATCAGGATTCATACCAAAATTAATAACTTTAACTCTAGCAAAATCAAATTGATCACCAGTAGTTTTACCAACAGATTTATCAACACCAATATCCATAAGTTTATAAGTGTCTGATCCAACGGCACTATTACACGGGCCAGATAATTTATTATGATACATTTCTACAAACTGATCTGTTTGATAACCATTACCAGCAGATCTATTAAGATTATCTATACCTACACCACAATCTTGAATTTCATAAATAGTTTGATTATTAGCAGATAATTTAATAGAAGAAATATCTACTAGATTCATATATTTTTTATCAGAAGTGCTAGAGCGGTCTGAGTCAATTGTAGCAAATACATACATTCTACGGACTAATCCACTAATACTATTAATCTTAATTGTATTACCCTTTGTTGTAGCAGTAGCGAGTACTGGAGTAGCAAGACTTTCAGATAGTAAAGTAGTGCTGTATCCTAACTGCGAAGATACACTGTTAGGTGCGTAATTACGGGACTGATAAGCAGCAAGCTCTTGTGGAGATAATTCATTTAAGTAGCAGATAAGGTTCGATCCAGCGTAAGTAATACGATCCGCAGTAGTCTCCGCTTTACCATGGACGTCAAGGATAGGTCTGTAATCTACTTCTAAAAAGCATTTACTAGAAAGACTATATAAATCAAAGTTTCTACCAACACTTTCACTAAACCAACATTTAAGAGGGCAAGATAATTTTTGACCACCAAAAGAAGATGCCATTGCCTTACGACCTTCTAAATTAGCGTGTGTATCATCAGAAGCACCAATAACACCAGATCCAAGCATACCGTCAAGCACTAAACTCTGTTCTCGGTTAGCACGAGCATATAAAGAAGCAACTAAATGTTCTGGAGTAGTTTCAAAAACAGTATTACCATTATATACAACTCTAATTTTAGAAAATGTAAAGGCACCTGCCATATCTACTAAAAAGCAATCTTTAGCACCACTATCAGCATTTGTATCACCTCTAGCAAATTCAGTTTGTAAATACATATCAGATAATAAGCCGAAGTTAGGCAATTCAAATTTAATTGTTTGTCCACCATCGCCGTTTAATGATGTAGTAGGATTCACTATAATACGAGACTTAGCATAACTACATACATTAAGTTCACCTTCATTTACATAATCAAAAACATTCTGTTTACTGTTTCTCGCTTTAACAGTATTAAATAATGAAGAGTTTTCATTCGCTCTATGAATTAATTGTGGATTTGACATTTTTATACTTTATAAAATATTTTTTTTTTAGATATTTTTACTTAATTTAATTTTTTAAATTTTTTATTAATCTTCAGATTTTTTAGATTTACCCATGGATTTCCCCGCACCTTGTAAAAATTGTCCCGCTAGATAAACACCACCAACAATAACAACTGCCATAAATAATTTATTATCTATATAATCTCTAATATTAGCACCTAACTGTGCTGACACTTCACCTATAGGTCTTATTTCATTAGTAGCAGGAGCAATCGCTTCATCGCCTACTATTCTGGCGGCGGCACGGCGTTTTTGATTTTCTCTATCTGTATCAGAAACTTCAACTATAGGTGCTGTTAAAAACTTACTTATTTTTTGACCTATACTATCGGGCTGATCTTGTAATTTATTTATATCAGGTCTTTGTAATTCACCTTGAAAAGAAGGATTTTCTGATGACCCTAAATTTTCGGGATTATTTAAATCTGCTGTTATTCTATTAACTGCATTTTCTCGCTGTATAGGATTTGATAATTTAACATTACTCATAGGATTAGGAGGTGGAGCAGGTCTTTCTAACTCTGCTTGTGTCATAGCACCTGTAGGTTTTAACTCTCCATAAAAGTTTTTATCACCTTTTAATAATAGACGGGGTGGCATTTTATATATATAATAAATAAAAAAATATTAAAAATTATTTTATTTTATATTTATAAAAATGGGAGATGAAGTTGACACATTTAATTTACCTCAACACCAATCACAATCTGGCAATTTTGATTCTGGACATATATCTTCTCTAGCAGAAAATATACAAGAAGCACAGGCTGGACAGTTAAATACAGCATTAGAAAATTATTATGGGACTAGTGGGACACACGATTATCATAGATTAAGAGAAAGTTTAGCAGATTTAGGATATAGTAATGAAAGAGTAGATAGTATAGCACAGTCTGCTAATATGGAGTATGCTTTAAGATCACAAAATCATGGAGAACCTTCTGATCTAACACCTAATCAATTACAATTTTTAAGAAACCAGCATGACCCTTCAGGCAGAGGTTTAGCATTAAATCTACAGTATAGACATATCCATACTGATGAAAACGGCCGACAATATATAGACGATGATAGAGTTAGACAGGTGGACGGCACACCTAGTAGATTATTTTTACCAACAGCAATACCATTTGACCCTCTTACTAGAGAACAAAGAGATGAAGTAGATTATTTAACAGAAGCAGAAAGACAAATACATATACAAGATGAACCAGATAGACATAGACAAACACAGTTATCAGATACACAGAGAGAAGAGATAATGTATTTAGCAACACAATATTTAAATAGTGATCCACAGTTTAGAGACGCACAAAGATTACAGTTTAGAAGTAATGTCCAACAAATAGAAGGTTTAGATACTGTAGAAAATGTTAGAGAAGATTTATTAGAATTATTTGTTGATATTGATGATGAATATAATTATAGACAAGAAAATGAAGGACAACCCAGAAATTTGTCGGAGGATCAACTAGCATTTTTAAGAAGAGAAGGTTTATATAATGGACAACCTATATTAGAAGAACAAGATTCAGGGATATTTTATTTTTATTCTAATAGAGGTAAAACACCTATACCTTCTGACAGTGATATAGCAAGATTACAAGATTTACAACCTACATATCAAGATTTAGAAATAAGACCTACACAAGATGATTATGAAAGATTATCTGGAGTATTCGCTGATTTTTTAGGTGGCAGATCAACATTTTTAGAAACACAACAAAGAATACAAGAAGTATCCCAATATAATCCAAGAGATCCAATAAGAGATCCATATAGATATAGTATGTATAGGGAGTTTGAAGCAAACTACGATTTAGTCCAACAAGAAAAAGAATTTAGAGATTTGAATGATGGGCGACCTAGTCAATTATCAGAACTACAATATGAATGGCTAATAAATCACGCAACAATATCAGATCAAGAAGAAAGATATAATGATCAAATAATTTATACAGCACAAGAATATCCATATAATAAATCATACATGATGAGCAACGGTGTATATATGGGCATACCTTCAGACGAATATATTAATGGATTTATTGAACAAGGATTATATGTTAGGCCTGAACAACCACCACCACAAAATCAACAGTTAGATGATTCTAATATACCAGATTTTAGAGACGCACGGATAATATCTGCTATAGGACAAGAAGATTATGATAATTTAACTGATGAACAACTTGAACAACTTAGAGGTGTAGTTAATAGAAAAGGTGATTTAGTTAGAACATATGATAGTTTAGGATTAGATCAGATAGAAGTAAGACCACAAGTAATATTTACAGCAGAAGAACTAAGAGAAAGACAAAGGGCAGCAGCACCTGTACGAGAACCATATACAAGACCTAGAAGACCTGGAGACCCTTCAGTCCAAGAAATATTAACAGAACTAGCACAGGGCGGAGTAAGGCCTGAAACAATAGCACCTGATATATTTCAAGAAGGGTCAGGGGATCCACCAGTTATAGCTGGAGGCACACAACCAATAAATCTAAGAACAGGTGAAGATATTCCAGTAGATACAGCACAAACAAATATATTAAGATATCAACAATTTTTTAATGATAATCAAGCATTATATTATGGATTCAGAGAAATGTTTAGAGATTTATTACCTGTATTAACAGCAGGAGCAGGAGGATATATTACATATTTATATGAAGCGTCAAGAAGCAAGAATACAATACAAACAATGATAGCAGAAGAAAGAATATTATTAGATAAAATAGAATCTAGAATAACGAGTGCAGAATCGGATATTAGATCTACTAGAAGAGAACTAGACGGTCTACAGGGTTTAGCAAGTGAGCAGGTAGAACAAAGACAAAAAATAATATTAGGTAATCTGGATCCTACTAGTTTTTTACCACCTGGATCAGGCCAAGGTGATTTTGATGAAGATGAATTAATTAGAGAAATATTAGATAAAAACCAACAAGAAATAACTAATATAAATACATTAATATCTGAACAAAGAAAAACTTTAGAAAGATTACAATTTGATATTAGTAATACTGAAATATATACTACGCAAATTAAAAATGATATTACAGAATTACAAAATACTAATTATGAATTATTAACAGAAATTCAACAGCATTATCCAAAAATATTAACAGGTATGTCTGTAGGATATACATTAGGATTAGTATTATCAGGATATTTATTTCCAACATATATGAATATTAATGAACCATATATTACTGCCGATAATGTTGAATATGATAAAAGAGATAAAAAAACAGAAGATATTAAATCACAATTTAATAAAGAAGGTTTTTCTGATGAACCAAACCATGTGCCTGTACCAGCCAAAGAATATGAACCAAATAAAAGATCCAGAATCATTAAAGCATATAAAGAAACATTTAAACCTCTTAAACACGGCAAAAGACCTTTAAAATATGATGAAATCCAAGAATTAAAATCAACATTAAATAATTCTGAGTTAGAAAATTTAAAGAATAAATTTTTGTATTTTAGTGATGCTGGAGGTTTAGAAATGAAAAAATCTGATGATAAATGTAAAAATGTAATACAAGAAACACAAATTACAAAAAGAAAATTATTCTAAATAAAATATTTAATAATATATAAAAAATATGCCAAGATTAATAAAATACACCACTTCTGGATTTGTTGATAATGTCCCAGATCAAGCATTAGCTGTTGTAGAACATGCAACACTTTTTTATTTAGTAGATCAAAGATTTAAAGGTATGAATAAATATATAGCATTCGCCGTAGCAGGAGCAGGATATGAAATATTTATAGATAGTTTAAAACAACAATCGGCACCCGAAGGTTTTTCTGCCAGTAAAAAATAATTGTATATATTATATATATATGATTTTAGGAGGAGTTAGAGACGAGTATGGGTGTTGTATTTCTTGTGGATATACTTATTGTCCATCATTAGCAGAATGTTTAAGACCGTGGGAGCGAATTTGTCCTACACAATATATAGGCGGGCATAGATTCTTAAATAAATTAGACGAGTTTAATCTAACTGAGTTAGGAGTATTTATAGCTGGAGTATGTGCCAGTTTAGGTGCGTTATTAGTTATAATACAAAAATCAAAATGTAAAAAAATTAATTGTTGTTGTGCTAAGTGTGAAAGAGATGTAGACGCTATCATACAAGAAGAAAAATTACAAAAAACTGGACATACTGGAGCAACGCCGAGATTATCATTAGATCATGAACCTGAACAAGAAAATATTAAACAACCTTAACTTTTATATAGTATTTGTGTATAAAATAATTTATAAATTACTTAGAGTATTTCACCTATATGTTTTTTTTTGTATATAAAATATTTGTTGTATGTGAGAAAGAAATTTAAATAAATTGAATTTGAATTATTTAAATATTTTTAATTATTTTTTTGTAAAATATTTATAGTCAAATATTTTTATATAGACAAATTACCCCCAGTAAATAAATAATATTTTTGTGTTTATTTTATATAGTAAAATAAAAAATAATTGTAATATAATATTTTAATTATATTTAATATATTTTTCTACATCGAGAAAATAAAATACTTAAAAATAAAATACTCTATATATTATAATAAAAGTAAAATATGGACACAATTAAATTAATCGATTATATTATTCAATTAAAACGAGATACTGATACTGAAGAACTTAAAGATAAAGATCACCCCTTATATGAACATTATAAAAATGATAAGAAAGCACTTAAACCTATATGTGATTTTAAAAAACCATTCGCTATAGGAACTGTAGCACATTCTAAATGTTTTTTAACTAATTTATATGAAGATATGGAAAAATACGATGAAGTTAGAGAAAGAAATAGATTATTAAATCAAGAAATAAAACATTTAAGAAAGTTTTATAAATATATGCGAGCTTTATTAGAAAGACAAAAATTATTAATTGAATCTGATTTAATTGAAGATGAACTTGTTATTAAAGAAGATAGTCATTTGAATGAAGAAAATTATTATATTATGTTTAAAAAAAATATTGATCTAACTGCATTAACTGAAAAATATGAACAAAATAAAAAAGATATGGATCAGAAATTTGAAGATTTAGAACAACGATATAAAAATGAATATCATAAATCTTTTATGTGTCAGGAACATATAGAAGAAATAGATATTTTAAGAAAAGAATTAAAAAAATCTAAAATAAATAAAGAAACATATAAAAAATTATCACACGAACATAAAAATAAATCTGATAATTTTTATAATATAATACAAAAATTAGAAAATGAAAAAAATACTGATATAGATTTAAATGATAAATTAAAATCTAATGAATTACATAAAAAAGAAATGAAAAAAGCGATAGATAAATTAAAAGCAGAACATGAAAAAGAATTAGAAAAACAAAAAAAAGAAATTCAAAAAGAACATTCAAAAGAAATTCAAGAAAAAGATAAAATGCTTCAACAAATATTTATGGAAAATGCTAAATTAAGATTATCTTAATTATTTCTTTTTATTTTTACCCTTCATCTTATTAACTTTTTTTGTAGTATTTTTAGGTTTTTTAGGTTTTTTATTATTATAATGCTGAGGCATATTTATTATTTAAATTATTTTAAATTAAATCTTTTTTTATATGATTTTATATTTTCTCTTATACTTTTTGAATCACCCCATAAAATATAAAATGATAAATATCCAGCCCTAGTTGGATCATTAGTTTTTAAATCTTTTTTATGGCGTTGCCTATATAATCTTCTTCTTTCTTTATCCCCTGTTAATGTATAATCTGGCATGCCTGATGCTCCGAAATATGTTGATTTAGTCCTACCATTATCTCTTGTAAAAATTGCTACATATTTTTTACCAGGTTTATCTGATTTTTTTAT
>Ga0181407_1000747_pt1 | contig 10814 bp, 12 predicted proteins | sample 30SPOviralmetaG_FD_130136 | JGI IMG/M metagenome (GOLD analysis project Ga0181407, IMG submission 130136) | Marine viral communities from the oligotrophic San Pedro Time Series (SPOT) site, San Pedro Channel, CA, USA - 30 SPOT_SRF_2012-01-26 | ecosystem: Environmental > Aquatic > Marine > Strait...
ACACTGACTAAGTTTACTAAGACAAAAGGGAGCGCATAATGGCTAAATGGAATCTAGAAAAACAGAGAGAAAACCAAGGGTTTGATCCAGTTAATAAACCAGCGCACTACAATCAAGATGGTATTGAGTGCATAGACTATATTCAACAAGTAGTAGGCCTGGATGGTTTCATCGCATATTGTCATGGTAACATGATTAAGTATCAACACAGATACCGCTACAAGGGTAATGGTGTAGAGGATATGAAGAAGGCAGCATGGTACTTATCTAGAATGAACAAGGCTCTTGCGGAGAAGCATAAATGAGTGACAAGAATTTTGACGTAACAATGCAGGTTACAGTCAGTAAAGATAACAACATCCTATCGTCTCATGAGGAGTCACACTCGGATGATGTAAAAGATTTAGTGTTGGATACGTTCTATGACGTAGACGATGTTGAAGTAAACAATGTAATAGTAAAAGAGAGAGAGTTAAATGAATAGTTTAAGAGAGTATCAAATTAAGGCGGTGGGCTTCGCTATATATCCTGCAACACATAAGGTTCTATACCCAACGTTGGGCTTGTGTGGCGAAGCAGGAGAGATAGCTGAGAAGGTTAAGAAACAGGTACGAGATAATAATTTTAATAGGCATGAAGTAGCGAAGGAACTAGGAGATGTACTCTGGTATCTGGCAAATCTGTCTAACGATATTGGCTATAACCTAGACGAGATAGCTAACATTAATATTGAAAAGCTTACATCACGTAAGGAGAGAAACAAGATACAGGGATCAGGAGACAACAGATGAACAATCACTTACCAACAGACTATCAATCATTCATACACAAATCACGTTATGCTAAGTATTATGAGGGTGATGGACGTGAATCGTGGGAAGATACTATTGTGAGATACTCTGCTAATGTAATAAGAAACTTGGCTGATCCTGAAACTAAGTTTAAACTGGAGCAAGCTATCTTAGGCTTAGAAGTGATGCCTAGTATGAGATCGCTCATGACTGCAGGTAAGGCAGCAGACAGAGACAATACCTGTATGTATAATTGTAGTTACTTAGCTGTTGATGATGTTAAAGCATTTGATGAAGCTATGTTTATCCTACTGTGTGGTACTGGTGTAGGCTTCTCTGTAGAACGTCAATCCATATCTAAGCTACCTGAAGTGCCATTTCTCTGGAACAGTGAAACAAACATTGTTGTAAAAGATAGCAAAGAAGGTTGGGCTAAAGCGTTACGTCAAATGATTGCATTACTATACAGTGGTGAGATCCCTACGTGGGACGTTTCTAAGGTTAGACCTGCAGGTGCGCCACTTAAAACGTTTGGTGGTAGAGCATCAGGACCTGCTCCGTTGGTAGATCTGTTTAACTTTGTAATTAAGACATTCAAGGATGCACAAAACCGTAAGCTATCCTCACTAGAATGCCATGACATCATGTGTAAGATAGGCGAAGTAGTTGTGGTAGGCGGTGTGAGACGCTCAGCGATGATCTCATTATCAAATCTATCAGACGACAGAATGCGTCACGCTAAGTCTGGCTCATGGTGGGAGAATGATCCACAACGTGCATTAGCTAACAACTCTGTGTCATACACTGAGAAGCCTGACAGTCTATCGTTTATGCGTGAGTGGATGGCGTTAGTTGAGTCTGGCTCAGGAGAGCGTGGCATCTTCAACAGACAAGCTTCTAAGGTACAAGCGGCTAAGAATGGTAGACGTGATGCTGACTATGACTTCGGCACTAACCCATGCAGCGAAATAATTTTGAGGAAGAATCAATTCTGTAATCTAACAGAGGTAGTTGTACGTGCAACAGACACACTGGACACCTTATCTGAGAAGGTAAGGCTTGCAACTATACTTGGTACTATTCAGTCTAGCTTCACTAAGTTTCCCTACTTACGTAAGATCTGGACTAAGAATACCGAAGAAGAAAGACTACTTGGTGTGTCGTTAACAGGCATTATGGATAACCCCTTAATGACCCTCAAAAACAAAGGATTGGAGAAGACTCTTGACCACCTTAAACAAATCGCCGTTACTACTAACGCTACTTGGGCTGAACGCCTTGATATCCCTGTCAGTGCTGCTATCTGCTGTGTTAAACCAAGCGGTACTGTCAGCCAATTGGTTGACTCTAGCAGTGGGATTCATGCTCGTCACTCAGCCTATTATATTAGGACTGTTCGTGGAGACAACAAAGACCCGTTGACAAAGTTCATGATTGATCAGGGTATACCTAATGAGCCAGACGTAATGAAGCCAGATGCTACTACAGTGTTTAGCTTTCCTATGAAAGCTCCAGAGGGTGCAACAGTTACTGCTGATATGTCTGCCATAGAACAACTAGAGATGTGGTTAGCCTATCAGAGATTCTGGTGTGAGCATAAGCCCAGCGTTACAATCAACGTAAAGAATGATGAATGGTTTGAAGTAGGAGCATTCGTATACAAACACTTTGATGAAATGTCTGGTGTATCATTCCTACCGTTTAATGAGCATACGTATCAACAAGCACCTTACCAAGAGTGTGATGAATCAACATACCATAAGATGTTAGGTATTATGCCATCTAATATTGATTGGTCATTGCTCTCTGAGTACGAGAGTGAAGACAATACATCAGGTAGCCAGACACTAGCTTGCTCTGGAGACGCTTGTGAAATTGTAGACTTAACATAAACAAAGGCATCAGCAATGAATATTTTATTAGGACTAGCTCTTACAATACACATGGATACTACAGGTGATTATAACTCGTATCATCCACACATAAGGTTTGAGGAAGGTCAATTCATTGCTGGTGCATACTACAATAGTGAAAGAAATATAAGCCCTTATATAGGAGCTAAACTCTCTAATGAGTTAGGCTTCTTTGAGTATGGTGTTGTGTCAGGCTATGAAGGCCAAGCAGGGGCATTACCATACGCAAGATTAGGCTTAACTTTAAGTGAAACAGGGTCGCTATTTATTGCACCTGCATTTGAAAAGATATACGGTGAGGTAAGAACTGGAACTGTAATTGGATTTGAAATCTTATACTAAGGGATAAACATGTATACTATTATAACAAGAGATAACTGTAGCTTCTGTGACATGGCTAAGATGATGCTAAGAGAGTCTAACATAGCCTACACAGAATATAACGTAGAATCAGGTAGCTCTCAGTGGGTACTAACACTCATAAGACAGGCAAATCATACAACAGTACCACAGATCTTTGCTTCTGATGGTAGTTACATTGGTGGTTATGCAGAGCTAAAGAAGTTTCTTGGTACTTTTGCTGAGGGTGCTTTGTAATGCAGTTAGACTTTTTTAAAGAAGAAGAAGAAAAGTCAGAATTAGATCTAGAATATAAAGAGTGTAAACAATGTAATAAATCTCTACCTAATACCACTGAACATTTTTATACTAACAATATAGCCCAAAATGGTACAATATATTTAGAAACACAGTGTAGAACATGCCGTAAGCATAATATGAAAATAACTGCACGTCTAAGAAGAGTCCTTAAAAAACCTGATAATGCTACTTGTAATATATGTGGTGTAGATGAAGCTAGTATAAAAGGTGTATTACATTTAGATCATTGTCACAATACAGACGCTTTTAGAGGTTGGCTTTGTAGTAGTTGTAATCATGGTTTAGGGTGCTTCAAAGAAGACGAATCTATTTTTATTAAAGCAATGCAATATATAAGAGAAGCAAACAAATGAACAACAATCTTGAGCCACTACAGAAGCCCACACGCTCTAGACGAAAAACAACATACAAGGGTGCAGCAGTAAAGACTACATCAGGTATACTTCCAAGGACAGATAAACAGAAAGATTTAATAGACGCTATAAAAAGAAACCAACAAGTCCTGATACTAGGTCCTGCTGGTACTGGTAAAACTTATGTAACAGCTACTTGTGCTGCAGATTTGTACATCACTAAAGATATAGATAAGATCGTTATAACACGCCCTCACGTAGCTGTAGGTAAAGACATAGGGTTTCTTCCAGGAACACTCGAAGAGAAGGCTCAGCCGTGGGCGTTGCCCGTCCTAGACGTGCTTATAAAGCATTTAGGTAAGGGTGCTGTAGATACGGCTCTAAAGAGTGGTAATATTGAGGTTGCTACACTAGCGTTGATGCGTGGACGTAGCTTTGACAATGCGTTTATTATTGTAGATGAAGCACAGAATATAGAGATACCAGAGATTAAGATGCTGTTGACTAGGGTAGGTGAAGGTAGTACTATTGTGCTTAACGGCGATATCCAACAATCAGATCTAACAAGAATGTCTGGTCTTTATAAGATCATACACTTAGCTAAGAAACATATGTTGAATGTTCCTGTTGTTGAGTTTGGTATTGAAGACATTGTGCGTAGTGGTATCTGTGCAGAGTGGGTTAAAGTGTTTATGAAAGAAGGCTTATGAAGTTAGAAAAAGAAGCTAAAGAATATGTTAACTCTAAGCAAGAACACTTTGAAGAGATATTACTTTACGAGATACATAAGCTAAAAGTCCACATAAGCAAAAGCCTCTGGGACAGTCCTGAGCTAGTTAAAGCTAAAGATTGTCTCACAGAGGCTTCGCTGTGGGCTAAGGAATGTGCTAAGAAGCACGGTATAAAGTAATTAGTCGAATACTTCTTTGTAGTACTCTATATAATCTAGGTATTTATGTAATTCATAGTAGTTCATCTTCTTAGGGTTAGATGTCATACCTTCTTTCTTCATAAACTTACCTGCGGCTGTTTTAACATCCTTATTTCCAGGTGCAGTTGCTGCTCTTCTCTGTAGTACTGCTAGTGCTGTATTTTCATCTGCTGAAGAGTCTAAATACTCAGATACGGTATTCCTAATACCTTTAAGTCTAGATCTAATCATATTACGCTTGCCATTTAAATCCGCTTTAGTAAATGTAGAATCTGCTAACATTAGAGATGCCTCACGTTCTAACAAAGGAGCTAATACTTTATTGAACGCTGCATCATAGGCAGGTATTTCTGATCTCTGAGAAACTGTCCAAGGTTGCATCTCTGCTACAGAGTATAGTTCTTCTGCAGAAGTACGCTTCTGTTTTATATTTAAACCTAATACTTTAGCAAATGGGTTAGGATTATATACCTTACCCTCACGTATACCTACAGCTAAATCTTCTCCTGTTAAACCTTCTATACGTCCATTAACTTCATCACCATCAACAGCATCTTGGAAAGCTTCTATGATGTTATCTACATATTTAGTCGAGGTTTGTACAAACATACCTACACCTGAAGCTTGTTTAACATCCTTAGCTGTGTCTGTGCCTGAGATATAACCTGCCATCTGATTCACAGCATCTAAGGGGCGAGTAAAACCAGAAGCAAAGTTACCCATAGTTTTACTGAATCCAGAACCCATACCATTTAGTATATATTCAGCACCTTCTATGTTTGTTACCCAATTAGTAAATGCATTTAGGTCATTACCAAACTCAGCATCCTTAGCTGTTTGGCCTATAGCTAACTGTCTACCTAGTTCTTGAGATAACTCTGGTGGTATAGTTTCATTATTCTTTCGTAGGTTTAACATACGACCTGCAACTAAAAACATAGAGAACGGAAAAGTGTTTTTCATATCTGCTATTTGCCCACCGCCTATATCTACTTCATAAACACCTAGACCATCGGCTCTTCTTTGATCATCATATTGCATAGCGGCATATGCACCGCCAAAAGCTATTATACTACGGCTTGCAGCTTCTGCTGATGTAGTTATTGTACCATCATTCTTAACTATAGACTTCATCAAATCAATAGAACCACCTACAGATAAGTGATAGGTAGTAGCTACAACGTTATTCATAAATCTACCAAAGGGTATAACAGTACCTATAATAGGTATATTAGATACTTTTTCAACACCCTTAGCTACTTCAGATAAAAGATATTTATCCTTAGTATAATCTTTAGCAAACACAGATCTCAGTGTGCCGTCTAACGCTGCACCCTGAACATCATCATCAATAAGTGCAGTATCACCACTCTTTATTACATCCCATAGAGATTTATCATGCTTAAGTCTTAGATACTTATCTAGTTCACCCATAAACATTTGAGACTTAGTAAAACTATCCTGTATACGAACACCTGTTATCTTAGCTGCACCTTCTGCTACAGTTTCTGCTACCATACCAAAACCTGATTCAGTATCTACATTGTAACGTTTTCCAGTACGTTCAACACCACCTGTATATGTCTCAAATAATACTTTACTTATATCATCATTTTTCTCTAGAAACTCCATGTATGCGTCATGTGTAGTATAAGGATCTAAAAGGTTTCGCATCTTTTGTCCCTGTACCCTCAAATATATCTGTCCTCTACGGCGTAACTCCTTACCACGCTTACCAGGTACAACTGTTCCAGCAATGACTGAAGCTCCACCATTAAGCACGTCAGCTACTGTAGACATAGCAAAGTACTGAGTAAAGCCAGCAACGTTGATTGCAGTAGTAGCAGGAGATGAAACAAGCATACGTCTCCATAAGTTTTGACCATAAGAAAAGGGTCGGCTCTTCTTAATTTTATCAGCCTCTTTAGCAAGAATACTTTGTGTTTCATCTGTAAGTACATCTTCACCGTGTAGTAGTGTAGCATTTAATACTTTAGAAGCCTGACTCATAACATTTAGTACTTGACCACCACGACTAGCTTCGTAAGCAACTAAGTCACCTAAGTTCTGTCTTGAACCTGTAGCATCACCTAGTGTTATGCCTGTCATTTTAAGCATATCATTTATTTCAGCTAACTCTTTACTGGGCAACATAGGTACAACATTAGATAATAGATCTGATACTGTTCTATTCTTGGGTATCTTTATTCCTTGCTTAGATAACTGATGCACTAGACCTGAAGTTTTACCCTTACCGTCTGCACCTAATATAATATCATGAAAGACACTTGTATCTGTAGCCTGTGAACCAAACTTAGTTCGACCATCTTCTACTTTATCTCTCCAAGACTTAACATTCTTTTTTATATCTTCTGCAATCTTCTTTGCTTCTGCCTTCTTTATATTAGGCATCTCTTTAGGCATCCTATCAGCACGTAACCTGTCTATTTCGCCAGTAATACCTAACTGGTCTAACCCTGACTTACCCTTACGTGTACCTGCTATTATTTGCGCCCCAGCGCCTACTGATCCTAATAAAGAACTAAACGCAGTCTGAGTTATATCATATTTATCCTGTTGTCCTACATCAATCATTAAAGACTGTATCTGTGCATCCTGTAGTGCAGCAAAAGAAGCATCTAATCCACCTGTAGCATAAACAGACTTCTTAGTCGCTGCATCTTTTAGCTCCTGCTTTGCCGCTTGCTCTGCTTCCAAGAAAGCTCTACGTCTATATAAACCACGTTCACGTCTAGCTGCTGCAGTCATATGTCTCTGTGCTGTTTGTTTACTAAACCCAGACTTAATTGCGATATCGAAAGCTTTTTGTCCAGCCTCTTTACCTATCTTATTTGCGGCTTTCTTAGACAAACCCTTCTCAAGTGCTTCTTTAGTAGCTTTAGAAACAGCTAGTTTAATGCCTTGCTTAGTAGCTGTTGTTACACCTAATGCAGTAGCTTTAGCTACACCACCTGTAATAAGACCTAAATAGTTTGTAGGATCTGATGCAGCTGAGAATATGTAGTCTTTAACCCCATCAACAGCACCCATAAGCCCATCATTAACAAATACATTACCTGTATTGTCATACAACTCATATGCATTCTTTGCTATCTGCTTAGTTCTATCGTTTGCTTTATATACAAAACGTGCTTCACCTGCAGTATTAACTGTATTAGTATTGAAAGCCCTCATGTGATCCATAAAGTCTTCTACAACTATATTGTTATCTTTATCGCCACCAAACCTATACTGATCACCAAAACGTTCTAACATGTAGGTACGTATGTCGTCTGCAAATCTACCCTGTTTTAGATCTGACTTCTTTAGACTTGTTTCATCATCAAAGCCATAGTCTCTCTCAACAGATTCTTCTGGTATTTCTGGATTATAAAAAGTATTACCTTTTACTTCTTCTGTTGTCTTACCATATGTTCTTTCATATAATAACTGAGCTGGTGTTTTTTGATCTTCTTCTTTTTGTTCATCTGTTTGCTCAGCAGTCTTACCATATGTTCTTTCATATAATTGTTGCGCTCTACTTAAATCAGCCATTAGTTACCGCCTCTTCTTCTACTTTTTCGAGGTACAAAAGGTTCTTCTGCATCAACAACTTCAGTAGCAGATTTAAATAGGTCTTTACCCCCAATATCTTCCATCTCTTGCACAGTTAGAGGTAATCCTTTTTCTTTTAACTCTTTAGTAATTTTTGTTTTAACAGCTTTAGCATTTCTACCTTTTGCTGTATTCATTTTTTCTATAAGAGCAAACCATTCTGCATACGTTATTTCTGCCATAGCATCTTTCATTGCAGTAACTTCAGGTTTATCTACAGATGCTTTTACCCCTGAAAACTTATTCACAGCGTCAATGATACTTGTAGGTATATTAGGCTCACTTAAATATGCATTAGTACTATTTACAGAGTGTATTTCATCTTCATTAAAATCATATATATGTACATCTCCATTGGAAGCTTTAAACATATACAAACCTTGTGATTCATCTAGAGGAACTAATGTTGTATCTGAGTTTCTTTTTATAAAGTTACCCTCATTATCTTTTACTTCTAGACTATTATCTAATAGTGTTCTACCATTTTCTTGTAATTCTTTATTAAAAGTAGATGTAGTATTAGTATTAGTTACAAAATCTGGAACACCTGATTCAACAACGCCACTACGGAAGCTATTATGGTATCCTGGCAATCCAACATAACCGTCAATAGAAGTACCCATAAGATCCATATAAGTGTCTTCATAATATCCAGCAACTTGAGTGTCTAGGAAGGGTTTAACTTCTCTATCAAGAATATCTTTACGTTGTACTAAGTTTGCTTCTAATAGTAGTTTATTATCTGTTATGGTCTTTCTAACCTCGGCTTCATTAGTAGGAGCTTCTGTGGCATTAAGAAGGGATTCAGCACGTTCAATGTCATCTCTAAGTTTTTTAGCTTGAGCTAAATTTGTATTTAAAGCATTATTATCACCTAATACAGTTTGTATTTCGATACGAGCGTTACCTACATTACCTACACCAAAGAACTTAGGCTGATTATATGTTAAGAAAGACTCACCACCCACTTGATTGTATGCAGCAGAATTAGCATAATCATCTAAGTCAAACAAACTCTTGCCATCATATACGGCTGTTTTATCTAATTCTTTACGCATACTAGCCATTGCACCTTCACCTGATAACTTCTGCCACCAGCTAAGATCCTGAGCGCCTTCATAGTCGCCAAGCTTATAGTCCACTGCACCACCATACGTCTGATCTATTAAAGCATCAACAGATACGTTTGTAAGTTTAGCATCCAAAGTAATACCTGCAATAGCATCTACATTAGCCTTAGTAAATTCTAAACCTTTATTAGCTACTACCTTTGATAAAGCAGTCTCTAAGTCAGATAACCCTGTAGGTCCTTCTGCTATTGCTGCCTTAATCATATCAGATGTAGCACCATAAGACTCTAGACGGCTTACGGTAGTTCTAGCTGCACCCTTAAGTTCATCCTTCTTTTTAGCTAAAGCAATTAACTGAGGTCTAGACTTCTCTAGTCTATCACGCTCAGTCATAGCCCTTTCTTTATATTCTGTTCTCTGCTTTGTTTTACCCTCAAGGTAACTCTGAAAGAATGCTTGACCATCAAAACCCATTACACCATACCTCTTGCCATAAGACCTGCAGGTTGTTCAACCATAGGCTCTTCTATTGTTTCTTCTTCTTCTACCATAGGCTCTTCAGCCATAGGTTCATCATTCATGTTAGCATCCTGCATCTGTCGTAACATTTCAGTACCTTCATCATCGCCATTCTTTAAGCTCTGTTGTATAGCATTTACATAGATAGCATCTAAACGCTTCTTCTGCTTTTCAGTACGTATTTTGTTTTCATCTATGTCAGTCTCTTTTACTTCAATACCCTGCTCTGACATTATAGCTTTAATGTAAGCACCCACCATAGGACCTGCTAACATCTGTGCATCTACAGTGTGCAAACCATTCATAGTACCCATAATCATCATAGTCTCTGTTATTTCCTGTAAGCTTCCACCTAGTTCAAATATAAGAGCTAAGTCATCTATAACTTCATCTCTATTTAGTTTCTGAATATAATGTGTTACAACTTCTTCTACAGTACTCAACTCTGAGGGGTTTTCCCACGGAGCATTTTTAGGTTCATCTGTTAAAGATTGCCCAGGAATAGGGGCTTGAAATAGATCTGCCATTTTATTAACCTTACTTTGTAAATCCTGCACCGAAGTATAAGCCTACGATGGCTGAAACGATATGTGTGTCTAGAGGGGTGATAACGAAGCCACGAGCTGCTTTCCAATGTATTGCATCTGGTGCGCCTAAGAGCCAGTTAATGAAGCCACCCTGTACTTCTGTATAACCAACGATTACGCTTACGTCAGGATACCATACTGCTACTAGCTTTGGCAATACGATAATAGAGCCTACTGCAGATAAAGCTATGATCCTACGTGTCCATGCAAAGTGTTTATCTTTACTGCCATGCTCTCTTGCATCACTGACTGCACCTACAAGGGCTTTCTGTTGTTCTGCTTTAGCTTTATTGCTTTGACCCCAGATGGACATAACTCCACCTAAGACAGTAGAGAAAAGCATTGTGATTAATTCTAGTGGTAATCCAAACATTA
>Ga0181407_1000750_pt1 | contig 10794 bp, 15 predicted proteins | sample 30SPOviralmetaG_FD_130136 | JGI IMG/M metagenome (GOLD analysis project Ga0181407, IMG submission 130136) | Marine viral communities from the oligotrophic San Pedro Time Series (SPOT) site, San Pedro Channel, CA, USA - 30 SPOT_SRF_2012-01-26 | ecosystem: Environmental > Aquatic > Marine > Strait...
CATGGGATGATTAAAGCAGGTGGCGATGTATTAGATATATTTAATAATGCTTTACCATCAATACAAGAAGAATTAAACGCATTAGGATTAATTGATGATCCTAATATTATGTTTAATATGGAATATGTCAGTGGTAAATCTAATGTACAAGATTATGGTAAGAATTTTTTAGCAATTCATGGTTTATTAAAAGTAGAAACTAAAGAAGTACAAGGCGCACGTAAAATGTTAACTAAACGAATAACATCTGAAAAATTATATGATAAAGCTGATTTAAAAGAATTACTTAAAAAGTTAGAACCATTTGCTAAAAAGAAAGGATTTGAAATTTATGGTTCCGTACCTACTACATTTACTAAAGATCCAGATTTTAGAGCTGCATTAAGCCAAAAATATACTATTGATTTTGCTGAGGGAGACCAAACCAAAACATTAGCTCAATGGTTAAATAATGTTACTAATATTCCTAAAACCGACCGTTTAAAAATGAATATCGAAGAAACCGATTCTATAAAAGATGTTGGTGCATTAAGTAAACAAGTATATTTTGCTGTGTTTGGGGGTGAAAACGTAGATTCACTCTTTAATACAGAACAAGAAGTTCAAAAAGCCATCCAAGGAGCTACTACATACCTCGCTACAGAAAAATTAGGTGATGCAATACTAGATGTATTAGATTCGCCGATGGGTTCTGTTAATGACCATGAAGGTGTAGTTATACGTGATGATAAAATCTCACCTAAACCCTTTAAAGTTACAGGTAAATTTATAACAGGAGGTGTATCCTCAGATTTCCAGAAAAAATGAAACTTAAAGATATATTAAACGAAATTACTATTAGCCGTAATATTGAAATTGACATTGTAGGTAATGATATTATGGTAAAACAAGGTGACCGTATAAATGGTAAACTTGTTAATATTGATGTTGCTTATACAGGAATGTCAGATCGTATTTATAGAGGTTACTTATTTGTAAATAGTGGTGGATCTAGACCCCAACAAATAAACCTTGATGGAGGTGAAAGGGGGTTATTTGAATTTTACGATGCTGTAGGTGCCGGAAGGGGGGCCGATGCAAGAAAATTTTTTGAAAAATATGGAGTTAAACTTACCTCTTCAGAGTTTGATGTAAGTTAACTTTTAATATATGTATAACCACAAAATAACACATTAAAATTAAAAAATATGGGATTATTAACAAAATTTTTAAGTGGAGCTAATAATAGACTTCTTGCTTTTCCTGACGAGAATCTCCACTCCAGAAAAGGACAATCAGTATCTGCTACTTTAGATACAGATTTTACTCTTGTAAGCTATGGACAAAACCAAGCTGCTATTGATTTATTTAATTCTTCTACGGGAGACGGTTCAGCACAATCTGCTCAAAATTTACTTAACGCGGGTGGATATGCTATAGATACGACTTCTAATTAATTATACTAAATATAGTAATTAAAAAAGACCTGATTCCCCCTGGGAACTGGGTCTTTTTTTGTATATATAAACGATATGCTAAATAAAGAATTTAAAAGAAAAGATGTAGAACGTATGCGTAACCTTATTAAAGGTAACGTTAATGATTCTGCTGAGTTACAAGTTGGTTATAAAACTAAAAAAGAAGATCATAAAGAAGGTGATATTTGGGAAGAAGGAGGTAAAAAATGGACTATTAAAGATAGTATAAAACAAACCTATACTAAACTTGATGACATTAAAAAACAAGCTATTATGCCTATTTTTTGCCCTGAATGTAACAGTATTATGAAAAAAAGAAACGATACTACCATGTATAAAAAACATCAAAAATGTTTTGATTGTGTTGTAAAAATGGAACATAAAATGAGAATTGATGGGACTTATAACGATTATGAACTTAATATGATGTTAGATAATGCTGAAGGTATGGTAAATGATTATGAAGCCTTTTTATTAGATAAAATAAATACATCAAATACTCAATATGTATCAGAAAGAGGTGAAATTGAAAGATGGAAAGGAGGAGTAAAAGACAAAGAAAAACTCGAATCTGAAATCAAACACCAAGTTACAGAATTTAAAAAACAAATTAAAAAAAGACGTAATGATTAAACTTAAAGAACTTTTATTTGGTAAATCAGATTGTGGGTGTGGACGTGAAAAGTATGGTAATACTACCCTTAATGAAGGAGTAAAAGTATCTGAAAATTTACAATATCATTTAGATAATAAAATCCCCCTAAGTGAATCTATTTTCAGAATCAGTTCTAATGCCCATGTTAAATTATTTGCTGAAATAAGAAAATTATGGGAAACAGATAAAATACAGCTATCTGAAGCAGATGAATATTATATACACACAGACGCTGGTCGTCAAGGGATGTTTGAAGGTAAATTAGTACCTCTTGATTTACCTTATATTATGGAAGTTGAAAATATTAATTTAGATAGAAAGCAAATCGAACTACTACAACAAATCTTAAAAATACTTCAAACTAGTAGACAAGATGGTGAAGATAGGGAAGAAGACATTGAAGGGTTAGATACTAGTATTGATTACCTTTCATCTGCTCTTACAAATAAATCGGCATTTAATATAGGTGCTGACCAAGCTTTATACGGTAGGTTAGCTAGTCCTAAAAAAAGTGTAAAAGAAATAGTAAATATTATTAATGAAGCTGCTAAAAAGAAAAAGAAAAATCCACCATTAAATAAACCAAAACGAGGGGGTCCTAAAGCATATTTTGTTTATGTTAGAAACCCTAAAACTAAAAAAATTAAAAAAGTTACTTTTGGTTCCGGTGGATTAAGAGCAAAATTAGGAAATAAAAAAGCTTCGCAAGCATTCGCGGCAAGACATGATTGTAAAAATAAAAAAGATAGGACTAAAGCTAGTTACTGGAGTTGTAATCTCCCTAGATACCATAAACAATTGGGTCTGGGAACACCTGCTTCAACTTACTGGTAAACCATATACTGATATAAAAGAAGCAGACGGCACAATAAGTCGTCTGTTTTCTGCTTCAACTAAACCAGAAGCTTTAAAATGGCACATGGATGATGAAGATAGAATCATTACAGTTTTAGGTAAAACTAATTGGCAATTTCAATTTGAAGACCAACTACCTGTTTCTTTAGATAGCCCTATATTTATTAGGAGACACCAATGGCATCGTCTTATAAAAGGAGATGGGTCATTAATGATTAGTATATCCAAATATGCAAAAACATTTAAATGAAATAATAAATGAACTAATTGAAGAATTAGTATATGAAGAATTATGTAAGCGAGGTAAAGCTTATATAGCCGCTCGTAAAAGGGCAGGTGAAAAATCTTCAGCTTATTTATCGGGGCGTGCTGTAAAGGTTTGTAAGGGACAAATGAAAGGTTCAGGTGGTAAGAGAAAAAAATCATATAAAAATGAATCCCTATACAATCAACTTAAACCCCAAGTATCAAATCATCTAGAAGAACTATTTAATGACCCCCACTTTGCAATCATTGCAGAATATAATGTTATTGAAGGTAGTATAGACGAAAGTTTAAAAAACTGGTTTGGTAAGGAAGATTGGGTTCGCATTGATACTCAAGGAAATATAGCAGGTAAATGTGGTACTATGCCTAAAGGTAAAGCAACACAACGTTGTTTACCTCGTGCTAAAGCAAATTCACTTACTAAAGCACAACGTGCTTCTACTTCTAGAAAAAAAGTTAGGGGTAGTAAAAAAGGCAAACAATTTGTAAAAAATACTAGAAAAGCTAAAGTTAGCTTTAAAAAGAAAAAATAATTATGGCAAGAAAAATAAACGCAAAAACCCAAATTAAAAAACTTCTTGATAAAACTGAAGTTGATGAAAAGTTGTTAGGCAAAATAAAAGAAGCCTTAGAAAAAACAGACATTGATGATAAAATTTTAGATACCTATACTGATGCCAAAGAATCTGGTTTACTAGATAAAATTAAATGTTACATTAAATGTTATGGAGGTTATGTATTAGCTGTAGGAGCAGGTTGTTTATTTGGTGTTAATGGCTGGTGGGGATTAGGATTCCTAGTCGCAGCAGGTATTTGGGCTAATAAAGTAGCAGCTTGTAAATATAAATAACTTACTAACATGAATTTTTTAAACGAAGCTACCATCCACACTTCTCCAGATAAATTAGCTAAAGTAAAAGCTGCTGCTGGTCCAGAAGATGAAATCCACGTTATGGAAAAGAAAAAAGACCATGATGGTGATGGTGATATTGACTCAGATGACTATTTAGCTGCCAGAGATAAAGCTATTAAAAAAGCTAAAGCTATGAAAGAAGGTGTAGCAAAAGACCTTGAAATGAAAGCTATGGAAGCCTCTTCATTAGAAGAATTTTTGGATGATGTATATCAAGATTATCCCCAACATAAAGGTAAGTTTGATATAAAAGACTTTTTAACAAAATATTATTTAAATGCCGGGGGACCTATTGATGAAGGTAAGCTTAGTAAAGCCGCTGGTTATATTGCTATAATGGCGGCCTTATTAGGTCTTAATAAGGCTACTAGTGAAAGAATTTACAACAGCGATCCTAAAATTAAAGCTGCTATTGAAAACTATGAAAAAGCTAAAGAAGCAGGTAATAAAGAAGATATAGCTAAGTTTGAAAAAGAAATTAAAAAAAGAAAATTAGCCTGGGACGTTGGTAGGCCAATGGATGAAGCTAAAGATATAGAATTACCCGCGGATACTACTTTTACTTTAGATTTAAAACACCTTATTAAAAAACATATGAATAAGGGTAATGATAAAGAAAGTGCTATTAAATTTACTAAAGCATTAATGAAAAAACTTCATGATAAAGGTGAAGTTGAAGTTGATGGTACTAAAATTATATTTAAAGAAGCAGATATCCCACAAGACACTCAATTAGCACTTCCAGAACCACCCGAACAAACAGCAAACTTTTTGGGCCCTGATAATATGGATTATGAAGGTGGTATGGCTAAAAGTCAAATGCTTAAAATGAAAAAATATGCTGTAGCTCTTTGTGATATGATTGACGATGAAACTCAATTAGAATCATGGGTTCAAGCTAAATTAACTAAAGCTTCTGACTATATGTCTTCAGTTTACCATTATTTAGATTATCAACAGACTAAAAACTTAAATGAAACTGTAATCAATAGTAAAAAAGTTGATCTTAAAAGCTTAGAAGGTGAAGATAATATGTTTACATATGCTGAATTTATGGATGGTACTAAATTAACTGATGATGAGTTAGACCAATTAGCAGATGATAGTGATGCATTAGATACCTATTTTGGTCCTGGTGGTGTAGGACATATTCCTAGAAGCGATTTTATGCAATGAATAAATTAACTGAACAGCGACTAAGACGTAAAATACGTCAAGTAATAAGCGAAGATAGGGAATACCAATTACGTCAGTTATCTCCGGGGGCATTTGGTGCTTTAGGGCCAGATACATTAGGTATTCCTCCTTCTGCGGTAGTTGATGTTAAAATTATTAAAGCACCAAAACCTGTTTTTAAATGTTTTCTTAGTAATGGACAAACATTTAATTTAATCGATAACGGGGAATATATGCAAGCAGATATTAATCGTATATTATTTGATCTAGATAGATATGATGATTTAAACGGTGCTAAGTATGAGCTTGAAAAATTAATGCAAAAAGGTAAAGTTAAAACTGATGGTGAAGAAGAAGCTTCCGATGATATAGAAGGAATAAATGAACCTGTAGCTGACACGCCTACTGATGAACCCACAGCAGAACCTGAAGTATAATGAATAATAATCCAGAATTTAAACAAGCCCTAATAGGGATTTATAAAGACGGATGTAAAAAATTTAATATTCGTACTACACCTAAAGTAATTCTTCGTCAGGATAAAGAAAATGGAACAATGACTTTAGGCCGTACTGCTTATTATGATCCCTCTGAATTAATTATTGTTCTTTACACATCTAACCGCCATCCTAAAGATATACTTAGGTCATTTGCTCACGAACTAATCCATCATGTACAAAATGAGCGTGGTGATTTACATTTAGGTGATTCAAGTGACCCCCAGTACGCCCAAAACGACGAACATCTTCGTAAAATGGAAAAAGAAGCTTACCTACAAGGTAATTTACTAATGAGAGACTTTGAAGATAATTTCAAGTATCAAGAATAATATTATATTTATTTCCATAACCCATAAAAAATTAATTAAAAATGGCATTACCTTTCAAAAGATTTAGAGGACTCGCAGATAGAGATACTTCAATTACAGACCTTAAAACTAGTATTTTTGTTACTCCGGCAGAAACACTAACAACCGCTACAACCCTTAAAGCAGGAGATAGTGGTACTACTTTCTTCCTTGACCAATCCGCTGCTTTTGGTATTACTTGCCCCGCCCCCGCAACTGCTGGTGTAGGATGGAATGTAAGTTTTATAGTTAAAACAGTAGACACTAACGCTATAACTATAACTTGCGTAGGAACAGATTTATTTCATGGTGTTGGTTTAGACGCTGAAGATGCTGCCCAAACATCAACTAATGGTACTGGTATAGATGTAATTACAGTTGCTAGTGGTGCTCAAAAGGGAGACCGGGTAGAATTAGTATGTGATGGATCACATTACTATGTAAAATCATTTGCTGCTCAGAAAGCTCATATTACATTCGCTGCTGAATAATAAGTAATCAACTTACAGACTGATTCATAGCCAGTCGATTTAAAAAATTATGAGAGCTGTGGCCTCCAATTTGGGGGCCACAGTTTATTTTCGTATATTTAATAGTTAAGATTAAAAACATGGAAAAATTAGTAATCATAGGAGCTGGTGTAGCGGGCGTAAACGCTGCAACTAAATTAGTAGATAACGGTTATCCTGGCGAATTAATTACCATTATTGATATGGGTAATGATCCCTATAAGCGTAAGCCAGAAGAAGTAATGACTGGGTTTATGGGCGCAGGGGGCTGGAGTGACGGTAAATTAACATATCATACTTCAATTGGGGGACATATGTCCAAATATTGCGGTGAAGATAAAGCTATGTCGTTATTTAGCGAGGTAATTGAGAATTTTAAACGATTCCATCCTAAACCAGAAGCGGTGCAGTGTTCAAATCCGGTTGCAGAACCTGAATTTATTAAACCATATTTTGGGTTACGTTTATTTCCAGTATGGCATGTTGGTACAGATTATTTACATGAAATTGGTAAAAATTGGTACGATTACCTTTGTGATAAAGGTGTTGAATTTATTTGGAATACTAAAGTAACTGATATTAATTTTGATGAACAAATTATATCTATAGGAGCAGTAGATGAAATAAAATATGATCGCCTAATATTTGGTGTAGGTAAATCTGGTATTGACTTTGGTAAACAATTAGCTGAACAGTATGAATTACCTACAGAATCTAAACCAGTACAAATTGGTGTACGCTTTGAAGCACCACAAAAACATTTCCAAAAATTAATTGATATTAGTTATGACTTTAAATTATATCGTAAATTTGAAGATAAAGGTGTATCATTAAGATCGTTTTGTACTAATAATAATGCTGCTTATGTAGCTGTTGAAGAAACATATGGTGATCACAGTTATAATGGCCATGCTAAGAAAGATGAAGCATACCGTAATGATATGACTAATTTTGGTATTTTAATGGAAATTAGGGGCATAGATAAACCATTTGACTGGTCACGTGAAGCAGTTAAAAAACTTCAAATTGATGGTACTGGTACATATTATTCACCTAGCCATAGAGTACCATCTAAAACAAGTGAGGGCGAATATGTTAAAACTGAAATTGTAAATAGCTTAGATTCATTATACGATGCTATTGGTGATAATGCTGTTTATATTGAAGATTTTATTGAAGATATGACTAAAATATTCCCAACATTAGGAAATGATTGGGGTGTTTATATGCCAGAAGTAAAATATTTATCACCAGAGCCACTTGTAGATTATAATAATTTGTCACTCAAAACAAGACCAAATGTCCATTTTGTAGGCGATGCTCTCTCAGCAAGGGGTATTACAGTAAGTGGAGCACAAGGTACATATGTAGCAGAATCAATTCTTAAAGTTAGAAAATTAGATATTTTAGATGAAGTTAGAAGTTATAAATAATGAATAAAGAAGAAAAAAGATTACAAGAAGCTCGAGCTATTGAAGAACAAAATAGAACTAGGGGAGTAGAAGATTTTCCTAAGTCTCGAAAATTAAAATCCCCTGATGGTACTATTGTTTATATATGGGATAACAAATTACATAATTGGGAAGGGCCAGCACGTATTCCTGAAGGTAATGATAGATTAAGAGAATATTATATATATGGCATAAGATATTCAGAAGAAGAATGGAAAGAGAGGAAAAGAGCTGGTAAGGGTTTACCATGGTATAAAGATCCTAGATTTAAAGGTAGAAACGCAGGGTAATGAAAATAGGTTTTTGTGGAACAATGAGTGTAGGTAAAACTACACTAGTTAAAGCGCTTCAGGAGTTACCTGAACTTAAAGATTATAAATTTGCAACTGAACGCAGTGCATATTTGAGTTCATTAGGCATACCCCTTAATCACGAAACAACTATAGAGGGACAAACTATATTTTTAGCAGAACGTGTAAGTGAACTTATGCAACCTAATATAGTTACGGATAGAACTATTATAGATGTAATGGCGTTTACTAAATGTGCTAAGAAAACTAGTGTAACTGATGGTATAGGATTTGTAGAATATGCTAAACGTTTTCTTTACCAATACCACTATATGTTTTATATTTCTCCCGAAGGTTTACCTATAGAAGATAATGGTGTAAGAGAAACGGATTCGAAGTATAGAAATGAAATAGATATGTGTATTAAGGAATTATTAAAAAAACATAGACCAATACACCATATAATTAAAGGTTCTACAGAAGAACGAATTGAACAAATATTAAAAATAATAACATTTTAATCATGAAAATTTGGAAATGGATAGTAGGGTTACTTGCAATGCTTGGTGGTGTGGCAGCAGTAGCTTCTACTCAAAATAAAAAGAAAAAAGAGCACACTAAAAAGGTTAAAGAAAACCAAGGTAAAATTAAAACTGTACAAGCTAAAACTAGAAAAGTAGAAACACAACGTGCTGAAACTAAAAAAGCAGTTAATGTACAAAAGAAAAAAGTTGTTAAAGCTAAAACACAAGTTAAAAATACGGATGGTGCTAAAAAAGTAACCCGTGATTTTAAGAAAAAATATAGGGGAAAAAAATGAAAAATCTATTATTAATTTTATTTTTAAGCTTATCTAGTATTTTTTATGCCCAACAGGATACATTAAAAATTCCTGCGGACGAATTAGAAGAATTTTTTTTGGCCCTTGATACTCTTGAAATACAAGATTCATCTAAAGCAGTATTAATTGAAGAACTCGAACGAACTATTAAACTATATGAATTATTAGTTGAACAGGATAGTTTAGTAATGATGTATAAGGATGAAGAAATATTTCTTTTAAATGAGCAAATTCAATTACATTTAGATTACATAAAATCCCAGGATAAATGGTATAACCAACCCGCGGTGGGTGCCGCAGCAGGTATACTAGGAACTATACTTTTAATACAAACTTTAGATTATACATTGCCTGACTAATTTTTATATATTTATTATTGTTAACAACAATATTTTGCAAAATGAATAAAAACGAAATCAAGCAAATTATACTTGAAGAAATTGAAGCTGTTATGAATGAAATGGCTTCTCCTGAGCAATTAGCTGCAGACTCACGTCCTGAGGAAGATGACCGCATTGCCCGAGCAATGGAAACTGGCGACGAAGATGAATTAGAAGATCTTGCCGCTGGCGAATTAGATAGAGCAGGCTTAGAAGAAATGGCTCGTACATCTAATATCTTTAAACTTTCTAAAGAAGCTAGTATGAAGGATGTCCTTCAATTTATGCAACGTGTAAATGACGTTCTTAAAACGTATAAATCACCAGGTCAAAAACGTCCTAAAAAACGTTTTACACCTGAAGAAATGAAAGCATTAGCTACCGCAATGCTTAACCCAGAGGGCTTTACGTCTAAGGATATAATTGCTAATACTTCATATAACAGTCCAGCTCAAGCAAATAAGTTTTTAAAAGCGCTTGAAATGAAAGGTTTAATTACATTAACTTCACAGCTTAAAAAATCAATGGAACCAACTCGTGATCCAGATGCCCCCGAAACTAGAGGTAGAAAGAGAAGAGACGCAGAATTTGATATGTCAGATGACCCAATGGCTGACTTAGATGCCTTAGGCTTAGGAGGCAGCATTGATCTAAGCGACCCATTAGCAGAAAATAACAACACCATGAGTGAATTAGAAAAATACATTAAGCAAGTAATCAAAGAAGCTAAAAACCCATTAGCTCAGAAGATGAAAGAGATTGAAAATCAAGGACGCGTTGCCGCACTTGAAACTAAATTAGCAGCTATCGCTGAAATGATCGAAGAAACTGAAGGTCGTTTAACTCGCATTGACGAAGATAACGAATTCAAAGAAATGATGGATAAAAATGCTGTTAAAGAAGTTCGTAAGCAACTTAAAGAACTTGAAAAAGCTAAAGGCAAACTTGAAAAAGAAAAAACTAAGATGGAAGGTAAGGGAATGAAAGCCTATAAATCTAAGGAAGTAATGGATGAAGATCTTCCAGTTGAAGAAGATTCAGTAGCTGAAGACGCAGTAGAAAGTGCCGTTGATGAAGTTGAATTAGAAGAAGATGATTTTAAATTAAATGAATCATTTAAACGTATGCAAAAGTTAGCTAACCTTAAAGGTTA
>Ga0181407_1000759_pt1 | contig 10721 bp, 22 predicted proteins | sample 30SPOviralmetaG_FD_130136 | JGI IMG/M metagenome (GOLD analysis project Ga0181407, IMG submission 130136) | Marine viral communities from the oligotrophic San Pedro Time Series (SPOT) site, San Pedro Channel, CA, USA - 30 SPOT_SRF_2012-01-26 | ecosystem: Environmental > Aquatic > Marine > Strait...
AAAGGGGTATCAGACCTTCTTATATTCGAGCCAAACAAAAAGTACACAGCCTTGTTTATAGAGCTAAAGAAAGACAAGAAGTGTTATCCTTCAAAAGAACAAAAGCTATTCATACAGAACGCTTTAGATAGGGGGTATTATGGAATATGTTGTAAAGGGTTTGACCATTGCAAAGAAATAATAGATAAATATTTTAAAAACGAATTATAATGGATTATATGGATAAGAGTAAATTCTATTACGACTATGCAAGGAACTGCTCTTGTGGTGGTGCTTGTTTATGCAGGAGGATAGAAGAACAAAAAGAAGATATTTCTGTTCCTAGTTACTACATAGGTAACAATGGGTATGAAGCAAGGAAAGTTATAAGTGGATTTGATTTGTCGTACAACGTTGGAACTGCCACGACCTACCTCTTGCGTTGTGGAAAGAAATATGAAATGGGTATGACTGACAAAGAGAAGCATATCGAGGACATTGAGAAAGCTATGAATCATTTAAGGTTTGAACTAGAAAAGTTAAAAGATGAGTGTTAATCCATTTGAAAGAAAAGACCGTAGGGGTGGTGGCTATGCCAAGCGTAAGTTCACAATAGAAGAAGCAGATGCAATTCGTGAAGAATATAAAGCAGGAGGTGTAAGTCAAAATCAGTTGGCAGCTAGATACAATGTTAGTCAGCCAATAATAAATATGCTACTCAAAGGAAAAACTTATACAAAATAATTTGGCATTGTAATAAATTATTTATATGTTTGCCTTGCAAATGGGGGGAACTCAGGGGGTACACTAGGGGGTACACTAGGGGGGGGTCTTGATGCAAATAACAATACAGAATAATAACCCAAATAAAATATTACATTATGAACTACGATGATTGGAAATTAAGTACACCTGAAGATGAGATGAGCTATGCACCTGAAGTATTAGAAGCTGACGATGTATCTGCTTGGTTGAAAGAACAAGGTGCAGAGAATATAGATGTAAGACAGGGAGAGATAGATGTAGATGTTACATTTGACTACGAGGGTGCTTACTACATTTTAGAAGATTTAACTTTATTAGAGTACGAAGATATAAACTCTATAAAAGGTATGATTGCTTATTCAGATGACAGGGGAACTTTATGCTGTGGTGCAAGTTTTGATGACGACCACAGAAGATGTAACAACTGCAAAGAAGCGTTTTAATAGTACACATTGTGTTTTGTGTGATTTGTTTTGTGTTTAGATGAAGGGTGGGGGTTTTTTAGTTTCCCTCACTTTTCATCTTTTTTTTATTTCTTTTCTTTTATTTTTTTAAATTATATTTTTTTTGATTTTTAAACTTCTCAAGTAACTGTCAAGGAACTGCTAAGGAACTGCTAAGGAACTGCCAAGTAACTGCCAAGTAACTGCTGATGATAGGGGTAGGGGTGTCCTGATGAGCCAAATTCTGTGTTGATATTTTTTTTAAAAAAACATTATAAAATATTAGGATATTAAATTTATTTTGTTATTTGCGTGTACTTATATAGCAAAACAAGTATCAAACTTTTTTACAATTATTTTAAAAAAACATTAGGATATTAAAAAAATAGTATTATGTTTGCAATGAATTTAAAACTAAAACATTATGAACACAACAGAAAACAACAAACTAATAGCAGAATTTATGGGGATTGACCAAGTAGATATTGACACTTGGCTAGAAACAAACTCTAATCTTCACTACCACACCTCTTGGGATTGGCTTATGCCCGTAATACAGAAATCTAGACAAGAGAACCGATTGGACTATTTTGATATAGTGTACTATGCCCTTGAAGAGTGTGATATAAATATTACCTACAAAGCAGTAGTGGAATTTATTAAAGAATATAACAACTAAAACACAATACAATTATGAAAGCAAAACAAATAGAAAGTTACTTAGTAGAAAATTACGGAGAGTGCAGACACAATCCTACACAATTTGAAAAAGCATTAGGTATTACATCTAAAAGTTATGAGGTAGATTCTTTTAAATTATTCTTACTTATAGTAGAGAACAGACCAATCGAATCAATGCACACACACTCTTACGGATTTCATACTGCAAATGGTAGAGAACTTATAGAGAATTTTCAAAACAATTATTACAACAACTAAAACACAAGACAATGACAACAGAAATTAGAAACTACTCGTGGGAATACAAAGGAAATAATCATGTAGTAATTTACGAACAAGAAAAAGAAGATGAAAATACTTATAATTGTATATCACATATAGTAGAACAATTAAAACAAGAAAATAAAAACTTTATATTTCACTTAAAAAAAACAACAGAACAAAGAGGTGGGGGGTATATAAACGAGGTTTCGGTAGCTAAATCAGGAGCAATTAAAACACCTTTGCACCTATATTCTGAATGGAATATTAAAGTAAACAAATGTAATTCACTAGAGGAGATACAAACTTTATTAAAAAAAGATAAAAATAATTAGGTTTATATTAAAAAAGTTTATTATATTTGCCTAACAAAACAATTAACAACAACTAAAACACAAAACAATGACAACAGAAAACAACAAGCTAATAGCAGAATTTATGGGGTTATTACCATTGAGTAGGGCAGCATTTATTTCAGATAAAAATCAGAAATATTACGGATTTTGTAACCTCAGTTTATTAGAACTTAAATACCACACTTCTTGGGATTGGCTTATACCCGTAATTCAAAAAGTAAATGAAGTATCGGGATACAATGATTACAACACCAATAGATTACATATGCAGAGAGTGTTAGATGATTGTATTAGCGAAAACGCAGTAGGTATAGATGAAGTACACAAAGCAGTAGTGGAATTTATTAAAGAATATAACAAATAAATTAATTAATACTATTATGAAAGGTTACACAATTAGCGAAAGACTAAAGATGACAATAGGAAACATTGAATACCAACAGAAGAAAGGTTTATCGGACGATGAAGATTTAACTTTATTAGAGTACGAAATCGAAAAGCTTAAAGAGGTACTTGAAAGGGTGCAAGAGCTAGAGAAACAAAACAATTAAAAACAACTAAAACACAAAACAATGACAACAGATAACGGATATAATGTTGAACAAGTAAAAGAATACTATTTGAATAGTGGTTTCACACAATATGAAGAATATGAATTTATATCTTATAGTGAATTAGATTGGATTGAACACGCTAACGAATCAGAATTAGAATTAAACTAACAACTAAAACACAAGACAATGAAAGATTTAATAGCAAATAATATTTTAAGGGAGAAGTATTCGTCTAGGGGAGGGGGTATAGAAATTGACCTAACAGACTTTGGATATAATGGAGAAAAAATGACTACATATCAAAACTATCTAGGAGGAGGTATGCTAGGTAGTGTAAACAATGATTGTACTATATCAGGATATTGGCAACACGACAACGACCTACAAGAAATACAACGAAACCTGAACGAATACTATTGTGAGCAAATAGGTGCAACGACAGAGGACTTTAGCGACAGACCTACATCAGCATACTAAAACAAAATAAAGTAACTTAAAACACATTAAAACAAGAAACAATGATAACATTTAAATATAGAAGTAGCGAATTAAACAATATGGTAAAAGACGGATATGAGAATAGTCATAGAGAAATTGACTACTACAAGATTAGTTTAAAGATATGGGACACTAAAAACAATAGCACCAAGACCTTATCAATAACTAACAAAGAATACAATAAGATAAAAGAAATACTTTTAGAGGATAAAGAAAGTTAAATGTTTGTTTTTAGTTTTGTTAAAGAAAAGTTTGCAATTTATTTTGTAGGCTTTTTTTTATGTAGTACCTGCCAAGTATCTGCCGAGTATCTGCCAAGTAACTGCCAAATCTATAATGATTTTTTTATTGTGTGTTTTTGGCTTTTTTTTTGCTCTTATTTAGAATGATTATAAATAATAACTTGTTAATAACTTTATGCTTTTTTTATTGTGAGATTAAAAAATTAGTGTATTTGCGTGTACTTATATTGGAAAGTTAAATTTTAAAAAAAAAAATGATTTTTTATTAGGATATTAAAAAAGAATGTGTAAGGAGTTAAAGTTTTTTAAATTTGTATTAATTTTTTTATATATTTGCCTAACAAAACAAACAAACTAATTTAATATTATTATGAAAAATTACACAATAAGCGAAAGATTAAAATTGACACTTGGAAACATTAAACACCAACAAAACAGAGTTTTTTGGGACGACCTCGAAAAATTAGAAGAGGTACTAGAAAGAGTACAAAAACTAGAAAAGCACTTTGAAGATTACCAACAAATTATTCAAAGAATAGCACAAGACGATACAAGCTCTTCTCTAAAAAAAGAACGTGAGAAGGCAAGACACATGGAAGTCATAAATTTAAAATACGATATAAAAAAATAAATTTAATTTAATACTATTATGAAATATTACACCAACCCCAAGCACCTAGACAGACCAACAAAAAAAGTTAATTTAAGCGATGTAATTCTATTGCTATCGTTTACAATTATCTTCGTCTTGCCATTCATTAACGCAATTATAAAAACTAATTTTTAAAATTATGATACTATCAAAAGAACAAATTAAACAATTAAAGAACAAGCAAAAAGAATTTATATTCCATAATTCAGATGATAGAGAAGGAGATTTGTTTTTGCTTTGGTTCAATAGCAAATGGAGTTTATTTGTATTGGAAAAAAACGCAATAGTAATAAAATCTACTAAAACTTTGAAGCCTATTTTAAAAAAATTAGAATTAGATAAAATATTAACAGAACTAACAGAAACAATTTAAAACTATGATACAACAAAAAAAATACTTTCAAAACTTAGAATATAACGACAGATATATCTTTAGTTACAATACCAACGTGGCAACGATAGACCACGACAAAAGACAGGTAATCGTTAAAAATTGGTATTCGGTTACAACTAGCAAACACATTAACTATATTGCTAATCTATTAAATTATCAAACAATTAAACTTTATTAAAATGAATGTACTTAAAATAAATATTGGACTTAATAACAATCCACTAAACGCAGAACAGATAAAACAAATGTTTTATAAAAATAATCTATTTGAATTCATACTCTTTGAAGAAAGAGAAGGAGAATATATAAACAATTACGAACCGACCTTAATAATTGAAGGAGAAACAAAACAAACACCCGAACAAATAGAAACTTATATTTTTCTTCTTTGCACACTATTGACGCAAGAATGTATCCCCTTTATGTTTACGCACCTTTTAAGCGAGTTTAAGCACCTTTTAAGCGAAGATAAAAAGCAAGTCAATAAGTTGGTATATAACAAGAATTTTAATGGCTTAAAACAAGAATTCAACAAAGACTATTTTTTAACCATTGGAAACAATATAAACTAATAAAGCTATGATAGACCACAAACACAAAATCGAATATTTAAACTTATGCAAGACGTTTGGAACATTCGAGATTGATTCAATCTTTTCCTTTGAAAGTTACAAAGAGATTAGAAAAGAACACACGCAAAGCCAAGTATTAAACGAAATTTATAATCTTTTGAAAGTATGAAGCTAGAACAATACACCCCACCATTTTTCATAATATTAATATTGATTCTTCTAATATTTTTATTGTAAGAAAGTACAAATAATTTGCAACGATTGGAGAGATTAAAACACTTTTCAATCGTTTTTTTTATGCTATCTTTTTAAATTGGTTAGATAATTTAGTAAAATACAAGCATTTTTTAAGAAATTACGCAAGTTTTTCAGTCAGAATCTACTACTTTTGTTAAAAAAAGACGTTTTTTTTAATATTTTTAGATTCAAATTCCGTCAAATTTCGCATTAAGATAGTATCGCCACATATACATAACCACAAGATTTTCAAAGTCAATTTTATATGTTATTTAGGAGTAGTATTATTTGTAGAGTTACAATATATACTGTTATGCTTTAAGTACGTTTATTCAGCGTTGCAAGAACACCACGAAGTTAGTGTTTAGATAATAGAGTTTTACGCAAAAATTGGAAGGAAACTAAAAATAGACCCCCATATTACACAAAAAAAATTTTGAAGTCCTATTTTATAGGTTGAAGGGTTTGTGAAGGGTATGTTGTACCCTTATAGATAAAGCTAAAGCTATAAATAAAGATAAAGATAGGGTTAAAGGTTTTTTTATTATATTTGCAATATGTCTAAAGAAAAAAAAGGTAACCCTGCTTTTGTTGTCGGCAACGCATTAGGTGGTCGCACAAAGGGTTCTGTGAATAGGGTAACAAAATTCTCAAGAGAGGTTTTGACTATGGCATTGGCAGGTCAGGAAAAGAATATAATGTTTGCTCTTGAGGAGTTAGCAGAAAAAAATCCTGAAGCATATATCAATGCTGTATCTAAACTTCTTAACTATGCTATTCCTAAACTTCAATCAACGGAGGTCAGCTCAAAGAGTGCTACAAAAATCGAGATAACTCTTGACGACACTATGACCGTTGATGACCTTAAAAAGCGTATGGAGGAAATGGAAGCAGACGATACGGAATTTGAAGAAGTAGATGAATAAGCAGCAAAGAAAAGAAATGCTCAAAGCAATGGAGAAAGCCATTTGCGAGAAGTCGTTTTACGAGTTCTTTATAAAAGCATTTCCAATAGCAGAGCCATCTGTTCCTTTATCAATAAATTTTCATCATAAATACCTTTGCGATATTCTACAATCAGAAGCCGAAAGAATAAGAGATGGCAAAGAGAAAGATAAAGACATAATTATTAATATTCCTTTCCGTAGTAGTAAGTCATTACTCGTTACGGTTCTGTTTCCTGCTTGGTGTTGGGCAGTACACCCAAAGATGAGGTTTATTACAGCATCATACTCAGCAGAGATTAGTATTGAACACGCAACTAAGTCAAGAGATATAATAAATAGCGAATGGTATCAATCACATTGGGGAGAAACATTCCAAATTAAAAAAGACCAAAACCTAAAAGCAAGATACGAGAACACACACTTGGGAGTTAGGAGAGCAACATCTGTCGGTGGTTCGGTAACAGGACAGGGTGGAGATATAATTCTTGTCGATGACCCTACCTCTCCAAAGAACGCTGCATCGGAAACAGAAAGAGATAATGCAAACGAATGGTATAAATCAACACTATACTCACGACTTAACGAGCCAACAAAAGGAGTTAGGATAATTATTATGCAGAGAGTACACGAGGACGACCTTAGTGGTTACCTTCTATACAACTCTCCTGACAAACATAAGCATATCTGTATTCCTGCCGAAATTTCTGATGACCTAAAACCAAAAAGCCTATCCAAACACTATGAAGATGGACTTTTTTGGAAAGATAGGTTTTCTCAGGCTATACTAGACGACTATAAATCAGCACTAGGCTCTTATGGATATGCAGGACAGCTACAACAGCGACCAACACCTGCCGATAGTGGTATGCTTCAAAAAAATTGGTTTAGAATTGATAAAGATAAAGAGGAGGGAGTGGTAAACTTCGTTATTGACCCTGCATATACAGCAAGTAGCAAGAACGACCCATCAGCTCTTATGGCTTATATATACAAAGATAAAACTTGGCAAATAACCGAAGTACAAAATGTGAGGTTAGAGTTTCCTGAACTAATCAAACACATAAAAAAATTCGTACACAAAAACGGATATACCAGCCAATCAAAAATTTTCGTTGAACCAAAGGCGAGTGGAAAATCAATAGTTCAAACCCTGATTAGAGAAACAGGACTGAATATTAAGGAAGATAAGCCACCAACGAAAGACAAAGTAGCAAGAGTACAGGATATTAGTGCTACAATAGAAACAGGAAGGGTGTCTTTAATGAAAGGACATTGGAACGAAGAATTTTTACTGCAATGTCAGTCATTTCCTGCTGCGAAGCACGATGATATGGTAGATTGCCTTGTTATGGCTCTTAATAGACATTTTTCAGGGCAAAAAGTAGTATTCTTTGGATAATTAACATATAAAATTGATTTTGACAAGAAATTGCGAAACTTTTTACATTTTTTAAATAATATTTGCATAATGAACGAAATAGAAGGTATAAATCAAGTTCACGCTAAGATATTAAACGATTTTATAGTTTATGTCAAACAACAGACGTATATTATAACGGAGGAGTGTGAAGATGGTAAATATCAAGATTTTGCTGATGTGATGGAAGATGTTTTTGCATATTATGTTGATTTTAAAAAGTATGCTGTAAAAGACGAGGAAAGTATGGAGGAATGGGTGTATATGCTACCTAACCTTTTAATGTACTCTTTCTTGGGTTTTTTGGCAGGAGTTAAGAATAAAAGTAATTATAGACTTATAAACAACATAGAAACGAAAGTTATTCAAGCTACAATGGAAACAATAGGCTTGATTTCAGATATGTATAAACAAGATTAGTATGCTAGTAATAGACATTAACGGAAAGCAAAAGGATATTCCAAGCGATTGGAAAGAAATGACACTCGAATATTATTGTGGTATTTATCAAATATTGCAAAAGTATAAGAGAACTGAGGAACAAGACAAGAATGACGAAGGTAAAGACCTAACTAAATTCTTTTTCACTCAAGAAATAAAGATGTATAACGATTTATTTTGTTATATGACAGGAATGAGCAAAGAAAGCGTAAAAAAGGTAAAAACTGAGGAGATAGAAGCTGTTATTAGTTCTTTAGACAACATATTGGAGGAATACAAGCCAAAAGGTTTAACCAACTTTGAATTTGAAGGAGATATATACTATTTCCCTATGAATTTCTTTAGAGAGGGTACTTTTGGCGAATATATAGAGAGTACGCAGTTGGAGATGAACACAGAGTACCTAAAGAACGGTAGATTCGATATTTTACCTGAACAGATGGCTATTTTGTGTAAATCCGTTGATGAGGAGGTTGATTTGGATAATATAGACGATAAAGCTAAGGCTTTTAAGAGATTGACAATGGACATCGTTTGGGAGTTCGCTTTTTTTTTGAACAGGCAAACGAGCAACTCACTAAACGTTATCCAAACCTTTTTAGGGAAGGAAGCTCAAAAAGTGTAGCAGTAGTAAAGGCTAGTAAGATAATGAAGCCTTACGGTTGGTTAAACACTCTATACGACATAGCTTTAGACGGTATTTTTACAAATAAAGGTAAAGATGCAATACAAAGTGTAAAAGATGAGAAATTGTATAAAGTAATGACATATTTATCTTGGAAAACATCAAAAAGCGACTTTGAGATGGCAGTACAAGAAGAACAGAACAAACAAGTTAAGAAATAATGAGTTTTAATAAATTAAGAGAATTAACCAATAGATTTGAGCAAAAGTGGATAAATGGTGGGTTTATCTTTGGTTACGAGAACGAAATCAACGAAAACCACAACAACGACTATCCGTTATTGTTAGTCTTACCACCAACATCGGTGCTTCCCACAACTGAGGGAGATGTTCAGGAAGAATATTCCTATGAGTGCCTAATAGTAAAACCATATCATCAGAACCACGCAGGTTCTCTTGATAGCGTGTTTACTCTACTAGAGCAGGAAGCATTAGGTTGGCTGCAAAGAGTTTTAGATAGTTACGCAAATAAAGAAGTAATATTAAGTCCTGACAGTATATCTGTTGAACGAGAAAAAGAATTATATAATGACAAGTTGATACAAGTCAGACTTAGTTTTACTCTTAATGCGTTTTCACACTCATTTACATTTACAGATGAATCATCTATAACAAGTTTAACCCCTTTAGTGTGGCTTCGTAGCGATATGGGAGTTAAAACAACATTTAGTGGTGGTAACGAAGTTGTTAGTAAGTGGATAGACCAAAGTGGCAACGGAAATCACTTTGAACAAGCGACAGCAATAAAGATGCCACAATTCAAGTATGAGGACACCACAAATGGTTATCCTTATCTTAATTTTGACGGAACAGATGATTTTATGAAATGCGTGAACAATTCTATTGATGGAACTTCAGATTCTTTAGATAGAGCAATATCTATGTTCTATATAGCTAAGACCAACGCTTTGACAACAGGCTCTCTTATATCTTTAAATCTTTCTAACTCTAGTTATCCTCAAATACACATTAATGCAAGGGTAGATGACGGAAAATCAAAATGGAACAATTACCTTCTTGATAGTCAAGATGATGTTTCTAGTCATATATACACAACTGATGTTTTAAATACAACAGGAGTGTATGGATTTGCGTTAAAATCAAATGGTCAAATGAAGTCTTATTATAATGGTGCTTTGGTTGATACGGAGAATAACGCAAGTTTTGACCCACAGCCATACACCGACACTTATCCAATAATGTTAGGTGCTTCACGCTCAATAGCACCAACGGATTTTTTAAACGCACAGATACAGGAGATAGTTATATTTGACAAAGAGCTTACAACAGGCGAAGCATTGCAGCTATCAAAATACTTACAACATAAATACAGCATATAATGGCAGTTACTCAGCAAATAATAGACCAACCAATAACAGATGCGTTAATATCTGCATACGAGCCTATAAAGATAACATCAAGGCTTAATGGTGCAGAGTTAGATGATTACAAAAGTGTTCAGTTTATAATTACTCCTAAAAATTCTCGTACTCAACTATATGAATACGAAAATCAAACATTTATTAGGGTTCAGCCAAGTACATACATACATAATTGGGGTGCTACTGCAACGCCTAACGATGGCTCATCACACAAAT